>Ga0187865_1000159_pt1 | contig 96243 bp, 86 predicted proteins | sample June2016WEW_11_1_2_FD_132989 | JGI IMG/M metagenome (GOLD analysis project Ga0187865, IMG submission 132989) | Peatland microbial communities from SPRUCE experiment site at the Marcell Experimental Forest, Minnesota, USA - June2016WEW_11_100 | ecosystem: Environmental > Terrestrial > Soil >... | reverse complement strand
GGAGGACGATGTCCACATCTGGGGCGACGGCTCCACGTTCAAAGGCAATGACATCGAGCGCTTCTACCGTTACGGCCTGCTCGTCAATCCCAGCCTCCAGGTCTACAAGCCCTGGCTTGACGCCGCTTTCATCGACGAATTAGGCGGCCGCGCTGAGATGTCTGCCTTCATGCAGCGTTCCGGCTTCGCTTACAAAATGCCGGCTGAGAAAGCCTACTCCACCGACTCCAACATCCTTGGCGCAACCCATGAAGCCAAGGATCTCGAGCATCTTTCTTCGTCCGTCAAGATCGTCGTCCCCATCATGGGCAGGGCATTCTGGCGCGACGATGTCGAGATCCAGCGCGAAGAGGTCGCCATTCGCTTCGAAGACGGCTTTCCAGTCGCCCTCAACGGCCGGCAATTCGACTCGCCCGTCGCCCTTCTCCTCGAAGCCAACCGCATCGGTGGCCGCCACGGGCTGGGCATGTCCGATCAGATTGAGAATAGAATCATCGAGGCCAAGAGCCGCGGCATCTACGAGGCTCCGGGCCTCGCCCTGCTCTTTATCGCTTACGAACGCCTCATCACCGGCATCCACAACGAGGACACCATCGAGCAGTACCGCGACCATGGCCGCAAGCTCGGCCGCCTGCTCTATCAGGGCCGTTGGTTCGACTCCCAGGCGATCATGCTCCGCGAATCCGCCCAGCGCTGGGTCGCCAAACCCGTCACCGGAGAGGTCACACTCGAGTTGCGCCGCGGCAACGACTACTCCATCCTCAACACCGAGTCGCCCAATCTCACCTTCCATCCCGAGCGCCTCAGTATGGAGAAGACTGAATCCGCCTTCTCGCCGCGCGACCGCATCGGGCAACTCACCATGCGCAACCTCGACATTACCGATACCAGGGAGAAGCTCCTCACCTACGCCAAAACCGGCCTCCTCACGCTCAGCAAAGGCAGCGAAATGCCCCAGCTCTTGAGCGGCAAGGAGAAGGACTAGCATGAGGTACGCTTAAAGCAATGTCCAACGAACAACAATCCGGGAAGATGTGGTCCGGCCGCTTCCGCGAGCCGCTCGACGCGGAGTTCGAGGCATGGCAGCGCTCGATTGTTTTCGATTGGCGGCTTCTCGACGAAGAGATTGCCGCCAGCAAGGCACACGCGTCTGCGCTATGTGCGGCGGGAATCTTGTCCGAGAGTGAAGGAGCGGAGCTCCGCGCGGCGCTGGACGCGATTGTTGCGGAGTTCAGATCGAACGCGGGCAATGAGTCGGTGCGCAATCATGCCTCGGCAGAGGACATTCACCACTTCGTTGAGCTCAAACTCGTGGAGCACATCGGAGAGCTCGGCCTGAAGCTGCACACCGGCCGCAGCCGCAACGAACAGATCGCGACGGATCTGCGCCTGTATGTGCGTGCTGAAATCGAACTCGTGGTCAACGGTCTTGCAGCCTGGGCAAGCGCACTGATCGAACAGGGACGCGCGGCCGCCGACTCGGTGATGCCGAGCTACACACATTTGCAGCGGGCCGAGCCTGTTTTTGCCGCGCACTGGCTCCTTGCCTATGTCGAAATGGCTCTTCGCGACGCCGATCGGTTGCACGACTGCGCCGCTCGCCTCAACTTCTGCCCGCTGGGATCGGGCGCTGTCGCGGGAGCAACGCTTGCGCTCGACCGCACCATCGCCGCGCGCGAACTCGGATTTGCTGCGCCCACCGCCAACTCCATCGACGCGACCAGCGACCGCGACTTCATCCTCGAGTATCTCAACGCGCTCACGTTTGTCGGCCTGCATCTGAGCCGTTTTGCCGAGGAGATTACGCTGTTTGCCACCGCGGAGTATGGATTCGTGACGCTTCCCGAGGCATTTTCGACAGGATCGAGCGCCATGCCGCAGAAGAAGAATCCCGATCTGACCGAGCTGATTCGCGCCAAGGTGGGGCGGATTCACGGCGCGGCGCAGGCGGTGGCGATGCAACTCAAAGGGCTGCCGTTGGCCTACAATAAAGATATGCAGGAGACCCAGGAGCCGGTTTTCTCCGCCGGCTTCGTGCCGCAAATGCTGAATCTCGTTGCGCGGTTCACGTCCGCCTTACAATTCAATCGCGAGCGCATGAACCAGGCGGCGCGGTCGGGTTACCTGAACGCCATGGCCGCGGCCACTTACCTCGTCCACAAGGGTGTTCCTTTCCGCACTGCGCATGAGAAGATCGGCCACGCGGTGCGCCTGGCCATCGAAAAGGGCGTCGAGTTAAGCGGCCTCACGCTCGAAGAACTGCGCCAGTTCGGCGATGAGTTCGGCGAGGACTTCTACGCTGCCATCGCGCTCGACGCCACGCTGAACTGCCACGATGTAATGGGCGGGACCGCGCGTGAGCGCGTGCGCAAGGCGCTCGATGCCGCGGCGGAGCGGATCGCAGCACTGGCGAAATCGAGAGATGGGGAGGCCGTTCATGCTGGTGCGTAAAGCCCTCTTGCACGACGCCTCCAACATCTACGACCTTGTGAACTCGCTCTCCGGCGATGGAACGCTGCTCAAGCGTCCCTTCGCCGAGGTTTGCGAGAACATCCGCGACTTTACCGTCGCCGAGTCCGAGGGCGGCGTGTTTCTTGGCTGCGGCGCGCTGCACCTTTACGGGCCGCATCTCTGCGAGGTGCGCTCGATCGTAGTCAAGCCGGAGGCCAAGGGCAAGGGAGCAGGCGGGCGCATTCTCGCCGCGCTCATCGAAGAGGCCGAGGCGCACGGTGTTCAATCCGTCTGCCTCTTCACGCGCATCCAGGATTTCTTCTTCAAGTACGGCTTCCGCTTGGTCGAAGACAAGTCGGAGCTGCCCGACAAAATCTTCAAGGACTGCCAGGCCTGCCCGCGGCTGCATCGCTGCGACGAGGTGGCCATGGTGCGCGGGCGCATTCCGCGCATGTCGCTTCTCGGCCCGCGCCAGGAAGCGCAGGAGCTAGTGCGTCTCTCCGGCTAAAATCGTAACGCCGGTCTCCAGACCGGCTGTCGTGCGGGCCTCCTGGCCCGCACACAAGTGGGCAAGAGTTGGTGCGGCTATCGGGCTGATTTCTGCTGCGCCAGGATTGCCGCTGCTACCACAGCTTGTCCGTAGCTAAGGCCTCCATCGCCGGGGCTCACCTGGCAATGCTGGAAAACCTGGAATCCTGACTCCTCCAGTCCCGCGCGCAGCAACTGTGCGAGGCGGCGGTTGTGCATGCAACCGCCGCTTAGAGCAGCCTGCTTGATGCCGGTCTTATCCCGCGCGCTCGCCACCGCCGCAACGAATCCCTCTGCGATTCCTGCATGAAATTCCGCAGCAATCTTTTTCCTGGGTGTTCCGCTACGCATGTCTTCGATCACCCTGCGCCAGAGGTTCCCTGTCTTCAGAACCTGAGAATCTCCATCTGCCCATAGTTCCGGCACATACTCCTGATGGTGCAAGCGATCGTCCTCGTCAGCCGCGGCGCCTTCGAGCTCGATCGCCGCCTGCGCCTCATAATCCACCACGCCGCGACCAAGCACAACCGCGGCCACGGCATCGAAGAGGCGCCCGCAACTGGATGTGAGCGGCGTGTTCAACCCGCGCTCGATCATGCGCAGGATCACGTGCGCGTTTTTTGGCTTCACGCCGGCCAAGTCGAGCACTTCCGGCGATTCGATGTCGAAGCCGGCCGCGTGCAAATGCCCCAGCGCCATGCGCCAAGGCTCGCGAATCGCCGCTTCGCCGCCCGGCATCGGCACATAGTCGAGGTGGGCAAAGCGTTCGAATCCGTCCAAACGGCTGATCAACACTTCCCCGCCCCAGATGCGGCCGTCGGAGCCGTAGCCGGTGCCGTCGAGCGACAGGCCGATGACCGGGCCTTCGAGGCCGTGCTCGGCCATGCAGGCCGCGATGTGCGCGTGGTGGTGCTGCACGGCGATGAGCGGCAACCCGCGCTCGCGCGCCCACTGTTTTGCCCATGAACTGGAGAGATAGCCGGGGTGCAGGTCATGGACCACCGTCTCCGGCTCAATCTCGAAGGTGTGCATGAGGTGCGTCAGGGACTCGCGGAAGAAATCTAGGCCGGTGAGGTTCTCGAGATCGCCCAGATGCTGGCTTTGATAGGCGAAGCGGTCGCGGGCGAGGGCGAAGACGTTCTTGAGATGGCCGCCGACGGCGAGCAGCGGAGGGGAATCGAAGGGCAGAGGGACGGCGAGGGGAACAAAGCCGCGGGCGCGGCGAATGAGCTGCGGCGCGCCGTCGACTAAGGCCATCACAGAATCGTCGCAGCGCTGCAGGATCTCGCGGTCGTGCATCAGGAAGGCGTCGGAGATGTGCTTGAGCCGCGCCAGCGCCTCATCGTTGTCGATGGCGATGGGTTCCTCGCTGAGATTGGCGCTGGTCATCACGAGGGCGCGGACGCGGAGGTCGGCGAAGAGGAGATGTTGCAAGGGTGCGTAAGGCAGATAGACGCCCAGCCAGGGGATTCCCGGCGCCACGGAATCGGCAATGCCGCAACCCGCGCGGCGCGCGGCGAGAACAATCGGCCGCGGAATCGTCTCGAGCAGCGCCTCCTCTTCGCCGGTCAGCTCGCAAACCGCGCGCGCGGCGTCGAGATCGCGCACCATGATCGCCAAAGGCTTGCCGTAGCGGCGCTTGCGCCCGCGCAGGCGCATCACGGCCGCTGCATTGGTGGCATCCACGGCAAGGTGGAAGCCGCCGATGCCCTTGATGGCGACGATTTCGCCAGCCATCAGCCGGTCAATCGTCTCCGCGACAGGATCGGCGGCGGGAATTTCGGCCCCGTCGGGTTGCACCAGCCAAACGCGCGGGCCGCAGACAGGACAGGCGTTGGGCTGCGCATGGAATCGCCGGTTGGTGGGATCGTCGTACTCGGCCTGGCAGGCCGCGCACATTTTGAAGCGCGCCATAGAGGTCTGCGGGCGGTCGTAGGGAATGCGGCGCGTGATGGTGAAGCGCGGGCCGCAGTTGGTGCAGTTGAGGAAGGGATAGCGGTAGCGCCGGTCCTTAGGATCTAGCAGCTCGCGCAGGCAGTCGGGGCAGGTGGCCGCATCGGCCGGAATCCCCGTACTTACCCGCCCTAAAACCTCGCTGGCAACGATCTTGAAGCCTTTCTCCCCGGTCGCCGTAGCCTCCCGCGACCCAACGGAATCGATCCGAGCCAGCGGAGGAGCCTCCGCGCGCAAACGGGCTTGAAACGCCTCAACCCGATCTGCCGGTCCCTCAACCTCGATGGTCACGCCGTCCGTATCGTTGCCGATGAACCCGGCCAGCCCCTCCTCCAGCGCCAGCCGGTAGACAAACGGCCGAAATCCCACACCCTGGACCACTCCGCGCACCAGCAGCGCCGCGCGCCGCACTCGTTTTGGCTGGGTTTCTTCCGTCACAGTCAAGCCACACACAGGAGACCAGCATAGCGCACATCGCCCCGCGGCCATGCCCGCTGCCTCTATCCAGCGCAATCACATGAAGAAAAAGCGAAAAACTGATTCGCATACGAAGAATCAGTAAGTTACAGGTATTTGTAGTTCCCGATGGTTAGATTTTGGAGCCCGCCCCGTGGCTTTTGCGTATCCACCAACGGCACAAATCCCGAGATTGCAACTTATTTCTGTTGGTTCTACATAAGTTACATTCATTCTGAAATCTTCGCCTTTTCTTCATGCGATTGCCCTGGGCTCTCCGCTCTAGCAAATCCGCGGCAACTGCTCCCCGGTCTGAATGGGGATCACGCGATTCGCGCCCAACGCGGTACGCGCCACCAGCATCCGTTTGTGCTCCGCCGTCACCTGGCCGATGCGGGCGGCGTCCTTGCCTAGCGGATGCGCGCGCAGCACAGCCAGCACCTGCTCCGCGGCTTGGGGCGCGACAAAAAACACCGCCTTGCCCTCGTTGGCCACATACACCGGGTCCAGCCCCAGCAGCTCGCAGGCCGACTGCACCTCAGGCCGCACCGGCAAGCTCGCCTCGTCGATCGCCATGCCCACGCCGGAGGCCTGCGCAATCTCATTCAGCGTCGAGGCCAGTCCGCCGCGCGTGGGGTCGCGCATGGCATGAACCGATGCTCCGGCCGTGTCCAGCACTCCGGCGATCATCCCGTTCAGCGCCGCGCAGTCGGACCGGATTTGGCTCTCGAACTCCAGGCCTTCCCGCACGCTCATAATGGCCATGCCGTGGTCGCCGATGAAGCCCGAAACCAGAATCGCGTCGCCCGGCTGGGCGCGGTACGGGCCCACTTGAATCCCCGCACGCAGCAGGCCGATTCCCGTTGTATTGATGTAGCAGCCGTCGCCGTAGCCGCGCCCGACAACCTTGGTGTCGCCGGTGACGATCTTCACTCCCGCAGTAGCCGCCGCCCGCGCCATCGCCTCCACAATCGCCGCCAACTGCGCCAGCGGAAAGCCTGATTCGAGAATGAAGCTGGTGCTCAGGAACTTCGGCTCCGCCCCGGAGACGGCCAGGTCGTTCACCGTCCCGTTCACCGCCAGTTCGCCGATCGACCCGCCGGGAAAAAACAAGGGCTGCACAACAAACGAATCGGTGCTCATGGTCAGTCGTCCGCCAGCCAGATCCAGTACCGCCGCGTCGCCCAGGTTTTCCAGAGCCGGATTGCGGAAGGCAGGCAGAAACAGGTGCTCCACCAGTTCGTTGCCCAGCTTGCCTCCGCCGCCGTGTCCCATCACGATGGTGGGGTAACCAGCCAGTGGCAGCGGACAGGACCAACCCGAAAAATCAGGCGCGGCTTTCATGTTTTCAGACATTCGTTGCACCAGAATATTCAATTTTGCATTGAAACCTAATTATAGCGCTTACCTCCGGAGGGCATCTCTCGTAATACCCGCCCCCAGGGCAATCGCATGAAGCTCGTAAACCACAAGGAGCAATGGCTTTGAAAGGGCACGGCTTTAGCCGTGCCAATTTCAAGGCTCCAATTGCTCCGGCTTTAACCGCCGAGGGATGTATTTCATTTCTTCAAACCATCCCTCAGGGGCTGAAGCCCACGCCTTGCACGACGCCGCGCACGGTGAGCTGCTCGCGCCGGAGCAGCACTCCGTGGCGTTCCGGTTTTGGTTGGGGCCCTTGTGTCACGCCAGCGCCTCGCCCAGGGAATTAGCATAGCGCATGGGGTTCTGCGCGTTCTTGGCTCGCGCCGCTTACGATCGCATGATTTGGGCCGGGGGCGGCGGCGCGGGCATGGGAAAAGTCGCATAATTTGAGAGGGGTGGAAGAGGAAGATGGATTGCAAGCCATCAAGAACGGCGCGCGCGGTTGCGGCGGTTTCGATCGGGATGCTGCTGTGCACCCCGGGGCCAACGCAGGAACCCGATCCGGCAGCAGTGATTCGCAGCGTGGATGCCGCGGTTGCGGCGCGATTTGACAACATTCTTGGGTTCACTGACATTGAGCACTACGCCGTATACAGGGGCGGCGATGAAACGCATCCCGCGGCGGAGATGACGGTGAAGGATACCTACCAGAAGGGCGTGGGCAAGGCCTACACCGTGCTTTCGCAGAGCGGATCGTCGATTTTTCTTCATTTCGGATTGAAGCCGCTTCTCAGTAACGAGCAGACGATCAACTTGCCGGGGAACGTGGAGAAGTCGTGGTTCTCGTCAGCGAATTACGAGATGAAGTTGAAACCCGGCGGAGTGCAGAAGGTGAATGGGCGCGACTGCTTCGCCTTCGCTATTACGCCTAAAGAGAAGGCTACCAACATGATCGACGGAACCATGTGGGTGGACGCGCAAGACGGAACTCTGGTGAAGATCGACGGAACCGCTTCAAAGAATCCTTCAGCGTTTTCGGGAACGACGCACATGATGCGGCAATATGCAAACGTCAACGGATTTTCGATGGCCGTGCATGCCCGCGCCGAGTCGAGCAGCTTTCTGTTTGGGCAGACCGTGGTGACGATCGATTACAGTGACTACCATCTTGTGCTCAAACAGGGCAAGTAAAAGAGTTACTGGCACGGGAGATTGACGCCGGCAGTTCGGCGGCGGGGGCTGTCGCGGGTGGGAAGGGAGGATCGGGTTTTTCGCGTGATCTTCCGCACAGCGTTCGCGCCGTTCTCTCTTCGGCGCCGTGCACCGCGACACCGCTGCCGGCCAACTGGGCGCTTGAGGCTGGCGACCGCATTTGGGAACGGCCGAAATCCATGCCAATAAATAGGATAGCCACACACGCACGTGACTGCTGTCACGGATTGCGAAAGCCTCCGGCACGTAGAACAATAATAGGTAAACTGCCAGAGCGGGCCAATCCCCCGCTCCGCACTTGATTCACGTCTCCGGATGCACCGAACAGGGAGGAAATGTGCCCGCATTCACGCCCCCGCCTCTACCCAGCGAAGACAAACGATGGAAGATCGTGAACGGCACCATGCGCAAGAACGGGTTTGCCCGTCACGCGCTGATTGAGGCGCTGCACACGGTGCAGTCGTCGTTTGGATATCTGGACGACGAGTCGATCCGCTTCGTTGCTCTTTCGCTGCGCGTGCCGCTGAGTCAGGCTTACGGCGTAGCGACGTTTTATCACTACTTCAGCCTGAAGCCGCCTGGCAAACACACCATGACGGTGTGCGCCGGCACGGCGTGCTACATCAAGGGTGCGGACAAACTGATTGCCGCGGCGGAGAAGCGGCTGGGCATCGCGCAGGGTCAGACGACGAAAGACGGGGAGATCAGCCTGATGACGGCGCGCTGCGTGGGCGCGTGCAGCCGCGCCCCGGTAGCGTTGTTCGATGGCGAAGTGGTAGGCGAGATGAGCCGTGAACAGATGCTCGAGCAACTGGAAAGGTGGACCGTGGAATGACCATCGAGGAGCTCGAACAGATCGCCAAAAGCGTCAATCAGGAAAACGCCAAGTACGATTACGAGGTAAATGTGTGCATGGACTTGGCGTGCGCCAGCCAGGGCGCCGACAAGTTGAAAGATGCACTGGTCAAGGCCGCCGAAGCCGCGGGCAAAACGGTGCTGGTGCGCCGCACCGGCTGCATGGGCCCGTGCTCGCATGGGCCGTTGGTGCGCGTCGATCCGGAGGAGACGCTTTACCACCGCGTGAACGCAGGCCACGCCGAAGCGATTGTGAAGAGCTTGGGCGGTGCGCCGGCGCCTGAGCTGCAGTGTGACCTGAACGAGCACTTTGACAAGCAAGTGCGTGTGGTGCTCGAAAACGCCGGCTATATCGATCCGGAGAAGATTGACGACTACATCGCCCGTGACGGCTACAAGGCGCTTTTGACGGTGCTGACCGAGATGACGCCCAAAGGCGTAATTCACCGCGTCACGGAGAGCGGCCTGCGCGGGCGCGGAGGTGGCGGCTATCCCACGGGGCTCAAGTGGGGCACGGTGGCCAAGGCCGCGGGCGACCCGAAATATGTAATCTGCAACGGCGACGAAGGCGACCCCGGTGCGTTCATGGACCGCAGCGTGATGGAGGGCGATCCGCATCGCGTGATCGAGGGCATGGCGATTGCCGCCTATGCCGTAGGCGCGAGCAAAGGGTTCATTTATGTCCGCGCGGAGTATCCGGTGGCCGTGTCGCGGCTGACGACAGCGCTGCGCGAGGCGCGGAGGCACGGACTGCTGGGCAACAACATTTGCAACACGCCCTTCAACTTCGATGTGGAAATCCGGCTGGGCGCGGGCGCGTTTGTGTGCGGCGAGGAGACGGCGCTGATCGCTTCGATCGAAGGCAGGCGCGGCACGCCTAAGCCGCGGCCGCCATATCCCGCGGCTAGCGGACTGTGGGGCAAGCCCACGCTGATCAATAATGTGGAAACCTACGCCAACATCGCGCCGATCGTGCGCAACGGCGGCAAGTGGTTCTTCAACATGGGCTCCGAGCGCAGCAAGGGGACCAAGGTGTTCGCCCTGACCGGCAAGATCGCCAACACCGGTCTGGTGGAAGTGCCCATGGGCATCAAGCTGCGCGAGATCATCGAGGACATCGGCGGCGGCGTGCCCGGCGGTCATACCTTCAAGGCCGTGCAGACCGGCGGACCCTCCGGCGGCTGCATCCCCGCGGAGATGCTCGATGTCGGCGTCAGCTACGACGCGCTGCTGAAGATGGGTTCGATCATGGGCTCGGGCGGCATGATCGTCATGGACGACACCTCGTGCATGGTCAACGTGGCGCGCTTCTTTATCGAGTTCTGCATGACCGAGTCGTGCGGCAAGTGCATTCCCTGCCGCGCGGGCACGGCGCAGATGTTCACGCTGCTGACGCGCATCTGCAACGGGACGGGAACCATGGACGATCTGGCGCTCCTCGAGGATCTCTGCTCCACCGTGAAGGAGACGAGCCTGTGCGGCCTGGGCCAGACCGCGCCCAACCCCGTGCTGAGCACGCTCAAGTACTTCCGCAACGAGTATCTCGAGCACATCCTGCATAAACGCTGTCCGGCCAGCGTCTGCAACATGGAATCAGCCGTCGAGGTGGTGGCATGAGCATGGAAACAGACGTCAAAACTCTTGTCATCGACGAGCAGGAAGTAAGCGCCCGCGCCGGCCAGACGATCCTCGAAGTGGCGCGCGAGAACGAGATCAATATTCCCACCCTCTGCCATCTCGACGGCCTGAGCGACGTGGGCGCGTGCCGTCTGTGCCTGGTGGAGATCAAAGGCAGTAACAAGCTGCTGCCGGCTTGCGTGGCCACGGTGCAGGAGGGCATGGAGGTAAGCACGAACACCGAACGCCTGCAGAAGCACCGCCGCACGATTTTGGAACTGCTATTCGCCGAGCGCAATCACATCTGCTCGGTCTGCGTTTCCAACGGCCACTGCGAACTGCAGACGCTCGGCCAGGAGCAGGGTCTGACCCATGTGCGGCTGCCCTATCGCAATCCCGATCTCTTCGTGGACGCCTCGCACGAGCGTTTCACGGTCGATCACAACCGCTGCATCCTGTGCACGCGTTGCGTGCGTGTCTGTTCGGAGATTGAGGGTGCGCACATCTGGGACGTGATGGGCCGCGGCACCACTGCTTTGATCATCTCGGACCTGCACCAGGAATGGGGAAGTTCAGCTTGCACGCGCTGCGGCAAGTGCGTACAGGTGTGCCCCACCGGAGCGCTCTTCGACAAGAGCAAGATCGGCTCCGATCATCCCAAGTATCCCGATTTTCTCCCCTACCTGAACCTGATGAGGGAAGCGCAATGAGCAAACTGAAACTCGCGACAGTCTGGCTGGACGGATGTTCCGGTTGCCACATGTCCTTTCTTGATATGGACGAGCGGCTTCTTGAGCTGGCGGAAGTAGTAGACGTGGTCTACAGTCCTCTCGTGGACACCAAAGAGTTTCCCGGCGAAGTGGATATTGCGTTGGTCGAGGGAGCCGTGGCTTCGGTGGACGACGAGAAGAAGATCAAGAAGATTCGCGATCACTCCAAGATGCTGATTGCGATGGGCGACTGCGCCATCACGGGAAACGTGCCGTCGATGCGCAATCCCATCGGGCCGGAGGCGATTCTCGACCGCGCCTACATCCAGAACGCCAGCGCGCAGGCGCAGATTCCTTGTGTCGTGGTGCCTAAGCTGCTGCGCGTCGTGCGGCCCATTCACGAGTTTGTGAAGGTGGACGTGTTTTTGCCCGGTTGTCCGCCCTCCGCCGACACATTTCACACCGCGCTGACCGCGCTGGTGAACGGCGGGCCGCTGGATATTCCGGCGCTTACCCGCTTTGGAGCTTAACCATTCGGAGATGAGCCCTATGAGCCAGACCATCACCATCGATCCGGTAACGCGCCTTGAAGGACACGGCAAGATCACCATCCAGCTGAACGACAAGGGCGAGGTGGAAGACGCGCATTTTCACGTAACTCAGGTACGCGGCTTTGAGCGTTTTTCCGAGGGCCGTCCGTTTTACGAGATGCCCAGCCTGATGGCGCGCATCTGCGGCATTTGCCCGGTTTCGCACCTGATTGCGTCTGCCAAGGCCTGCGAGGCCATCATGTCGGTGCGCATTCCGCACACCGCGGCGCAGTTGCGGCGCATGTTGAACCTGGCGCAGATGGTGCAGTCGCATGCGCTGAGCTTCTTTTATCTCGCCTCGCCTGATCTGCTGCTGGGCATGGAGGCCGATCCCAAGGTCCGGAACATTCTGGGCGTGGCGGCAACCAAACCCGAGCTGGGCCGCGCCGGCATCGCGCTGCGGCGCTTCGGGCAGAGCATCATCGAACTGCTCGCCGGCAAACGCGTGCATCCGGGCTGGGTTGTGCCCGGTGGCGTGACCGAGCCGCTTGCGGCCGCAAAGCGCGACAAGATTCTGGCCATGATCCCGGAGGCCTACGCAAATATCGGCCTGGCCCTGGGAGCGTACAAGAAGATCGCGGACACGTTCAAAGCAGAGATCGGAGTTTTCGCTAACTTCCCGTCGAATTACTTGAGCCTCATCAACGAGGATGAATCGATCGAGTTCACGGATGGCGCCCTGCGCCTGATCGACGCCAAGGGCAAAACCATCGAGGAAGGTATCACGGCGAGCCGTTACGCCGAGGTGATTGGCGAAGCGGTGGAGCCTTACAGCTACACGAAGTTCGCTTACTACAAGCCGCTCGGATATCCCGAAGGGAGCTATCGCGTGGGGCCGCTGGCGCGGCTGAACATCGTGAGGAGCATGGGCACGCCCAAAGCCGAACAAGAACTCGCCGGGTTCAAGCAATTGGCGGCGGGCCCGGTCGAGAGTTCGTTCCATTACCACCATGCGCGGCTTGTGGAGATGCTTTACGGCGTGGAGAAGATCGAAGAGATCCTTGCCGATCCGCGCATTCTCGACAAACATGTTCGCGCCACGGCAGGCGTCAACCGGCTGGAAGGCACTGGCCAGGCCGAAGCGCCGCGCGGTGTACTGCACCACCACTACAAGGTGGACGAGAACGGCAAGATCACCTGGGCTAACCTGGTGATCGCCACCGGCCAGAACAACAAGGCCATGAACCTGGGCGTGCTGCAGGCCGCCAGGCACTATGTGAAGAAGGGCAAGTTCACCGAGGGCATCCTGAACCGCGTGGAAGCTGTGGTGCGCACCTTCGATCCATGCCTGAGCTGCTCTTCGCACGCCGCCGGCCAGATGCCGCTCGAAATTTCGCTTCTGTCGGCTGACGGCGAAGTCGTCGACCGGCTGGTCCCCTAGCGATTGGGATCAAAGGATGAAGCCAACAAAAGAGCTGTCATCCTGAGCGAAGCGCAGCGGAGTCGAAGGATCTGCGGTTGCTTTTGTAGGTATTTACATGACCGAACCAAAAGCACGCTGTCTCATTCTAGCCTGCGGCAATACTTTGCGCAGCGACGACGGCGCAGGCCCGAAGCTCGCCGCATGGGCGGAGGCACGATTCCGCCAGGAACCCGATGTACGCGTCATTTCGCGTCAGCAGTGGACTCCCGACCTGGCCGAAGAGATTGCCGCAGCGGATTCCGTGCTCTTCGTCGACTCCTCAGCGAGTTCTCCTCCGGGACGCGTCAGGCTCATCCCGGTCCCGTCGCCTGTCGGCAGCCCGGCGCCGTCTTCGCATCACCTCAAGCCGTCCGAACTCCTGGGTGTGACGCGCTCACTCTATGGCTCAATCAAATCCCATGCCATGCTGTTAACCGTCGGGGTGGGCTCTACCGAACTGGGCGAAACATTCAGCGCGTCCGTCGAAGCCGCTATCCCACGCGCGCGCGGCATTCTGGAAAAGGCCGTGCTGCGCTTTCTTGGCCGCTGAGCAAGTTGAAGCTCCCCACATTCCGAGTAATCGATAGAAGCCTGGAATCGCCTACGGCGCGAAACCTCGTGCATTGTGTTCATCGCGGCGGCCGGGCTTCTCCACAATCGCCGTCGCCCACAGAAACCCACCGACGGCTTCCTTTGCGTTGACGGCTCGCTTGCAGCCCACATAGTCCGCGTAGCTGGCTTGTACGCAGACGCCGTCGCATGCGCTCAATATATCGACGAGGCCGTCACTGTTCACCCGCGCGTTGTGCGTGATTGCGCGGTAACCTGCCGCGACCACCGGTGCGTATGCCTTGCCATCCAGCAGGCCCAGTTCGATGCCGCGTTCCAGAGCATAGGTGAACATGGCGCTGCCCGAGGTGTCGATCCAATTGTCGCTGCGGTCCGGTTTGTCGACGATAAAATACCACCCTCCGCTCACCGGGTCCTGCGCTCGCTTCAAACCTGCCGCAAGCCGCTCATAGATATCCAGCACCTCCGCACGGCCGGGATAATCGGCTGGCAGACGCCCCAATGCTTCCACAACTACAAGGGAATACCAGCCCAGTCCCTCGCTCCATACTTCCCGTGAAAGCCCTGTCGTCGGGTCTGCCCAGTGCACTTTGCGTTGCGGGACCACCGTGGCCAGGTCGGGATTCGCTGCCCAGGCGTGATAGTAGAGTCCGCCATTGTCTTTGAGAGCGTGGTGCGCAAAAACCGTAATCTGTTTCACCGCTTCATCAAAGCAGTACTTGCGATCGCCGATGGAGTCACCATACCGGAGGAGAAACATCTGGCCCATAAAGACGCCATCGACCCACATTTCACCGCGCAGCCTGGGATTGTGCCAGAATCCTCCATCCGGGTTGCGCGGATAGGTGTCGAACATTCTGCGGATCTGGGTCGCGGCTGCGCGATAACGCGGATCGTGCGTGTGCTCGTACAGGCCCACCACGATGTTGCCCGCCATGGCGTTGTCGAGGCTATCGAGCTTGACGTCCACAAGATTGCCGTCGCGATCGATGTGCGGGTCAATCTGCTGCATGATGTAGTTCAGGTACCGCGGATCGCCGGTCGATTGCCATAACAGCTCGAATCCGTTCAGAGTGTAGCCCTTCCAGTAGGACCACCGCGTGAGCGAATCTCCGGGCGCGCCGGTATTGCGCTTCATGAGCGTGTCTGCCAGGGCGATCGACCAGAAATGTGGCTCCTGCGCTGGCGCGCGGCCCGGACTGTTCGACAGCAGGAGGCCCGTGACAATCGAAAGCGTCCACTTTGCAGCGGCACTCTTGCGAAATTGCTGCTTGATTCTTGTCATTGCAAGAGACCTTACCGGAACATCGGCTTTTGCTCTCAAAAAAACTGCGGCGGCTGCATTTGCCGCAGCCGCCGATCGCAAAGAAAGCATAGACAAGTTCAGAACGCCGCCATCGTCTGCCGCAGGCTGTAGGAGCTCAGCGTTTTGATGTAATTGCCGCGGTCGTAGGGCGAGGTGTCGGGCACGGAACGGCGGCTGAGGCAGCCGCGCGTCTCGGCCAGCGATGGGTACTCGCGCTTTTCCAGCCAATAGCGCAGGTCCGCCAGCACGCGTGCGATGTGCTCGATGCCGTGGATGTGCAGCGCGGAGACTATCATGGCCACGCTGCCGCCCGCCATGATCGCCTTCAGTACATCTTCGGCGGAGTGCACGCCGCCGGTGATGCCGATGTCGCCCTTGAGATGGCCGTAGAGTATGGCCGCCCAGTGCAGGCGCGGCAACAACTCGGACGGCGTGGAGAAATGCAGTGTGGGCCGCACCTCCAGCGATTCAATGTCAAAATCCGGCTGATAGAACCGGTTGAAGAGGACGACGCCACATGCACCCGCTTCTTCGAGGCGCGCGCACAGATTGGGCAAACTGGTGAACGACTGCGAGAGCTTGATGGCGACGGGAACATTGACGGCTTTACAAACTCCTGCAACCAGTTCGAGTAGCAGTCGTTCGATCTCGTCCGAGGTCTGGGTACGGTCCGTAGCCAGCGCAAAAGTGTTGAGCTCGATGGCCTGTGCGCCGGCCTGTTCCATCTCTTTGGCAAAGCGCACCCAGCCGCCGCTGGTGGCTCCATTCAGGCTGGCCATAATGGGAATGCCGACGGCCTCGCGGGCGCGCCGCAAATGCTCCAGATACCCTTCATGGGTCATGCGGTAGTCGTTGAGTTCGGGCAGGTAATTGAGAGACTCGGCGAAGGAATTCGTGCCTCGCGACAGATCTTCGTCGAGGGCGCGCGACTCGAGCGCCAACTGCTCCTCAAAGAGCGAGGTGAGCACGATGGCTGAAGCTCCCGCATCCTCCATGTGACGAATATTGTCGAGCGACTCGGAGAGCGGTGTCGACGCAACCACAATCGGGCCGCTCAACTTCATGCCGAGGTATTGCATGGAAAGTTCGGTCATTCCTCACCTCCGGCAGCCGCAGCCGCCAGTTTCTCTTCCGGTTTTTCTTCAGGTTTTTCCAGGGGCGCGATGTGTGGTGTCTCTCCGCGGCCCGGCATCGCCGCGCGGGCGGAGTAGACGCGCCACTGGCGCTCCACATCGTCCTGAGCTTCCTTCAGCAGCGCCGCGGCCAGATCCGGATTGCTTCGCGCCAGCATGGTGTACCGAGCTTCGCGGTAAGCATACTCCTTGAGCCGGATCGCCGGCGCTTTGGAGTCGAGCTGGAAGGGATTCTTGCCCTCTTCGCGCAGTGCGGGATTATAGCGCATGAGCGGCCAGTAGCCTGCTTGCACGGCGAGCTTCTGCTGTTCCAGCCCGTGCACTAGGTCATAGCCGTGGGCGATGCAGCTTGCGTACGCAATGATGATCGACGGCCCGTCGTGCGCCTCGGCCTCCTGGAAGGCCTTCACAACGTGCATGTCGTTGCCGCCCAGCGCTACCTGCGCCACATAGACGGAGCCGTAGCTGACCGCCTCCATAGCCAGATCCTTGCGGCTGTTCGGCTTGCCGCTGGCCGCGAACTTGGCCACTGCGCCGCGCGGCGTAGCCTTCGAGGCCTGGCCGCCGGTATTCGAATAGACTTCGGTGTCAAGCACCAGCACGTTCACGTTCTTACCCGAGCCCAGCACATGGTCGAGCCCGCCAAAACCGATGTCGAACGCCCAGCCGTCGCCGCCCAGGATCCACACGCTCTTGCGGACCAGCGCATCCGCGATCGCCAGCAGATTTTTTGCATCGGAAGAACTGTTCCCGCCCAGCACTGCACGAAGCGCCTTTACCCGCTCGCGCTGCTGATTGATCTCCACCTCGGTCTTTTGCGATGCTCCCACGAGGTCCGCCGCAAGCTCCGCGCCCATGGCCGAAGCCAGCCGCGTCACCAGCGTTTCGGCAAAGGCCTTCTGCTGATCGAGCGCGACCCTCATGCCGAACCCGAACTCCGCGTTGTCTTCAAACAGCGAGTTCGACCACGTCGGCCCGCGGCCTTGTGCGTTGTACGTATAAGGCGTGGTCGGCAGGTTGCCGCCGTAAATCGACGAGCAGCCCGTGGCGTTGGCGATGTACAGCCGGTCGCCGAACAACTGCGTCAGCAGCTTGATGTAGGGCGTTTCGCCGCAGCCTGAGCACGCGCCCGAAAACTCAAACAGCGGCTGTAGAAGCTGAATATCCTTGACCTGCGTGTGCGAAAGCTTCGTGCGGTCGACCTCGGGCAGCGAGAGGAAGAACTCCCAATTCTCCCGCTCCGGCTCGCGCAGAGGCGCTTGCGGCGCCATATTGATGGCCTTCTTGCTGGCGTCGCTCTTGCTCTTCACAGGACAAACTTCGACGCACACGCCGCAGCCGGTGCAATCTTCGGGAGCCACCTGCAGCGTGTAGTGCTCCTGCTCCATGCCGCGCCACTTGGGCTTCGCCCACTTGAAGGTTGCCGGGGCTTTGTCGCCGAGCTCGGGGTCGTAAATCTTGGCGCGAATCACCGCGTGCGGGCACACCATGGCGCACTTTCCGCACTGAATGCAGAGATCCTTGTCCCAAACGGGAATGAACTGCGCGATGTTGCGCTTCTCCCACTGCGCTGTACCCGAAGGGAACGCGCCGCCGGCTGGAATCGCGCTCACCGGAATCAGATCGCCCTTGCCTTCGGCGATCTGGCCAAGCACGTCGTGAACGAACTTCGGCGCCTTGTCACTGAACGCGCCCGCCAGATCGAAACTCGAGCTGGCCGCCTTCGGCAGCTCCACTTTCTCCAGATGCGAAAGTGCATGATCGACGGCTGCGAAGTTCTTTTGCACAACTGCTTCGCCGCGCTTGCCATAGGTCTTCTGAATCGACTTCTTGATCTGCGCGATGGCTTCCTCGCGCGGCAACACGCCGCTGATGGCGAAAAAGCAGGTCTGCATGATGGTGTTGATACGCGAGCCCATACCGGCTTCGCGCGCCACCTTGTATCCGTCAATCACATAGAACTCGATCTTCTTGCGCAGCATCTCCTCCTGCATGCTGCGGGGCAGCTTGTCCCACACCTCGGCCGCCGAATACGGCGAGTTGAGGAGGAAAACGGCTCCCGGCATAGCGGCTTCGAGCACGTTCATCTTCTCCAGGAAGCTGAAGTTGTGGCAAGCCACGAAGCTGGCATGCGTAATGAGATAAGTTGACCGGATCGGGTTGGGGCCGAACCTCAGGTGCGACATCGTCATCGAGCCCGACTTCTTCGAGTCGTACACGAAGTAGCCCTGCGCGTAGTTCGGCGTTTCACTGCCGATGATCTTGATCGAATTTTTGTTCGCGCCCACGGTGCCGTCGGAGCCCAGCCCGTAAAAGAGAGCGCGCACGGTCTTGGGATCCTCAGTGGAAAACGCGGGATCGTAGTCAAGGCTCGAGTGGCTCACGTCGTCGTTGATGCCGATGGTGAAGTGGTTTTTGGGGGAGGGCTTGGCAAGCTCATCGAAGATGCCTTTGACCATCGCCGGCGTGAACTCCTTCGACGAGAGCCCATAGCGGCCGCCGATGACGGCAGGCATGGTTACAAAAGGCAGATGGGAGGAATTCTCCGCAAGCACGGTCAGGATGTCCTGATAGAGCGGCTCGCCGGCTCCTCCGGGCTCCTTGCAGCGGTCGAGAATGGCGATCGACTTGACCGTCACCGGCAAATCGGCCAGAAACGCCTTGCTATCGAAAGGCCGGTAGAGACGAACCTTGACCAGGCCGGCCTTCTCGCCCTGGCGCGTCATTGCGTCCACGGCTTCCTCGGCGGTTTCCGCGCCGGAACCCATGAGCACGATCACGCGTTCGGCGTCTGGCGCTCCGTAGTAGTCGAAAAGGTGATAGGAGCGGCCGGTCCGGGCGGCAAAACGGTCCATCACCGACTGCACAATTCCCGGCACCTTCACGTAGAACGGGCTGCAAGCCTCGCGGGCCTGGAAAAACACGTCGGGATTCTGCGCCGACCCGCGGATGAATGGGCGATCGGGCGTGAGGGCGTTCTTGCGGAAGGCGATGAGGTACTTGTCGTCTACCATCCCGCGAATCGTCTCGTCGGTGATGGGAAGAATCTTGCCCACTTCATGCGATGTGCGGAAGCCGTCGAAGAAATGGATGAACGGTATGCGTGATTCGAGGGTGGCGATCTGCGCCACCAGTGCCATGTCGGCAACCTCCTGCACGGAATTCGAGGCCAGCATCGCCCATCCGGTGCCGCGGCAGGCCATCACGTCGGAGTGGTCGCCGAAGATCGACAGTGCATGGGTTGCCAGGGTGCGAGCCGCAACATGCATCGTCGCCGGGGTCAGCTCACCGGCAATCTTGAACATGTTGGGGATCATCAGCAGCAGCCCCTGCGAGGCCGTAAATGTCGTTCCGAAGGCCCCGGCCTGCAACGCGCCGTGCAAGGCGCCGGCCGCGCCGCCCTCGCTCTGCAGTTCTTCCACAATGGGCAATGCGCCCCAGATGTTCTTCTTCCCCTCCGAACGCCACTGATCCGCCCATTCGCCCATTGGCGACGAGGGAGTGATGGGGTAGATGGCGATAACTTCGGAGAGTCGGTAGGCAACGGAGGCCGCAGCCTCGTTCCCATCCATAATCACAGTGTTCAGTTCACTCATTCGCTTCGCTCCACAGTGCCGCCTTTGAGGAAGATCGGCTGCTATCGTGAGTCTCTTCTTTGAGGCAGTTAGCCGCAGTGATGCGGGGCACAGGGAGGACCGGAAATCCCACCTTATGGAACGATGTTTATATCGTGCAACGAACTGTAAATGGAATGACTCTTGTGGTCGTTATGCGGGTGGGTGTTGCGGCGAAGGCGAGCCGGCGCGCTTTGCGACGATCTTCGCGAGATCGCGGCTTACGCATTTCTCCCCATGGTGCATAGAGCGTGTTTCATAAATAGTTTTGTAACAAGGGCACGGCTTTAGCCGGGCCGAAAAATGCAGAAAAATACGGGGGCTTTAGCCCCTGAGGGATGACAAGGGAAATCTACGTCGCCATTTTTGAAACACGCTGTAGGGATTCAAGACCGCAAAGTTGACGCGAACCCCAGTGAGCGGCAACCTTCTGGAAAATTAGGCACTCTTGAGGATTGGGAGAAATGCCTTAGCAGCGGCCTGGGCGAGGCAACCGCCCGCCTGCTCTCTGCCCTATAGCGGGTCTCCTGCAGGTGTAGACCAAGGCACAATCGCTAAGTGGCTTTTTCATCAAGAAAAAGCCACCTTGAATTCCGTCCGAAATGGCTCATGGTTGCAGGAGAACCGCCGTAGGTGCAGGTGGTATGCTCGGCGCATGGCGCGCCGTACGCATCCTGCTCCTGGTCGGCGAACGGGAACTCGCTCGCTTGGAGGCAGTTTAGTGAGCAAAAAAGTGCTGATACTTTCCTCGAGTCCCAGAAAACGCGGGAACTCGAACGCCTTGTGCGATCAGTTTGCGAAAGGCGCAGTCGAAGCCAGTCATCGCGTCGATAAAGTGCTCCTGGGGGAAAAGAAGATTAACTACTGCAGGGGTTGCTATGCCTGCGTGGGGAGCGGAAGATGCGCGCAGAAAGACGATATGGCGCAAATCCTCGACGAAATGATTGCGGCTGACGTCATCGTTCTGGCGACGCCTGTCTACTTTTACACCATGTGCGCCCAATTGAAGACCCTGATTGACCGGACGGTCGCACGGTATACGGAAATCACCAACAAGGATTTCTATTTCATCGTCACTGCGGCCGATGGAAGAAAGGCAGCTCTGGAGCGGACCATCGAAGGCCTGCGGGGATTCACCTCCTGTCTGCGGGGAGCAAAAGAAAAAGGCATCGTTTATGGCACAGGCGCATGCGAAATTGGCGATATCCTGGCAAGCCGCGCCATGAAGCAAGCGTACGAAATGGGTAAAGCATTGTAGACGGCCCGGTACTGGCGTGCCTCTTCGAGCATTCTTGGCAATCGGATGAGCCGATCCAATGACATCAAGGGAGGGAATTCAGCAATGGAGATCAGGCGAAGCGGCTCGCAACCCTCAGGCAAGGGACCGGCCGATTGGTTCACAGGCACTGTGCGGGTCGACCCGCTCTTTGACGCGCCCGATCCCGCCCGCGTCGTCGGCGCCAGTGTTACTTTTGAGCCCGGAGCGCGCACCGCATGGCATACGCATCCCCTCGGTCAAACGCTCATCGTCACCTCCGGCTGCGGCCGCGCGCAGCGCTGGGGTGGTCCCGTCGAGGAGATTCGCCCGGGAGATGTGATCTGGTTTGCGCCGGGCGAGAAGCATTGGCACGGCGCGGCGCCAACCACAGCGATGACCCACATCGCCATTCAGGAGAAGCTCGATGACAAAATCGTCGATTGGATGGAGAAGGTGAGCGACGAGCAATACCTCGCGCAGGTCTGCTGATCGAGCCAGATGGGGGGCGCCGAGCGGAAATTGAAGAGGCTCACCCGCGATCAGACGAGCAGGCTTTCCACAAGCGTTGCCACTTGGCTTCGAGCGGGAGTGGTGGAATTGGCGGGCGGCGCGGCTGTATTGGCAATCGGCGCTCCCTCAGGCCAGTAACGCCTCCACCTTCGGCATCCACTCCGAGATGGGGATCTGCTGCGGGCACAATCCCTCACATGTGTCGCAGTCGATGCAGGCGCCCGCGCGCTGCTCCTCCTTCAGCACAAAGTGGTACCGGAACCGCGCCGCGCCCACGTCGTCGTACGTGTGGGCATAGTTGAAGAGATCGAAATTGACCGGAATGTTTACGCCGTTGGGACAGGGCATGCAGTACCCGCATTGTGTGCATGGAATCGTAATCCGCGACTGGTACTGTTCGCGGACCCGCGCAATCAGCGCCTGGTCGGCTTCACCGAGCTTGCCTACGCGAGCCCCATCCACAATCCGCAGATTGTCGACGACCTGGCTCATCGTGCTCATGCCGCTCAGCACCACGGAAACTTCCGGATGATCCCACACCCATTCGAGGGCCAGTTCGGCCGGGCTCCGCCCTGCCGGATCGCTCGCCATCGTCTCCCGAATCGCCGGCGGCGGATCGGCAAGCCGCCCACCCATCAGCGGTTCCATCACTACCACGGCCAGCCCCTTTTCTGCCGCCAGCTTCAGCCCGCGCGTGCCTGCCTGGTTCTCCGTGTCCATGTAGTTGTACTGGATCTGGCAAAAACTCCATAGCTCGCTCGCATTCGCGATCTCTTCGAAGCACGCATAATCGTCGTGAAACGAGAATCCCAGATGCCGGATGCGCCCGTCGCCCAGCGCCCGCTCCGCCTCGCCCAGCAGGTTGTGCTTCACAACCACGTTCGACCAGGAGGCTTTGTTCAGCGAATGCAGAAGATAAAAGTCGATGTGGTCCGTCTGCAGCTTCTCCAGTTGCTCGTTCAGAAACCGGTCGAAATCCGCCGGGCCCTCGACCAGCCATACCGGCAGCTTTGTCGCCACCCGTACTTTTTCTCGGTATCCGTCCTTCAGCGCCCTGCCCACCACGAGCTCGCTCTTGCCCTCGTGATACGGATACGCGGTGTCCACGTAGTTGACGCCATGGTCGATGGCATACCGCAGCATGCGAATTGCTTCTGCTTCGTCGATATTGGGACTATGCGGCTGCCCATCCGCGGTTGGCAGCCGCATGGCCCCGAACCCCAGTGCCGAAGCCTTCCAATCCAGCTTGCCAAACTTGCGATATTGCATATCCGGCCCCTTTCGTATTGTTGATTCGGAAAGAGGATTCTACACCGGAACTCCAAATGCGGACGCGCTCATTCCCCTGTCAGCCCTTCGACCAGCGCTTGCCACTCCTCTTCCAGCGTCGGCCGGTGAAACTTGCGCCCCGCGCGGCTATACCAGTAGTCGGCATTCCACGCAACGCCCTCCTTGCGGTGAAGGTAGGCGTGTACGGCCATGGCGTCGCGGGTTCCAAGGTCGTCCACCATGCTGTGCGCACGCGCCCAATCGCCTTTGGCATCCCACCACAGCGCCGCCAGCGGAGCCGGCAACTCGTGCGGAGGTTCGGCCAGTGCCAACGATGCTTTGAACTCCTCAACCGTCATGGTTTGCTTGTACCATTCGCCCCAATACCCGGCAACCCGTCTATTTCCCGCCCTCTTGTGTGATTTAGATCACTTCCAGCCAAGATCTTCCCTGCTACAAAAGAATCATCGTTCCGATGAACTGATCGAAGAGCCCGCCAGAGGGGTTGGGAGGGGGCTGGGGGTTCCCGGCTGGTTCCCTCTCGTGGAGGTCCAGCCATGGGAATGTCCGAGCCGAAAATCCCGAAAAAGCCACATTGCGGACGCAGGCATTTTCGCCGTATACTTAAATCCGACCATTCCGGTCGTATTTTTCTGCTGCGTCGTCGTGGCGACTGGCATCGTGAGGTTCGGCAGGTGAGCGTATTGAGCGAATTAGCCGTTGGCGAGTGCGGCATCCTGGTTGCCCTCGACCTGCCTGAGAATGTCCAGAACCACCTGATGCATATGGGTTTTGTGCCCGACGCGCAAGTGACGGCGCTGCGCCGCGCGCCGGCCGGCGATCCCACGGTTTACCTCGTGGATGGCTTGGAAATCGCCCTCCGGCACGAGACGGCAGAGGGCATCCGGGTTCGGCCTTTCGAAGCTGCGGTCGAGGAAGCTCCTCAACTGGCCGAGGCCGCGCGATGAACGCCTGTTGCGAGACGCCTGTCTTTGAGCCACCCGCGGCTCCGCCACTCGAAGGCGCGCTCGAGACCGTGGTGCTGATCGGGCCTCCCAACTCCGGCAAATCCACTCTCTTCAACCGGCTGACGGGCCTTCGACAAAAAGTTGCCAATTACCCGGGAGTCACTGTCGAGCAGCGCATGGGCCTGATGGCCGGGGTGGGTCGCGACGACCTGACGCTGATCGATCTGCCCGGCATCTACTCACTCACGCCCTACTCTGAAGATGCCCGGGTGGCCGTCGATGTGCTGCGCGGCAAGATGCCGGGCACGCCCAAGCCCGACGCGGTACTGCTGGTGCTGGACTCGGTTCACCTGACGCGGCAACTGATGCTGGCCGCGCCGGTGCTCGCGGTGGGACTGCCTACGTTGGTGCTGCTCAACATGACCGACGTGATGCAGTCGCGGGGCGGGCAGATCGACACGCTGAAGCTCGCCCGCGAACTTGGCGCTCCCGTCGCCCAAATCAGTGCCGTCAACGGCGCCGGCCTCGATGCCGTTCCACTTTTCCTCAACCAGCAAACTGACCGCGAGAAGGCCAAGCCGCTGGCCCTGCCGGTAGTGGGCAACGCGGCCAGCACATACACGTGGGCCGCGCAGGTCAGCCGTCGCACCGGTTACCGGGCTCCTCTATCCGCCGAGAACACGCGCAAGATCGACAACCTGCTCTTGCACCGCATCTGGGGACCACTGCTCTTCCTGCTCGTCGTCATCGCCGTCTTCGAGGCGGTCTTCTCCGTGGGCCAGCCACTCTCCAACGGCTTCGGCGACCTCCTCGCCCGCATGGCCGATCTTGCCCGCCCGCTGCTGCCCATAGGGTGGCTGCAATCGTTGCTGCTCGACGGTGTGTGGAAGGGCATCTGCTCGGTGCTGGTGTTCTTGCCGCAGATCCTGCTGCTCTTCCTCTTTATTGGGATTCTCGAGGACTCGGGCTACCTGGCGCGCGCGGCGCTCATCGCCGACCGCGTCATGCGCACCATCGGCCTCAACGGCAAGGCCTTCATCCCGCTGCTCTCGGCCTACGCCTGCGCCATTCCGGCCATCATGGCCACGCGCACCATCGCCAACAAGCGCGACCGCCTGGCCACCATTCTCGTCACGCCCTTCATGACCTGCTCGGCCCGCCTGCCCGTCTACCTGCTGCTGATCGCGGCGTTCATCCCCCACGTCTACTACCTGCACGGGTTGCTCGGCCTGCAGACGATTGTCATGCTGGGCCTTTATCTGGCCGGCGGGGTCGCCGCTTTTACCACCGCGCGGCTGCTCAAAAGCTCCATCCTCAGGTCGAGCGATACGCCGTTTATCCTGGAGCTGCCGCAGTACCGCATGCCCACGCTCTACTCGCTGGCTCTGCGCCTCATGGACCGCGCGCGCATCTTCCTGCGCAATGCCGGAACCATCATCGTCGCCGTTACGCTGGCGCTGTGGGTGCTCGCGCACATGCCGGTGATCCAAACCGCGGCGGGTACCATGACCGCGCCGCAACTGGCCGACAGCCTCATTGGCCGCCTCGGTCACTTCATCGAGCCCGTCATCGCGCCTCTCGGCTTCAACTGGAAGATCGGCATCGGCCTCTTGTCCAGCGTGCTGGCGCGCGAGGTCATGGTCAGCACCATGGGCACGCTCTACGGCGCAGACCCCAGCACCCAGGCGCTCAACCTGCAAACCGCGCTGCACCACGACATGACGCTGGGCGGCGCGCTGGCGCTGATGATCTTCTTCGCCTTCGCCATGCAGTGCACTTCCACCATCGCCGTCGTCCGCCGCGAGACCAATAGCTGGCTTTGGCCCGCCGTCCAGTTCCTCTACATGCTGGCGCTCGCTTACGGCGCTGCCTTCGCGGTCAACCACATCGTCATGGCGATCTTCGGCTGACATCCTTTCTTGACGCAATTTCCAAGGGCAGAAACCGGCGACTTGCAGGTGGAGGATTTCTTACGCTGCGGCGCGCGGGAAAATCGTCGCATCGGGAGAAGTAGGAAAACTCCACCTGCAAGTGGAGCGATTCGACGGATTTGTGACCTGCAGGTATATGGAAAGGATGAATTTCGTCGAATCGGAGATGCTGGATAGAGTTTTTGAAGCCAGCGGTGCAAGCGGAGTTGGCATGGTTGGCGGGGTTGGACCCTTGCGATCGCCTTGGGCGTTGGAGGGTCAGGACTGTGTGCGATATGGGCTGTTGTGCTGTGGTCCAATTGTGACTACAATTTAGTCGGAGGGTTGATATGGCAACAGCGGACACGTACGTGCGTGCGCGCATCGATACGGGGACGAAGGAGCGAGCGGCGGACGCGTTGGAGGCGATGGGCTTGTCCATCTCTGACGCAATTCGGCTGTTAATGCTGCGCGTGGCTGATGAACAGAGGCTGCCCTTCGAGGTGCGCGTGCCCAATGCGATGACGCGCAAGGCGATTGCCGAGTTGGAGGCAGGCAAGGGCAAGCGGTTCCGGAGCGTAAAGGCGTTAATGGACGATCTTCATGCGAACGATTGAACGCCCGTCCGCGTTCAGGCGCGATTACAAGCGAGAGGCTAAAGGGCAGCACAGGGCGACGCTGGATGACGACCTCGTGCCGATTCTCGCGGCGCTGGCAAACGACAGGCCGCTGGAAGCGAGACACCGCGACCATGAGCTAAGCGGAGATTGGAGTGGGTATCGCGAGTGCCACGTTAAGCCCGATCTGCTATTGATCTACCGAAAAACCGACCAGGATCTGTTGCGACTGGCGCGGTTGGGATCGCATAGTGAGTTGTTCGGGTAGATCGGTTTGGGAAAAGCAAGTATGACAAGCCGAAAACCATTGACGAATGACGAGGGTGAGGTTCGCGAGCTGACCCAGGAGGATTTCGCGCACGCTGTTCCCTTCTCCGAGCTGCCCGACAAGCTTAAGGAGCTGCTGCACTCGCCCGAACGGACCGTTGTGCCCGATGCGGAACCGAAGAAGCGGAAGCGGACGGCGGCTTAGCCAAGCATCTGGCTTTCCCCGGTCTCAGAATCGAGACCGGGGGCACCCGGCACCCGGCATAACGGCTCCAATCGGTGATGGGGGGCATTTCGGCGGTGTCGATCTCGCTGTCGGGCATGGCGGCCAGCGCATCGAGCTCGGCCCGCAGCTCCGGTGTCAGCGGCTCTGGATTGTCTTTCTTCATCGTCTTGCACCTACGCGGCTATTACTTCAAGACTAGCTTCAGGTGTGCTGAAGGTGGGGGAGCGGATTGACGCGGATTCTGCTGCGCTTGCCGATCTGCCACAGGTCGTACTTTGCCTGCATGCGCAGCCACACTTCTGGCGTGGAGGTGCCGAACGCGGCGGCCAGGCGCACGGCCATCTCTGGCGAAACGGCAGCTTTGCCATTGAGAACGCGGGAGAAGGTGACCCGGCCCACGCCCAGATGCTCGGCCGCCGCCGAAACGGTCATCTCGCCGAGATACTCCCGAATGACTTCGCCGGGATGCGGAGGGTTATACATGCGCATGGTTCGTTCTCCTCTCAGTGGTAGTCCCGATAATCGACCAGTATGGCGTCTTCGCCCTCAAAGCGGAAGGTGAGCCGCCAATTTCCGCTCACCGTGACCGACCAGTGGCCCTTGAGATCGCCGTGCAAGGGATGAAGCCGCCATCCGGGGGCGTTCATATCCTCGGGAGCGCCAACGTCGTCGAGCATACCCAACTGGAGACGCAATCGTGCAGCGTGCCGAGCCTGAATCCCCGCCTTTGAGCCGGTGCGGAAGAACTTCTCCAGCCCCTTGTGAGCGAAGCTCCTGATCACAGAGCGAGTGTATCGCTTAACGATACAGATGTCAAGAGGAAACGCTCAGCGGTCGAATCCCAGGCTTCAAGGGCGAAACCTGGGGCACACGGAGAAAACATGTCTAGCCGAAAACCGTTGACGAATGACGAGGGCGAGGTTCGCGAGCTGACCCAGGAGGATTTCTCTCGCGCTGTTCCCTTCTCCGCGCTGCCCGACAAGCTCAAGGAGTTGCTGCGCTCGCCCGAACGGACCGTTGTGCCCGACGCGAGGCCGAAGAAGCGGAAGCGGACGGCGGCGTAGCCAGGCATCTGGCTTTCCCCGGTCTCAGAATCGAGACCGGGGGCACCCGGCGAGAGGGTCGTGGCTTCTCAGGCGCTCTGATTTTCGCTATAAGTGGCGTAGTCAACGGTCAACTCCTCGCCGGCCTTGATGTCTCTCGCTGCAAAAAAATCATGATCGCCTCGACAAATCACATTCGGCGGATGGCCCGGTATCGGCTCATTTAGGTACCATGACACGGTTAAGTTATTGAACCCCTTCGGGCAACCGTATTTCCCTTTGCGCCGAATGCAGAAATCGCTGTAAAGCCTTCGGATTTCCCCGTTCGTCTGGGCGACGTTGTTTGCATCGATCCACTCCATCTCCGAGGTATCGTCACTGAAAATGTTGGTGCCCTCGGGGATATCGCGGATTGCAAATACTCCTACCCCATGGATCGGCGACGGCTGCAGCCTCGTGAAACATTCGGTGTGGGGCAAAGTCATTTTTCCGCCTTTCCCTTTCGTAGCAGTCTGAAGAACCGGTGAATACACATGAGCCAATCAGGCTCCTTTTCCAGCTGGCGCAGCCCCAGCAATTCTTCGCGATATGCTTCGTACTCGACTTCGCCCTTAAAAAGCAGGTACCCAATGTCATGCAACCATTTCCAGGAGGCGGCTACCGCCAAGATTAGTATGGCCACAAAAACCGTCCACGGTAGGCGATAGTGAAACCCAATATATGTCGCGATTCCGAAGAACATAGCGGCGGTCCCAAAATTGTAGGCCAATAGCCACGCGAGGTACTTGTCGACGTCATCCTCATCCAACGCGTCGGCGCACTTTTCATGCCCCCAAATAAAACAGATCATGGAAAACGCGAGTAGCCCGACCGGTAAGTACCATGATGCCTTAATCTCCTGGTCCCCAACTGCCAGCGCGAGGATCGCGCCTGCCATGGCGGCCAAAATCGAGTAGTACGTTGAGACAAACGATGAGTTGTCCCGCCATGGGATGCCCTTCTGCCTAGCTTCTCTTTCATTTGTCATTTCTGGTTGCATGGCGCGCCTTTGTATCAATTCTCGATTCGAGAGCGTCCAGCGCTAATGCCCCCTTCGCCCGTATGAGTTAGGGGCCTAGCGGCCTATTTCCTGAAGATAAACCACTACCGGCTCCCGGCAATCATTTGCGCGGCGTGCTGGAGGCTGGTGTCGGTGACTTTGGCGCCGCTCAACATACGGGCGACTTCGTGGGTGCGGGAGCGGTCGTCGAGGACGCGGATGCGCGTTTGCATACGGCCGTCGGATTCGCGCTTTTCGACGGCCAGATGCTGATCGGCGAAGGCGGCGATCTGCGGGAGGTGAGTGACGCACAAAACTTGCTGGGCGCGGCCGAGGGTTTTGAGCTTGTGGCCGACGGCTTCGGCGGCGCGGCCTCCGATGCCAATGTCGATTTCGTCGAAGACGAGGGTACGCGGCGTGGTTTTCTTCTTCGTTTTGGATATGGAGCCTTCTTCGACAGCGACTTTGAGAGCGAGCAGGACGCGGGAAAGCTCGCCGCCGGAGGCGATCTCAACGAGCGATTTAAGCGGTTCGCCGGGGTTGGTGGCGATCAAGTATTCGACCGAGTCCCAGCCGGAGGGGGTCCAGTGGGGGCGGTCTCCCTCAGGGGCTAAAGCCCCGGTGCTATTTATTGCGCCTTCATTGGCCCGGCTGAAGCCGTGCCCTTTTACAAGGCCGACTTTGCCGGCGGAATTGGCCGCATCGGTGTCAGGCGCCCCGTCGTGCCCTTTCAAAACAGATCCTGGGCGACTTTCGGCACGAGGCCCGGACGGCGCCCCGCCGTGCCCTTTTACAAGGCCGGCTTTGCCGGCGGAATTGGCCGCATCGGCGTCAGGCGCTTCGCCGGAGGTGACGGCGACCTGGAAACGGGACTTCATGGCGAGGGAGTTGATCTGCGCTTCGGCGAGCTTGGCAAGTTTGGCCGCAGCGGTCTGTCGCTCGGCTGTGAGGGCCGAGGCGGCTTTGCGATAAGCTGCCGCGGCTTGGTCGAGATCGGCACGGAGAGTTTTGAGGATTTCGTCGCGGTCTTCCACTTCAGAGAGTTTGCGCACGACTTCTTCGCCAAACGCGATGACTTCGGCGACGGTTTTGCCGTATTTCCTTTTGAGCCGATCGAGGAGAGCGAGGCGGTCTTCGATTTCGGCGAGGCGCTCGGGCGAGGCGTTGATGCCTTCGGCGTAGTCGCGGAGCGACGCGGCGACATCGGAGATGGTGGCGCGGGCGGAGGCGAGCTGCTGGGCGGGTTCGGTAAAACGCTGGTCGTAGCGGGCCAGTTCTTCCACATTTCGCAAAGCGGAGCGGAGAGCGGCTTCGGCAGATGAGCCGCCTTCGTAGAGCTGGTCGAAGGCGCTCATGGCCGCGGCGAAGAGTTTTTCGGCGTTGGCCAGGACACGCTTCTCGGTTTCCAGGGCTTCGTCTTCGCCGGGCTCGAGATGGGCCTGCTCGATCTCCTTGCGTTGATAGGTCCAGAGATCGACCATGCGCAGGCGGTCCTGCTCTCCCAGAAGGAGATCGTTGAGCTTGCCGGCAGCGGCGCGCCAGCGAGCGTGGGCCTCGGAGACGGCATCTAACGAGATGCCGGCGAAGCGGTCGAGCAGGATGCGCTGCTGCGACTGGTCGAAGCTGGAAAGGCTTTCGGTTTGCGCGTGGACCAGTGCGAGCTCGGGCGCGAGCTGCTTGAGGACCTGGACGGTGGCGGGCTGGTTGTTGACGAAGACGCGGCCCTTGCCGGTGGAGAGAATCTCGCGGCGAAGAATGACGTCGGCGCCTTCGGCGTCGATGCCGTTTGCTTCGAGGATGGATTCGGCGCCGGGGGTGGACTCGAAGACGCAGGAGACGACGGCTTTGCCGGCGCCGTGACGGACCACCTCTGCGGAGGATTTGCCGCCCATGAGGAGGGCGAGCGCGTCAACGAGGATGGATTTGCCGGCGCCGGTTTCGCCGGTGAGGAGGTTGAGGCCGGGACCGAAGGAAGCGATGGCGTGATCGATGACGGCGTAGTTTTCAGCGCGGAGTTCGACAAGCATGGTTTTTCCCGTGAAACGAATTCGATGGCTGGTGTTCGGGAGTTGAGAATCCGAGCGCAGCATAGCATGAACGGCGGGGCTGGAGGGAATTTGTTCGAGCCGCAGGCGCCGGTTACGCCACCCTTGGCACAAGAAACCGAGGCGCCAAGGATGGGCCAACCAAAAAATGCAGGGCATCCAAACGGTCACTTGGGCGCGGGGAACACTGTCTGATACCGTGGAGAATGAGGTGATAGACGATTCTTACGGCAGCATTGGCGTGCTTTTTGCAGGCTGACGGCGTCACGGGCTCGGGCGGCGCGCCCGCGCCGGCTCTGGGCTTCGGCGCGCTGGCAAATATGATGGGCGACATCGGGCCGATTGCGATCGCGGTGCTGGTGCTGCTGCTGATTGCCAGCCTTTACTCGTGGATGGTCATCCTGGGCAAAATGTCGGCGTTCAAGAAAGCGACGACACAGAGCCGGAGGTTTATCCGCGCGTTCCGCAAGGCGAGCCGCTTGCAGGAGATTGCGGCGCTGACCGGTGAATACAGCGCGAGCCCGCTGGCGCAGGTATTCGAGGACGTATACGAGACCTACCGGCGGCAGACGGGAGGGTCGGGGCCTCCGCGCAGCATGGCTCCCCTGGAACGAACCGCGCAGACCGCGGCCAGCGAAGCGGTGACGGCGCTGGAACGGCGCATGACGTGGCTGGCGACGATCGGGAGCACGAGCCCGTTTGTGGGTCTGTTCGGAACCGTGATGGGCGTGGTGGAAGCGTTCCACGGAATTGCGACGGCGGGCGGCGGGTCGCTGAAGGCCGTGGCGCCGGGCATTGCCGAGGCGCTGATCACCACGGCGGCGGGATTGTTCGTGGCCGTGCCGGCGGTGGTAGCGTACAACCAGTTCACGGCACGGATAAGGATTTTCGCTTCGGCGATCGACGACTTTTGCCGCGAGCTGCTGAACTCGCTGGAGGAGATTCCGGTGCGGGCGCAGACGCAGGCGCGGGCGCCGGCCGAGATGCCTCGCGAGGCGGAGCGCAGTCTATACAAGTAGCGGCGCAATCAGCGGAGGGAATGGCGCCGCTGTCCCGGGTCCGAAAATCCGGACCTTCACCGCAGCGAGCGCAAATCGCTCGCCGGGACCCCGGACCTGGAGCACCCGCAGCTGAGGCCGTTGGAGAGTTTGTGCGGAGAGGTTCAGCGTGGCATTCACGGCATTGAACGGACAAACACGATCGTCGCTGGCAGAGATCAACATTACGCCGCTGGTGGACGTTGTGCTGGTGCTGCTGGTGATCTTCATGATCACAGAGCCGGTGCTGCAGTCGGGGATTGAAGTGAGCGTACCGAAGACGCGGACCGTCAAGCAGATTACCGAGCAACGGATGGTGGTGACCATCGACCGCGATCAGAATGTGTTTTTGAACGATCAGCCTGTCAACGTTCACGATCTGCCGGCGATGTTGCACCAGGCGGGTGTCGATCCGGCGCATCAGTCGATTTATTTGCGCAGCGACGAACGGGTGCCGTTCGGGGCCTTCGCCAGCGTGATGGATGCGGTAAAGCAGTCGGGAATCACGAATGTTTCGATTGTGACCCAGCCGCTGGAAGCCAAGGCATCGGCGGGGAGCGGCGGGAATTAGCGCGAAGCGGGCTGAGCGGTGGGAGCACCTTAACCGCAGCTCCTTCAACTCAGGCCGGCGCTTGGGACGCGCAGAACTTCGCTCAGGATGACGGGGCATGAACAGCGTTCTGGAGGGCGGCGAGCACCTGGAGCGGGAACTGACGCCGGAGCCGGTTGCCGGTCCGGCCACAGGCTCAGTGCTGCTGCACATCCTAGTGGCCGGGCTGCTCGCCTATTACGGATGGGTGCTGGGGCTGTTTCATCACAATGTGTGGGGCAGCACGGGCGCGGGCGGGTCCATGCAGGTGACGCTGGTGAGCAGCGCGCTGCCGCTGCCGGCCGACCAGTTGAACCAGAATGTGCTGGCTACGGAGACGCCTAGCCAGGCGCCGGCGACGCCGAGTCCCAAGGAACAGAAGCGCGTGGATGAGACGGCGATTCCGATCCTGGGCAAGCAGGTGAAGCCAAAACAGAAGAACCTGGCGAAGACGCAGCTTCATCAGCCGCCGCCCCGGCAGAACCTGGCGCAATACGGCGAGCAGGCGGGGTCGGTAATGCCGCACCAGATGCAGATCGGCTCGACCGGCCCGACCACCGTCGGGGACAACAACTTTGCCAGTTTGTATCCGTGGTATGTAGACCAGATCAACCGGAAGATGTCGCAGAGCTGGGACAAGCGGCAGGTGGATCCGCGCACGCCGAAGGGCGCGCGAGTGTACCTGATCTTTACGATTTACCGGGACGGCAGCCACAGCCAGCCGCAGACCGACACCTCGAGCGGCAGCCCCACGCTGGACAACTCCTGCATGCTCGGCGTGCAGCGCGTGGATACCTTTGGTCCACTGCCGTCGAACTATAATCAAAGTACGTTGAAGGTGTCGTACTACTGCGAGTATTGAGAGACAGTGGTCAGTGGTCAGTTTGTTCGGCGGCGAGCCGGTAGTAGCGGTGATTCGCTAAGAGCACTAGCGATCGGGAAATTGCACCTGTAGGTTCGTAGCGAAGGACAAGAAGCTAACATTCAACGGCACTGAACGTCCTGCAACATGTATTCCCTTAGGAAGGGCGTGCGCACAAACCTCTGTTACCCCAACAGGAAGGATTGCAGATCGCATGAAGGCGACAATTCGGGTCTTTCCCCTGTATTTGCTTTTCATGGCGTATTTTTTAGCGCCGCAAATCTCCGCTCAAGACTGGGTGCATACGGGAACGAACCTGGGCAACGAGCGCATCCGCCTGGCGGCAGCGGATTTCAAGCCGGTCGGCAGCGATCCCCAGACGGCGCCTCTGAAGGCGATCTTCGACTCCACACTCTTTAGCGACCTTTCGAACGCGGGGATCTTCGACATGGTGTCAAAGAGCCTGGCGCCGCAGGCTATGCCCGGCTCGCCGCAGGAGATTGTGCCGAGCCAATGGTCGGCAGTCCCGGCCAACGCGGCCATGGTTGCCTTTGGAGCGATTGCCGTCGCCAATGGCCGGCTGGTGGTCTACGGATGGCTGATGGATGCGCGTACTGTAGGAAGCGCGCCGGTGCTGGTCAGGCAGTACAACGAGGCGGCCAGCGAAGAAATGGCGCGCACGGTGGCGCACCGGTTTGCCGACGACATCATCTACCGGCTGGGCGGCGCCATCAACGGCATTTCCGAGACCAAGATCTACTTTGTGAGCAACCGCACCGGGTCCAAAGAGATCTGGGTGATGGACTACGACGGAGCCAACCAGCACGCCGTCACCCATATAGGCAGCATTTCGCTCTCTCCGCGCATCTCACCGGATAACTCCCGAATTGCGTTTGCTTCGCTGGGAAAGGAAGGATGGTCGGTTCGCATGTATTCGCTGGACCTAGGCCGGCTGGTGAGTTTTCCAACGGGCACTGTGGGCGGGGGCAACCAGTCGCCGGCGTGGTCGGCAGACGGATCGATGATCGCGTTCTCTTCCGCGAGGTCAGGACACCCCGATATTTGGGTTGCGGATGCAAGCGGCTCCAATGCTCACAGCGTAACGCCGTTCGGCTCGGACGTGGCGCCGGTTTGGAACCCGCGCACCGGCAATCAGCTTGCATTTGTGAGCGGAAGGACGGGCGAGCCGCAGATTTACATCATGGATAGAGATGGTTCCAACGTGCAGCGGATGACCGACGGCGGTTATGCCATTTCACCTTCGTGGCAGCCCAGCGGCGGCATGCTGGCATTTGCGTGGAACCGCAAATACGGACCGGGCGATCCCGGCGGATACGACATCTACATCATGGACATTGCGAGCAAGAACTGGCTGCAAGCCACGCACGAAGCCGGCGTGAACGATTTTCCGTCGTGGTCGCCGGATGGACGCCACATTGTGTTCCAGCGCCAGATCGGCCATCGTACACAGATTTGGGCGATGCTGGCCGATGGCACCGATCAACATCAACTCACCTATTCTGGCGACAACACGATGCCCAACTGGAGCTGGAAATGAGTTTTGGAACAAGAACTTGAAGTACCGGGACGAACCAGGCGCAGCAACCGGTATTTCATCGCGCTGGAATATCATTTTCTGGTGTGGAAGCCAGGCGGCGGCTTGGGAGTAACAAGAAACTCCGGTCACCGGGACGATTCCCATGAGCTTTTTCGTGAAGGAGAATTCACTTGAAACTACGCTATTGCATTTTGACCTCTTTTCTCCTGTTCGTTGCATTAACGGCTATATCCGGATGCAAGAAACATCAAGCCTTGCCGCCCGCGGAAGCGACAGCTCCCGCAACCGCAGCCGCGCCCACGGCGCAACTGACGGCGACGCCGACGGTAATCTCGGCAGGAGACCAGGTACAACTGACATGGCAGACGACCAACGCGACTTCCGTTTCGATCGACGGCATCGGTGACGTTCCCTCCGTGGGCGTAAAGACCGTATTGCCGGCGGAGTCGACCACCTATCACCTGGTGGCGCGCGGAGAGGGCGGTTCGGCCGACGCCTCGGCGCACGTGACGGTGAACGCGCCGCCTGCGGTCAGCGTGCCCAGCACATCGATGACCGAAGAGGAAGAGTTCAGTGCGCGCGTGCAGCCGATCTTCTTCGACTACGACAATTACGATATCCGGGCCGACGCGCAGGCCACGCTGGCGAAGAACGCGGATTATCTGATCGCGCACCCCAACATCAAGATCGTGATTGGCGGTTACTGCGACGAGCGCGGCTCGGACGAGTACAACCTGGTTCTGGGACAGAACCGGGCGCAGGCGGCCAAGACCGCGCTGATTACGGCCGGCGTGGCCGCCGACCGCATCCGCGTGATCAGCTACGGCAAGGAGAAGCCGTTCTGCACGGAGTCGACCGAGGAGTGCTGGCAGTTGAACCGTCGAGACGGATTCACAATCGACAAGTAAGGCAGCCGTCAGCTGTCAGCTATCAGCTTGCAGCCGGCAATTCATTCGCATTGATACGCGGCAGCCTCGCCCTGCCGGCCGGGCTGCCGTATGTTGTATTCAGGAAGGTCGAAAAGTATGTGTAGATCACGGAATCTTCGCAATCGTCTGCTCGCAGTTGCGGCGGCGGTTCTTCTATTCGTTCCCGCCGCGGTACCTGCGCGCGCGGTCTCAAAGGAGATCGTGGAGCTGCAAACTCAGGTGCAGCAATTGCTGGACATGGTGCAGCGGCTGCAATCCACGCTGGACTCGCGCATGGGAGTACTGGAGCACTTGGCGCAGCAGACCTCCGACGAAGCCAACCAGATGACCACAACGGTGAACGCACTGCAACAGAAGCTAAGCACGCAGGGCGATGCCGTGAACGGCAAGATGGATACCGTCTCCGGACAGGTGCAGTCGCTGAATGATTCGGTCGACGAACTGAAGGCGCGCATCGCCAAGCTGGACAAGACAGTGCAGGATTTGCAGGCGCAACTGCAGGCCATGCAAGCGGCACAGGCGCAGGCGCTGCCGGGCGCAACGCCGCCGGGCGGAGCGGCGAATCCGGCGCCGGGCCAGGAAGCCGGTTCACCGGGCGTTCCCGCAGGCGGGGCGGCGCCGGGCGCTGCCGCTGCGCAGCAGGCGCCGCCGCTTGAGGCGACTATGCAGGCCGGCGTGCGCGACTACAATGCCGGACGGTATCAGGTGGCGCAAGGCGAGTTCCAGGAGGTGGTGCACTACTATCCGCTGGACGATCTGGCCGGAACTGCGCAGTTCTATCTAGGCGAGATTGCCTACCAGCAAAAGGACTATGCGGCGGCGATCAACAGCTACAACGCGGTGCTGGAGGGGTTCAGCGGCAACGCCAAGGCTCCTGCGGCGCAATTGCACAAGGGATTTGCCCTGCTGGCGATGGACAAGCGGCAGGCGGGTATCGACGAGCTGCGCGAGCTGATCCGCCGGCATCCGCAGACGCCGGAGGCACACACGGCGCGCAGCAAGCTGGCATCGATGGGCGTGAGGGCGACGGCGGCACGCTGAGGAACAGCTCTCCGCTTTCGGTTTTTACGGCGGTTCTCCTGCAGCTATGAGCCATTTCGGGCATAATTCAAGGTGGCTTTTTCCTGACGAAAAAGCCGCTGAGCGATTGTGCCTTGGTCTACACCTGCAGGAGACCCGCTATAGCGTGGTTTCCCGGGTCTCTCCGCCGCGGCGGACGAGACCTGGGCACGCACAGGTTGTTGGGCACACAACAGAACGGGGCTTTTCTTTTGGCGGGAAAGCCGGGCGGGTTCAGCCTTGGGCCGGGGCGGCGTCAGCCGGCGCGGGGCTGGATGAGGACGTGTTGTCTGGGGCAGCTCCGGCTCCGGTTGCAGCGGCGTTGGCCGCGGCAGCGGCTGCGCTCTTAGCGACGCTCTTGTAGTGGCGGACATCCGCGCCCTGTACCCAGAAGATGACGTCTTCGGCAATGTTGGTGGCGTGATCGCCCACGCGCTCGAGGCTGCGGCAGATCATGAGCGCGTTGAGGGCTTGGGGCGCGAGATGGCTCTGCTCCTCCATCACTTTGGTGAGAGCACGGAAGGCGGCGCGGTTCATCTGGTCGACGGCATCGTCCATGGTGAGCACGCCGCGGGCCAGCTCGGCGTCGGCTTCAATGAACGCCTGCAGGCTTTTGCGCACCATGTCGGCGGCCATCGAGGCCATGCGGGGAACATCGACGGGGAGGTCGACGGCGGCCATGCGCTCCAAGATGCGGACGCGGTCGCTGATGCTTTTGGCGGCGTCGCCCACACGCTCGAGATCGGCGTTGATCTTGATGACGCTGAGGATGAAGCGCAGGTCGACGGCCATGGGCTGCTCCATGGCGAGCAAATCGAGCGCAGCCTGGTCGATGTCGCGTTCCATGCGGTTGATGGCGATCTCGCTGCGGCTGACGAGGTCGCAGATGGAGAGGTCGCGGACCCGGTAGGCCTCAATGGCGCGCTGAATAGCCTGCTCGGCCATCCCGGCCATCACCAGGAGGTTTTCTTTCAGGTCTTCCAGGCTCTGTTGAAAGCGAATGCGTGTCATCCAAACCTGCCCGTAATGTAATCCTCCGTGCGCTTGTCGGAAGGATTGGTGAATATTTTGTGCGTCGAGTCGAACTCGACCATGCGGCCGTTGAGGAAGAAGCCTGTGTTTTCCGCGACGCGGGCCGCCTGCTGCATATTATGCGTCACAATCACGATGGTGTACTGCGACTTTAGTTGGAAGATGAGGTCCTCGATTTTGGAGGTGGAGACGGGGTCGAGGGCCGAGGCGGGTTCGTCCATGAGGAGCACTTCAGGATCCACGGCGAGGGCGCGGGCGATACAGAGGCGCTGCTGCTGGCCGCCGGAGAGGCTGGCGCCGGATTTCTTCTTCAGGTCGTCTTTGACTTCGTCCCATAGCGCGGAGTTTTTGAGGGATTTTTCGACGGTCTCATCGAGGGCGCGGCGGTTGGAGTAGCCGTTGAGCTTGAGGCCGGCAGCGACGTTGTCGTAGATGGACATGGTGGGAAAGGGGTTGGGGCGCTGGAATACCATGCCCACGCGGCGGCGGATCTCGACCGGCGTGGTGTCCTGATAGATGTCGAGGTCGCCCATGCGGACGGTGCCGGTGACGCGGGCGATGGGATTGGTTTCGTGCATGCGGTTGAGGCAGCGCACAAAGGTGCTCTTGCCGCAGCCGGAGGGGCCAATCAGCGCCGTGGCGTGGTTGGCGGGGATATTCAGATTGATGTCCTGCAGCGTGTGATTGGCGCCGTACCACGCGTTCAGATTTGTTACCTCGATGCCGACACCCACTTAGCTTGCCCCTTTCAAGACTCCGCGGCTGGTGACGAACCGCACCAGAGAAACCGCGAGCACGATGAGAACAATCAAAACCAGCGATCCCGCCCACGCCAGCCGGTGCCAGTCGTCGTAGGGAGAGATGGCATAGACGTAGATTTGCAGGGGAAGAGCGGCGATGGGTTCATTGAGGCTGGTGCTCCAGAAGTCGTTGCCCAAGGCGGTGAAGATGAGCGGCGCGGTTTCTCCGGCGACACGGGCGAAGGCCAACATGCAGCCGGTAATGATGCCCGGCGAGGCGGTCTTGACGGTGATGGAGAGCACCGAGCGCCAGTTGGGCACGCCCAGGCCAAGAGCGGCTTCGCGCACCGCGTGCGGAACCATGAGGAGCATCTCCTCGGTAGTACGGCAGACGGTGGGAATCATCATGATGCCCAGCGCGACGCCGCCGGCGAGAGCCGAGAAATGATGCTGCGGCACGACGATGAGCGCGTAAGCGGCGAGGCCCATGACGATGGAAGGAACGCCATTGAGGACGTCGGCGGTGAAGCGCACGGCATTAGCAAATTTGGTGCCGCGGCCAAACTCGGCCAGGTAGATGCCGCCGCCAATGCCGATGGGCACTCCAAGAAGACTGGCGATGACGAGAAGCGTGACCGAGCCGACGATGGCATTGGCCATGCCACCGCCTACCTCGCCGACCGGCTTGGGAATCTGCGTGAAGAAAGCAAGATTCAGCGAACTGGCGCCCTTCAGGATGAGATAGACGAAGATCGCCACCAGCGGCAGAATAACCAGGAGCGTCGACAACACCGCCAGAAACGTTGCAGTCTTGTCACCTAGCCAGCGGAGCCGAGTCCGCATTTTGAATCCCTGCTGCACGTTCTCTCCGATCCCCCTCTTCAGCGATTGCCAGACCTGTTTCTGCTTCTCAACGTTGCGTTGCCGGGGCCCCGCGTGTAACGGCCCAGACGAGCAGACGAGCGATGGCGTTCACGATGATCGTGACAATAAACAGCGCCAGGCCAATCTCGATCAGCGCGCTCAGGTGCATGTCAGACACGGCCTCGGTAAATTCGTTGGCAATGACAGATGCCATCGAGCTCCCGGTGGCCAGCATAGATCGCTTAATCTGCGGGGTGTTGCCGATGACCATGGTGACGGCCATGGTTTCGCCCAGCGCGCGGCCGAGGCCAAGGATGATGGCGCCGACAATCCCGACGCGGGCGTTGCGCAGAACGCCCATACGGATCATCTCCCAGCGCGTGGCCCCCAGGGCCAGCACCGCTTCGCGCTGCGAATGGGGCACGGCGGTCATCACTTCGCGCGTGAGCGAGGAGATGATGGGCAGGATCATGATGGCGAGAATGACGGCCGACGCGAAATAGCCCAGTCCGGTGGGATTGGTGTCATCGAAGAAGCCCGTCCAGCCGAGCCCCTTGACCAGCACGGGGTTTACGTATTCGCGCAAAAGGGGCACGAGAACGAAGACGGCCCACAAGCCGTAAATGATGCTGGGAATGGCGGCCAGCAGTTCGGTGAGAAAGGCCAGCGGCGCGCGCAGAAATCCGGGACACATCTCGGTGAGAAAAATGGCCACGCCGACCGCCAGCGGGACCGCCAGCAGCAACGAGAGCAGCGAGGAGACCAGCGTGCCGTAGACGAAAGGCAGGGCGCTGAAGTAGCCGTTTACCGGGTCCCAGTAAGCGGGCAGGCCCGTGGTGGGGTCGAAGTAGCTTTTCCAGAAAAACTGAAAGCCGAAGGTGTGCAATGTGAGTTGGGAGCGTTGCACCAACTCCGTGACGATGAGCACGACAATGGCGAAGATGCTGAGCGCGCACAGAACCATGAGGGACTTAAAAACTCGGTCGGCAATAGCGGAGTTGCCACGGGCAAGCAGGTAGCGGCGGATGGCCGAATGCTCCTGCGCCACCGGAGCCTGCTGGGCTGCGCCGGCCTCGGCTTGAGGTTCTATCTGTGGATGGGAGATGCGAATTTCTGGCACAGTGGTGTCCACAGAGGTCAGGCTAACGGGGAAATGTGAACGGCAGGTTACAAGTCTGAAAAATCAAGTGCCTACAGAGGGCCTCGGGGCTGAATCCTGGAGGCCGGAATGGCGGACCGGACCGGAGGGCTGAACTCGAGAAAAGGAGGCGCCGGCTGCCTGAAAACGGCGCGAGGGAGCATCCCGGATACCCTCCGGAGCCTATCCCAATCAGAAAATTGATTAACTAGAGCAAGAGCGGTGTATCCTCATGGCGAGAGAGGTGTTACAAGCACGAACATGGCAAAAAGGAAAAAACCAGAGCCCTCCGGGCATGTGAATCTGCGCATGCTCGCCGATTACCTGGGCCTGTCCCAGACCACGGTTTCTCTGGTCCTGAATAACTCGCCGAGCGCCAAGTCCATACCGCAGGAGACGCGCAAACGGGTGATTGAAGCAGCAAGCCGCCTCAACTACCGGCCCAACTACTTTGCCCGGTCGCTGCGGCAGAGCCGGTCCATGAGCGTGGGCGTTCTTGCCCCGGACCTGAGCGAAGGCTACTTCACGCTCGTGATGAGCGGCGTGGTGCAGGAGTTGACCGCAGCCCATTATTTCTATTTCACTGCCTGCCACGACTGGAAGCCGGAGCTGATCAAGAAGTATCCGCTCATGCTGGTGGAGCGCGCGGTGGACGGCTTTCTGCTGCTGAATACAGCCGTGGAAGAGCTGGAAGTGCCCGTCCCGGTGGTTGCCATCTCTGCGCATTGCGCGGCAGAGAACGTGACCAATATCGTTCTCGATCACCACCTGGCGGTGCGGCAGGCGCTCAGGCATTTGCACGCGCTGGGCCACACGCGGATCGCGATCATCCGCGGACCGCGCGCGATTCCCGACTCAGAGTACCGCTGGGAGAGCATCCAGCAGGTGGCCAGGGAGATGGACCTGCAGCTTGATCCGGCGCTGTCGATCCGCATCGACGCAACCGGCTGGTCGATGAAGACCGGGCAGCATCCCATGGCCCCGGAGATCGGCTACAAGCCCATGCAAACGCTGCTGGAACGAACGCGAGCGTTCACCGCGGTCTTCTGCTTCAACGACATTGCGGCCATCGGCGCCGTTCGCGCGCTGAAAGACGCCGGGCTGAGCGTGCCGGGAGACGTTTCGGTGGTGGGGTTCGACGACATTCTCTCGGCGGCTTATGTCACCCCGTCGCTGACCACCGTCCGCCAACCCCTCTCGGAGATGGGCCAGCGCGGGGCGCAAGTCCTGCTGGAGCGGATTGCCGACCGGAAGAAATCGTTCCTATCCGACATCGTCGTGGAGCCGGAATTGGTCATCCGGGAGTCGACCGGGCCGGCGAAGAGCGGGAGTTAAGCGCGCGGTCGCCAATCCAGGTTTACCACTCACGTCCTTAGGTGAATATGAAACGGGAAGAAGGCGCGTATCGTCGCCATACAGAACCCGAATGTGCTCTCCGCTTGGTCCACAGTGAGGTCCGGATCATTTACCCCGGATTTCGGGTGTGTCAGCGTGTTTCGAATGGCACGCAGCGCCCCAAATTGCGCGTCGTCTATTGGCGGCTTCTTTAGCGCTTTGAGGACTGCCGAAAGACGCGGCTTTAGAGGAACCGGCAACGGCCCAAGCCGTTTCGGTCCCCACTCCTCCACGGCAACATCCAGGCAGTCCTCAACTGCAATCCAGCTGAGCAAAATACACGCACGTACACCTCGCTGCTTTCGAATCTCCGCACTCTTGATTGATGGCAGCCCCCTGATCTCTAGCAGAAACGCGAATGCGTCGTTGAGCGTCGTGAATTCGTAAACGAGGGACATAGAAAGCCGTTATTCCAGCATCTGCAGATCGAGCGGCTCAACCAACATGCAATCCAGCTTGCGGACCGGGGCGAGGGCGCGTTGCAGCGCGGAGGTTTTGCACGGTTCGACGGTGACCACGAAGGGCAGTGCATCGGCCGGAAAACCCGCCCGCTGCACAATGGCGCGGATATTGATCTGTTCTTTTGCCAGCGCAGCGGTAATGGCCGCGACGATGCCGGGCCGATCGCGAACCAGGAAGCGGATGTAGTGGGGGACTTCGAATTCGGCGCCCACGCGCGCAGGTGACGACGGAACCTCGACGCGCCGCGAGCCGTGGGCGAGAGCCAGAAGATCGCTGACGACGGCAACCGCGGTGGGGTGACCGCCCGCTCCGTGCCCGGAAAAGACCACGTCGCCGCCGTAATGCCCGGTGGCGATGACCATGTTCTCCATGCCCTGCGACCAGGCCAGCGGCGAACGCAACGCCACCAGCATGGGCCCAACCGTGGCCGCGAGCCGGCCTTCTGCCTGCTCGGCGCGCGACACCTGGCGGATGGTGCAGCCCAGGTCGCGCGCGTAACTGAAATCGACGGGCGTGATGGTGGTGATGGGCCGGGGTACGATCTCTTCAGGATCGACCTCGACGCGGAGGGCAAGGCGCATGAGAATGGCGAGCTTGGCGCGGGCGTCGAATCCGCCGACATCCTCAGTAGGATCGGCTTCAGCGAAACCCTTGGCCTGTGCCTCGGCCAGCATGGATGCGTACTCCGCGCCTTCCTCCATTTTGCTGAGGATGAAATTGCAGGTGCCGTTGAGAATGCCTTCGATGCGCTCGATGCGGTCGCCCGCCATGCCCTGCTCGAGGCCGGGAATGACGGGGATTCCGCCGGCGACGGCGGCGCCGAATTTGAGATGGCCGCCTTTGGCCGCGGCCAGCCGCTCCAGCTCGACGCCGTGATAGGCAATAAGTTTTTTGTTGGCGGTGACGACGCTTTTGCCCGCTTCCAGCGCACGGCGCGCCCAGGCTCCGGCGGGATCGAGGCCGCCGACGAGCTCCACAATCACGTCCACATCCGAGGCCAGCACGGCATCGGCGTCTTCGCTCCAGACGACGCTCGCTGGCGCCCAGTCCACACGCTTGCGCGCCACGCCGCGATTGAAGACGTGGGTCAGCTCGAGGCCTTGAGGCTTCGACTCGACGAGGATGCGCGCCACCGAGCTGCCCACCGTGCCAAAGCCGAAGATGGCAATGCGCAGAGGGCGCGCGGAGCGGGCCTTGCGCGATTGCACAGCGGAGGTTTCAAGCGAAGATGCGGGACTGTGCGCTTCAGGCACCGGACTTTCCTCTGTTATGGGTTCTACGAGGCAAAGGCACGCAGTACCTTGATGATACCTGACGGAGCCAGTAATCGGTGGTCAAGGGGCAGTGAACCGTGAGTGGGTTCGTGCCAACAGGATCAGCGGTTGATTGTCCACTGTTGGCTTTTCGATCTCTGCTAGCATGAAGTTCAGATGCGGCGCGGCTTCTCCATCTTCCTGATCCTGTTCTTCGGGCTGGGGCCGTTGTCGGTCCTGCTCGAAGGTAGCGAGGACGCGAGCCTGCCGCCCTGTTGCCGGAGGCACGGGGCGCATCAATGCGCCATGGCCATGCGCATGGCCGCGATGAGGGCGTACCTGGCCCACGATCCGAAGCCGGCCTTTTCCGCTCCCATAACCTGCCCATCCTATCCAGGCCCAAGCGCTGCGATCCTGATGCCGGCCCATGCGCTGGCAACCGCGCAGGCAATGGCGTGCGTGGCGTTGACAAGCTCGCTGGCGCCCGTTCGCGAACGCCTGGTTGCGCGCTCGATCACGAGCCGCGCACACGCGGGACGCGGTCCTCCCGAGGCAAATCTGAGCTAGAAATCGCGCTGAACGTTTGGCCCTGAAGTGCCGGGACGGCGGCCTGCATCCGCACGGCGGGGCGCGTGTCTTGGGGCCGTGTAATGCCTGAAGGCCAAAACAGTCTGCCTCGGGCGCGAGGGCTGCTTCCGGCGATTCCCCAAACGCTGCCAAGCATGGTACGACGGCGGGTTCTGTGCGCGATGCATGCCTGCGTCCGACCCAGACCGGCAAGGAGGTCTTCCATCATGCGACATCATTTTTATTTCCCCGCGGCAGCGCTGCTCGCGGCCGCTTCCCTTCCCGCATTTGCCACTGTTTTTGCCACCGTGCACGGGGTGGTGCACGATCCGCAGCACCGGCCCATCGCGCGTGCGTCCGTCACGCTCAAATCCGCCAACTCGGAGTTCGTATTGCGCACGACAACCAATACCGACGGGGAATTTGAGCTGCCCGAAGCACCGATCGGCGTGTACCGGCTGACAGTGGAGGCCAACGGGTTTGCCACGTCAACGCAGACGCTCACGCTGGAGTCAGGTACGAACCCGGTTCTGCATGTTCCACTCGCCGTCGGCCCGGCAACCGCGAGTGTCCTGGTGCAGGCTTCGGCGAGCACGGCGGACACTGTGACACCAACAACCCTAGATACGCAGCAGATGATTGAAGAGACGCCCGGCGCGGACCGGACCATCGGGACGGAGATGATCACCGACTACGTTCCCGGCGCGTACATGACGCACGACATGCTGCACATGCGCGGCGGCCACCAGACGACTTGGTTGATCGACGGCGTGGCGATTCCCAATACCAAGATCGCATCGAACGTGGGGCCGCAGATCGATCCCAAGGACATCGACTCCATGGAAACCCAACGCGGCAGCTATGACGCAGACCTGGGCGACCGTACCTATGGCATGTTCAATGTGCTGCCGCGCAACGGGTGGGAGTTCAACCGCGACGGCGAGTTGTTTCTTTACGCAGGCAACCTCTACACCGGCGAGGCGCAGGCTGCGCTCGGCGATCACTCGGAGAATACAGCGTGGTACGCCAGCGCGACCGGGTCGAGGTCGAATTACGGGCTGGCCACGCCGGTTGCGGCGATCTATCACGATGCGACGAATTCAGAAAGCGGGTTCGTGTCGCTGGTCCGCAACCAGACGCCCAAAGATCAACTGCGCGTGGATGCGCAATTCCGGCAGGACTACTTCGACGTGCCTTACGACCCGGACGCGAACGACTATGAATGCAGCTCGGATTACTACTGCAGCACGGGATTGAGAGACGCGCAGTCGGAGCGCGACTCGTTCGCGATTGCCAACTGGGTGCACACGATTTCTCCCAGGGCGCTGATTTCGGTGGCCCCGTTCTACCACTTCAACCAGTCGGGCTACAATTCCCGCCCCAACGACATGCCGGCGGCGACAACCTGGGACCAAAACTCGAATTACGCAGGCGCGCAAGCCGACGGCCACCTCGATTTGGGCCGGGACAGCTTTTCCGGCGGACTTTACTCGTTCGTTCAGGCGGAACGCGATCTATTCGGCGTAATCGACAACCAAAACGACGTCACCTATCCGAACACCCCAGGCAACGCCAACGCGGGATTGGTAGAGTTTTACCTTGGCGATCATTTGCAGCTGGGCCAGTACGTGACGCTTCTGGGCGGCGAGCGGTTCTCGATTTACCGCGCGGATCTGAACGAGACCGCGATCTACCCGCGCATCGGGGCGACGGTACGGATTCCGCGGCTGAACTGGGTGCTGCGCGGGTTTTACGGACACTTCTCCCAGCCGGCGCCGATTCTGACGGTTTCAAGCCCCGTGCTGAATTACGCCAGCAGCCTTGGGGGCGGCGAAAACGCCTTCACACCCATCCCCTCGGAGCGCGACGAGGAGCACCAATTCGGCATCGAGATTCCCTACCGGGGATGGATGCTGGATGTGGACACCTTCAAGAACCGCGTGAACAACTTCCTGGACCACTCGAATATCGGCGAATCGAACATGTATTTCCCCATCGCGGTGGACGGAGCGCTGGTCCGCGCGTGGGAGATGACGCTGCACTCGCCGTCGCTCTGGCGCCTTGGGCAGTTCTACGTGACCTACTCCAACCAGATCGCCGAGCAGCGCGGGAATATTATCGGCGGGTTCACGTGTAGCATTCCGAACGACCCGGCTTGCGACCTGGGGCCACAGTACATTTCGCTCGACCACGACCAGCGCGACACGCTGAATACAGGGTTCACGGCCAATTTGCCCGCGCACACGTGGTTCTCGACCAACGTGTACTACGGATCGGGGTTCTCGAACGGGCTGGCCGGCTCTGGCGAGGGGCCATACCAGGGGAATTATCTGCCGGTGCACACGACGTTCGACTCATCGGTGGGGCACTCGCTGGGCGAAAACTGGAAGCTGTCGGCGACGGTGATCAATGTGACCGATCACCGCGTGCTGCAAGACAACTCGATCACCATTGGAGGATTTCACTGGAACGATCCGAGGATGTTTGCGATGGAAGCGCGGTATCGATTCAAGTTCTGAGCTTTCAGCTTTCAGCCGTCAGCTATCAGCTTGATTCGCGGCGGAACAAAGGCAGCGCTGATTTAGAAACATTCCTCGCCTTGTTAATCCGGAATCACTGCTGGACTTCGAAGAGTCCGGGGAGAACTTCTCCGGCTTTGCCTTCGACGATGTAGGTGAAGGCGGAGGCGTTGAGCGGCGGCTCGGGGCCGATGTAGACCGTGCTTGCGCCGCTTTGCCGTGCCCAATGGACGAAGCCGGCGGCAGGATACACGTTGCCTGATGTGCCAATGACAATCATCAGCGTGGATTTAGCGATTTCGCGCTCGATGCGCGGCATCTCGAGGGGAATCTCGCCGAAGAAGACGATGTGGGGGCGCAGACGGCCTCCGCAAGGGCAGCGGGCGACTTCGTCGAGGCTCGCGTAGACGGCATGGTCCTCGACGGGCGGGCGGCCGCACTCACGCTCACAGCGCGATTTGGCCAGCTCGCCGTGCATGTGGACGAGGTTGCACGAGCCGGCGCGCTCGTGCAGATCGTCGACGTTCTGCGTGCAGAGGAAATAGCGGCCGGGAAGCTGCGCTTCAAGCTCGGCGAGTGCAATGTGCGCGGGGTTGGGATTGGTCTTCGCGCCCTGCGCGCGGCGAGCCGAATAGAAAGCCCAGACGCCGGCGGGATCGCGGCGCCAGGCATCGGGCGTACACACGTCCTCGACGCGATATCCGGCCCACAGGCCATCTTCGGCGCGGAAGGTGGGCAGGCCGCTCTCGGCGCTGATGCCTGCGCCGGTGAGCACGAAGACGCGGTCGGAGGGCTTGATAGAGATGCGCGACATTGTCTTTTCAGCTTTCAGCTCTCAGCTATCAGCTATCAGCTTTTCCCCTGGCGCTCCGGATGGACTGACAATTTAGAAGCTGAAGGCTGAGAGCTGACGGCTGAAAGCTGTTTTTACGGCACGAGCAGAATCTTGCCGGTGGTTTTGCGTTCTTCCAGGTCTATTTGAGCCTGGGCAGCGCCGGCCAACGGATAGGTATGCTCCGTACGCAACTTGAGCTCGCCCTTGGCGGCCCAGCCGAGAACGTCGCCGGAGCGCCACTCGAGCTCGGCGCGCGTGGCGATGTAGTGCCAGAGCGTGGGCCGAGTGAGATAGAGCGAACCTTTGCTATTGAGCTGCATGGGATCGAATGGCGGAACGGGGCCGCTGGATGCGCCGAAGAGCGCCAGCATGCCTCGGGGGCGCAGGCAGTTGAGGCTCTTTTCGAAGGTGGTCTTTCCCACCGAGTCATACACGACGTCGACGCCCTTGCCTTCGGTGAGACGCTTGACCTCGGCCTCAAAGTCATGGTTCTCATACAGAATCACGTCGGAGGCTCCGGCCTCGCGGGAGAGCCCGGCCTTGGCCTTGGTGGAGACGGTGGTGATGACGCGCGCGCCTTGCGCCGTGGCGATCTGCGTGAGCAGCAAGCCGACACCGCCGGCTCCGGCGTGGACCAGCGCCGTGTCGCCCTTCTTGAGTGGAAACGTGGAGTAGGCCAGATAATGCGCGGTCATGCCCTGGAGCATGGCGGCGGCCGCGCACTCCAGGCTCAACCCGTCCGGAACCTTGACCAACTGCGCAGCGGGAACGAGAGCGTATTCGGCATAGCTGCCAATCACGCTGGTGGAAGCAACCGCATCGCCGGCTGCGAATCCGGTCACACCAGGTCCGAGCTCCTCCACCGTACCCGCTGCCTCGCTGCCCGGCGTCATGGGCAAAGAGGTCTTGTAGACGCCCTTGCGGAAGTAGATTTCAATGAAGTTGACGCCCGTGGCCTCAATGCGGATGAGGACCTGGCCCGGCCCTGGCTGAGGGATAGGCAGATCGGCAAGTTGAAGAACCTCGGGTCCGCCGGTGGAATATATCTGGATAGCTTTCATGCTGGGTTTAAGAATGAACCAATAAGGCGGGCTACGGCAAGGGATTAGTCCCGCCTTTACAGCATTTCGTCCTGACGATCGGAGAGCAAGGTCTGTTCGTCGGCGGTGACCAGGCGCACCACGCGGTCCACAGCGTAGGAGGCGGGACGCTGGCTGTTGTAGTAGTGACGCACCTGCAGCTCGCCGAGCAGGCCCAGCGCAAGCAACTGGATGCCGGAGACAATGAGCACCGAGGCAATGACAAACATGGGGCCGTGATGCTGCATCACGGCCATTTGCGGATGGAAGAGCTTCATGCCCAGCAGGGATGCGGCCATTACGCTGCCGATGAACATGCACAAGACGCCGAAGCCGCCAAAGAAATGCAGCGGCCGGTTCATGTATTTAAGCAGGAATCGAATGGTCATCAGGTCGAAGAAGACGCGGAAGGTGCGGCCCAAGCCGTAATGGCTCCTGCCGCGCTCGCGGTTGACGTTGCGGATGGGGATTTCGCAGATGGATGCGCCGTACCAACTGGCGAGCGCGGGAATGAAGCGATGCATCTCGCCGTAGAGCGGAATACTCTGGATGACCTCGCGGCGATAGGCCTTGAATGTTGTGCCGAAGTCGTGGATAGGGACGCCGGAGAGCCGCGCCATCATCCAGTTAGCGCAGGCGGAAGGAAGGCGGCGCAGCATGAAGTTGTCCATGCGCGCTTTGCGCCAGCCAGAGACGACGTCGTAGCCCTCGTCAAGCTTTTCGAGAAAAGCGGGAATATCATTGGGGTCGTGCTGCAGATCCCCGTCCATGGCCAGAATGAACTCACCCGACGCGTGGTCAAAGCCGGCCGCCAAAGCCGAGGTCTGGCCGAAGTTGCGGCGGAGCTTGACGACCAAAACGCGGCTATCAACGGCAGCAATCTCTTCCAGGAGCTTGTACGTCCGGTCGCTGGACCCGTCATCGACGAGAATCAACTCAAAAGAGTCCTCCACCTGCTCCATGACGTGCTTGAGCCGCGCGTATAGGATTGTTACGTTCTCTTCTTCGTTGTGAAAGGGTACAACGATTGAATATTTCGCCATATTGATCCTTTAGACGCAAATTCGGTGCGCGAAGATACCTAGCATTCCCAGTACATGCGATGGTCAGTCTAGGTCTCCAGTACCGGGGATCGGCAGCGGGCGAAGAAATCCGGCTGTACGGACGGTTCCCCCACTACGGGCCCAATTCCTCAAGCATCTCTTGCATCTCTTTGGCCGCATGGTTGTTACCACAGTGCGCGGCACAGCGGATGCCCGCCTTGAGACGCTCGATCGCTTCTTGCTTTTTGCCTGCGCCGGCTAGCGTTTGCGCGGCCATGAAATAGCCCGCAGTGTAGTTCGGGTCATTGGCCAGCAGCGCGTCAAATTCGGCAAGCGCGGCCGCCGTGTCGCCCCGGCTCGCCAGCTCCATGGCGAGTCCGTAGCGTGCGAAGCTACTGTTGGGGTCGAGCACGAGAATCTCTCTTAATCCTATGATCTTGTCCATCTTGCTCGTGTCTGGATCGGTCCTGTCCTACCGGACACTGGGGGATTTGCGGTTTTGGCGGGGATTGCTGAAACTGGAACTAGACGTAACGGCGAAGGTTCCAGACCGAATCTGCCGCCAGTTCCATTGTACCCGGCCCGAGATCGAGACGGCGAAACCAGAGAGAGAATGGCACATAGAGCGGAGGCGGCATGAGCAGCCAGGAAATCCAACCGAGGATGCGCACGGTGGCGAGCACGCAGTCAGAGATGACCGAGATCATTCTGCCCAACGACACCAACATGCTGGGCAACCTGCTGGGCGGGCGCCTGATGCATTTCATCGATTTAACCGGCGCCATGGCGGCGTACCGGCACGCGCGCACGCACGTAGTGACAGCCGCCATGGACCACATCGACTTCATCCAACCGGTGCGCCTGGGCGACCTGGTCACGCTCAAGTCGAGCGTGAACCGCGCCTTCACGAGTTCGATGGAAATTGGGGTAAAGGTGTGGTCAGAGAACACGCGGACCGGCGCCGTATCCCACGTGGCCAGCGCTTACCTGGTGTTTGTGGCAATGGACGAGCATGGACGAGTACAAAATGTTCCGAAAGTGAAACCGGAGACTCCAGACGAGATGCGCCGCTATGAAGACGCGCTGCGCCGGCGCGAGCACCGTGAGCGCGAGAGCGCGCGGCGCAAAGAGGCGAAACTGACGATCGCCGCGCTGGACGGCGAACAAGAGAAACACTGACAAGCAAGACGTTCGAACCATAGAAATCCGGCAAGGAGAAACAAAAGACGATGGCCCATTCCCATTCCATGCCTTCGCCGGTGGCTTTGCCCGGCGTTCAGAAAATTGTTGCAATCGGTTCCGGCAAGGGTGGCGTGGGCAAGACCACGGTAGCCGTCAACCTGGCTATCGCGCTGGCAAAACTCGGGCAGCGCGTAGGGCTGATGGACGCCGATGTCTACGGGCCCAACGTGCCGTTGATGATGGGCAGTTCGCAGCCGCCGAAGGTGGGCGCAGGCAGCGTGATCGAGCCCAACCTGACGCACGGCGTCAAGACGATCTCGATCGGGTACATTTCGCCAGGCGACAAGCCGATGGTGATGCGCGGGCCGATGCTGCATCAGATTATCCGGCAGTTCCTGCAACAAGTGAATTGGGGCGAACTGGATTACCTGATCGTGGACCTGCCGCCGGGAACGGGCGACGTGGCGATTTCGCTGGTGCAGACCGTACCGCTGACCGGCGCAGTCGTAGTGTCGACGCCCAGCGACGTGAGCCTGGAGGACGCGCGCAAGGCTCTGGAGATGTTTGCGCAGGTGAACGTCGAGGTACTGGGGATTGTGGAGAACATGAGCCACTTTACCTGCCCGCATTGCCACCACGAGATCGACATCTTCTCGCGCGGCGGCGCGGAGCGCACGGCCAAGCAGTTCAACGTGCCGTTTCTTGGATCGATCGAGTTGATACCGGCGATTCGCGAAGGCGGAGACCGCGGGCTGCCGGTGGCGCTGGCCGGACCCAAGAGCCCGCAGGCAGCGGCGTTCTACGCCATGGCTGAAAAATTGATGGAGCAGGCCGAGAAGGCGGCTGCAGCGGCGTCGGATGTAATCGAGATCCAGTGAGTTCTACTACCGCGCGCCCGCGGCCTTGCTGCGACGCAGCCAGGACCGCAGTGCATCGTCCGCCCGGCGCTGCCATCCGGTTCCAGTAGCGCGAAGCCCTCTTGCGACGTCGGGCGACAGGCGGATGGAGATCGGAACCTTCCTTGGCGTCTTCTGTGGACCGCGCTTGCGGAGCGAGAGAAGCACCTTTTGTTCGGCGGCGGGCAACGCGGAAAAGGGTTTAGCCTCAGCGGCGTCCGCTGCTGTCAGCTCTCGCACTTCTCCGTCCGCGTCAGTTAATGGTTTCCGTGATGGTTTGCGCTTTGCCATAGCGTTTTACCTCCCTCTTGTTGGTCTTGCGAAAACCGATCACTCGGATGCCGTCGGGTTTGGGAACATAGCAGAGCAGATGCAGCCGCTTGTCCAGGTATCCGACCGCGATGCGTCTCAGCTCGCCATTGCGAATCTCTGTATGAAAGACGGCCGTGGAAAAATCGAAGTCAGCCGCCCTGTCGAAGGAAAGCCCACGCTCGCGGATATTGCGCTGATTCTTGGCGGGGTCGTACGAGATCGCCATTCACTTATATTGTATATGCAATTAGGCGAGGCGCAAGAAATATTCGCGGTGTAAGGCTGACTTGCGCGCAAGAAAAGCGGGGCTCGCGCCCCGCTTTTCCATTCCCGTTTAATCGTGAGCTCCCGGCTACCGCCAATGGCCTTCGACCAGAACCCAGCCATTGCCGCGTTGTTCCCAGCGATGGGCGACCCATACGGCGTCGGGACGCGGCGGGTGGGCCCAATGGCCTCTGACCCAGACGTAACGGTGCCCATTCCAGTTCTGATAGCCGTCGATCCACACCCATCCAGGGTGCGGGGGGCGACCATAGTACTCGACGACGGGCGCGGGCGGCGCAATGCGGACGATCACCTGTGCCATTGAAACCGCAGGAGTGAGACACAGAGCGAGCAGCACTGCCAATACAGTCTTTTTCACTGAAATCTTTACCTCCGTGGTTTTGGTTGTGCCGGAATTGGAGCGTTCCCCGGGCAGCTAGTTCTATCAACTCAAGGGCGCGGATTTAGTTGCGCGGTGTTAAAAGACTTTATTCCCGGCGCAGCTGCGACGTCTGATGCTGGTTGGCCACCCAGAGTGGTCAGTTGGCGAAGGCTTTTTCTTCCCTGGGCGTGAAGACGTTGCCCATGCGCTGGATTTGGGCTCCTACGCCGCGCAGCTTTTCTTCAAAGCGCTCGTAGCCGCGATCCATGTGATAGACGCGGTCTACGATGGACTCTCCCTCGGCGGCCAACGCCGCCAGCACGAGTGAGGCTGAGGCGCGCAAGTCGGAGCACATGACGGCGGCTGCGGAAAGCCGCGCCGGGCCGCGCACCGTGGCAGTGCTTCCGTCCACTTTGATGTTTGCGCCCATGCGGACAAGCTCCTGCACGTGCATGAAGCGGTTCTCGAAGATGTTCTCGCGGACCATGCTGACGCCCTCCGCCTGCGTGGCCAGGGCCATGTACTGCGCCTGCATATCGGTGGGAAAGCCGGGATACTCCTCGGTGGAGATGTCGGCGGCGCGCAGCTTGGCGGCGGCGCGGACGCGGACTGCATCGGGACCGAGCACGTCAATGCGCGCACCAGCCTCCTGAAGCTTGGCGATCACGGCGCCTAGGTGATCGGTGTTGCAGTTGGCGACCGTGAGGTCGCCGCCTGTGATGGCGCCGGCCACAAGGAAGGTTCCCGCCTCGATGCGGTCCGGGTTGATGCGGTAATGTGCGCCGTGAAGGCTGGAAACGCCGCGGACACGAATGGTGGATGTGCCCGCGCCTTCGATTTGCGCGCCCATGGCAATGAGCAGCGCGGCAAGATCGACGACCTCGGGCTCACGAGCGCAGTTCTCCATCAGCGTGCCGCCGTCGGCGAGTACGGCCGCCATGAGCAGATCTTCCGTTCCGGTGACGGTGATTTTGTCGAAGACCAGATGCGCGCCACGCAGGCGGCCTGCTCGGGCCTCGATATAACCGTGCTCCTGCGCGATGGCCGCGCCCATCTTTTCCAGGCCTTTGATGTGCAGGTCGATGGGCCTGCCGCCGATGGCGCATCCGCCGGGGATGGCGACTCGGGCCATGCCGGTGCGGGCAAGAAGCGGGCCGAGGACCAGCGAACTGGCGCGCATGGTCTTGACGATTTCGTATCGGGCAACGGGATCGGAGAGTCTGCGGCAACCAATGGTGGTGCGGTCCTTCGTCTCGCCCCCATGCAACTCGACCTCAGCGCCCATGGAAGCGAGCAGCCGCCGTTCGGTCTCGATGTCGCGCACCCGAGGGATGTTTTCTAGCGTAACTTCATCCTCAGTGAGCAGAGCCGCGGCCATGCAGGGCAACGCCGAGTTCTTGGCGCCGGAAATGCGAATCGTACCGGCAAGGGGGTTGCCGCCGCGAATGACGAACTTATCCATAACTCCAGCTTCCAGGTACCAACTGCCAGCAGCTTTTGCCTTTTGGCCATCAGCCCTCAGGCTCCAGCTTCCAGCTTTTTCCTCTTCCGCACGAGCGCCCGGATGCCCGGCGCATTCGGCAATGAACTCAGCGCTCGAACTGAGAAACGGGTATTCGTTCTCCAGTGTAAATGTGGAGAGGCGCGCAGGGACGGTTCAGCTTGCGGCGCGCCAGGTTTCTTGCCCCTCCCTAGTTCTCGGTTGGACTGGAAGCAGCGGTTGGACTGGTTGGAACGAGAGGGGTTGCCTGAGCGGTAGCCGGGACCAGGTTGAGTGGTTCGCTCAACGTGAAGAGAAGAACTGTGCCGTCTTCGAGCGTGGCCTGCGGATGGTCCACCAGCAAGTGCACCGTGATCACTCCGGCGCCAATGATGCCTCCGGCGAGCGCGCCACCTGGCCCGCCGAGGACGGCTCCTGTGACTGCTCCCACTCCGACCGCGCCACCGTACTCAATGCCATCTTTCTTCAGGCGCGAGCCGGGCGTGATGGCGCCCTCGCTGCCGACGCGGTCAGTGGAGCCGGGCGCGCCGGTGGTTTGGGCGTAAAGGTGGAAACGCGAACCGTCGAGGAGGATTACCGTATCGGGCCGCAGGCGCATCGACCCATGGCCGCCGAGGTGGCCGCTCGATACCGAGACCACTTGACCGTCGATCTCAGCGCCAGCAGGAATGAGGACCTGGCCGTCCTGGATCACGTCAGAGGCAACGCGGGCGCGGAAGTGATCGCCGTTCTGGTTCCCGGCCGTGGAGAGGCGGTCCAGAAGACGGACACGGATGACCGCTCCTTCGCCAAGCTCACCCGGCGCCAGCGGAGCCGGATGGACGATGTCTGCATCGGGATCGCTCGTGGCGGAGCGCTCATTGAGGGCCGGTTGAGAGGACGTGTCTGGCGCGACCTGCACGATGCCGTCGTCCGTACCGTCGGCTTGTCCGGAAGGAATGGTGTAAAGCGACCCGTCAAGAGAGTGCGATGCCGGTTGCGCGGCCGATTGCGGCTGAGCCGGGGCTGCGGGCTGCACATCAGCCGGATGGCTGGGCGAGGGTTTGGCTGCCAGCTCAGGCTGAGGCGCCGGCGTGGTGATGCTGTCGTCAGGAGGAGGATTCGAAGTGCCCTCGTAGGGATTCGACTGGCTCGCCTGCTGCGCTCCCAATGCGGCGGCAGTTGCGGCCAACAAGGCGAAGACAAACATGGTCCGCTTCATTGCGATCTCCTTTTCACCCGCAACGGTTCAGGCTCTTCGTACCACCCGTCGCTGGGAACCCTGGATTTCCACCCCGGAGTTTTCGCAGGCAAAAATCTCCTCACCCAAGTTAGACACTTCAAAGACAGGAAAGTTCCGCGCCCGGTTTGCGCCGGCCCGGCTTGAACGTAAACCTACCCAAGATAAGCGTAGCGCGCGTGGAGGAGGCTGGGGCCGGCGGGCGACAGGGCCGCGTGCCCTGGGCGCCAAGAATCAACACCGTTACCCCCAGGGGCATGTGGCGGTGGTCAGTCAGGGTGTGACCGTCGCCACACGGATCGCGCACGCCCGGTTTGCTAGAATCCGAACGGATAGAAGCTATTTTTACCCATGCACTCTTTCGCTGGACGGAGAGGTGATTTTGTGCGCGCGCAGGGGCTTTTGAATAGTATTCAAAGCGCCGCCGGAGAGGCTCTTGCCGTGGTTCGCCGTCCCCAACTGAATGACCGGCTGCAGCACCGCATTGTGAGGAGCGATATGACTGAGATTGTTGCCATAGGTGCCCGTGAAGTTCTGGATTCGCGCGGCAATCCGACCGTCGAGGCGGATGTGATCCTGGAGAGCGGTGCGATGGGCCGCGCCATTGTGCCTTCGGGCGCTTCGACGGGCGAGCATGAGGCCGTGGAACTGCGCGACGGCGACAAGAGCCACTACGGCGGCAAGGGCGTGCTGCAGGCAGTGGCCAACGTGGAGACGGTGATTGCGCCGGAGCTGGAAGGCATGGACGCAGCCAACCAGCGGCTGCTCGACCAGTCGATGATTGCGCTGGACGGAACGCCAAACAAAGGCAAACTGGGCGCGAATGCGATTCTGGCCGTCTCGATGGCCGCGGCGCGCGCTGTGGCGCAGACGCTGGAGATTCCGCTGTATCGCTATCTGGGCGGGATCAACGCCAGCATCCTGCCGACTCCGATGCTGAACGTGCTGAATGGCGGCGCGCACGCCGACTCGAACGTCGACTTTCAGGAGTTCATGATCATGCCCGTCGGTGCGGAGCGCTTCAGCGAGGCGCTTCGCTGGGCGGCTGAGACCTTCCATACACTAAAGAGCGTGCTGAAGAAGAAGGGCTATAACACGGCGGTGGGCGACGAGGGCGGATTTGCGCCTTCGCTCAAGTCAAACAGCGAGGCCATCGAGCTGATCCTCGAGGCCATCGAGCAGGCCGGCTACAAGCCCGGCGACCAGATCGCCATCGCACTCGATCCGGCGTCGAGCGAGTTTTACGACGCGGAGAAGAAAAAGTACGTCTTCAAGAAAGGCGACAAGAGCGAGCTGTCGAGCGAAGACATGGTCCGGTTCTACGACAACTGGATCCGCCAGTACCCGATTGTCTCCCTCGAAGACGGCCTGGCCGAGAACGACTGGGAGGGTTGGCGCATCCTGACCGACCAGCTCGGCGGCCGCATTCAGCTAGTCGGCGACGACATCTTCTGCACCAACATCAAGCTGTTGCAGCGCGGCATTGAAGAGGGCGTAGCCAACTCCATCCTCATCAAGCTCAACCAGATCGGCACCATCACCGAGACTCTGGAAGCGATCGAACTGGGCCGCCGTTACGGCTACACCTCAGTGATTTCGCATCGTTCGGGCGAAACCGAGGACACGTTCATCGCCGACCTTGCGGTTGCGACCGGCGTGGGCCAGATCAAAACCGGCTCGGCGAGCCGCACCGACCGCATCGCCAAGTACAACCAGTTGCTGCGCATTGAAGAGGAACTGGGATCGGGCGCGGTCTACCTGGGGCTCGAGGGCCTGAATTACGACGAAGCATAGGGTGGCGTTCTCCAGATTCGCTGCCAGTTCAGCGCCGCGCTTCCGAGCGGCCGCTTCCCGTGAGGAAGCGCCACTGGGAGGCGCAGCGCATGCGAATCTGGGCACGCATTTTTTATCCGCTCCCGGGGGCTGCATGGGCACAAGGTCTGAGCCTGTTCCTTCAGCCGGATTTGCCGGGATTGCTTGGGACTTCACCTTTCCGGCGATTCTCGCGGTCTTCGTCCTGGTTTCGCGCATTCTGTGCCGCGGCCCGCTGTATTTCGGAGACGGCCCTAACCACATCGCCTGTATTGAAGCGAAAACCTACATCATCCAGGCCCCAGGTTATTGGCTGTTCAACCGGGTTGCCGGCTTATTTTCCGATCCGGTGCTGGCCATTACGGTGATGAACATTCTGTTCTCGGTGGCGGGGGTCGTCGTTTTCTATTTCACGGCCTGTTTCTTCACCGGCCGGGTGAATGCTTTCCTGGCGGCGCTGGCTTACTCGACGATTTTCTATATTTGGTTTTCCGGCGAGATACACAGCACCTACGCCTCGCAGATCGTCTTTCCCGTAGCTACTTACTTTACCCTTCTCTGTTATGAGCGCGACCGGGCAAAGTGGTTGCTGTGGCTGGCGGCACTGCTGTTTGCCATAGGCGCCGGATTACGGCCGACCGACGGGATGTTCCTGATACCTCTTGTGCTTTACTTCGCCATCTTCCACATGCCGCGCAAGGAGGCAGTTGTCTTCCTGTCGCTGATCACGCTGTTCTGTATAGGCTGGCTCATCCCCACCTGGGTTGCATTTGAGCGTTACGACGACGGCCTGAAGGCGTTCGCCGCTTACGTTACGTACGTTTCAAAAAAGCAATCTATCCTGACCGGAGTGAGAATGTATACGCTGGCGAATCCTGTTCGCTACGTCCTGCCTCTGGTCGTCGGTTTCTGGTCTGTATTGGGCCTGGCCTTCAGAAACACTTTTCGCAATGGGAGCGACTGGCGCATCAAGTCGCTGCTCATCTGGATCGCGCCGGGATCGCTCTTCTTTATCTTCAGCCTGATTTCGGATGCGCCATATCTCAATTACCTGACTGCCGCAATTCTTCTGCTCGTTGTGTCGGTTCCAAGCAAATGGACCGGCAGATTGCTCGTGGTGACCGCGTTATCCAACGCCTTTGTGTTCTTGGCGCTGGGCCCCGTCCCATCGCAGCGGCTTCCAGTAAACATCGTGAACAGCTTTGTGCTGCGATGCACGCGCGGCGGCATCGAACAACGGTACAACAAAATCCTGTCGCAGATGCAGCACTTCGACAATGCAAAGTAGACGCGAATTGCGCGCGCCTTTGGCCTATTAACGACTCGTGCCGCCCGTGCTCGCAGCCTTATTGACCGCCTGCTCGATTTGTGCGGCGTCTCCCAGATAATAATGGCGAATCGATTTCAGGTTTTCGTCGAGTTCCTGCACCATCGGCACGCCTGTCGGAATGTTGAGATCGACAATCTTCTCGTCCGGAACGTCTTCAAGATACTTCACCAGCGCCCGCAGGCTGTTGCCATGGGCCGCGATTAATACTTGCTTTCCTGACCGGATGCTGGGAGCGATCACCTCGTGCCAACACGGCAGAAAGCGGTCGACCGTGTCTTTCAGACATTCACTGAGGGGAAGTTGCTGCTTGGTAAGGTTGTGATAGCGCGGGTCCTTCCCCGGATAGCGCGGATCGGCCTCTTCCAGCGCCGGCGGGCGAATATCGTAGCTGCGGCGCCAGATTTTTACCTGATCCTCTCCGTACTTCGCTGCCGTCTCAGCTTTATTCAGGCCTTGCAGCGCCCCATAATGCCGTTCGTTCAGCCGCCAGTCGCGCTCGACGGGGATCCACATCAGGTCCATCTGGTCCAGCGTGATCCACAGAGTGCGTATCGCGCGCTTCAGCACCGAGGTGAAGGCGATGTCGAAGGAAAATCCCTGCTCCTTCAACGTCCGGCCCGCCCGCGTGGCCTCTTCTATGCCCTTCTCCGACAGGTCAACGTCTGTCCAGCCGGTAAACAGGTTTTCCTTATTCCAGATGCTCTCTCCATGGCGCAGCAAAACGACTTTGTACATTCAATACTCTCTTTCTTAGGCCGGAATCTCTTTTTTATTCCTGATTTGCTCTAATTATACGGAATCTCGGTGTTGCCTTTCGGCGGCGCGATGTATCGCTCGCGCTGCGCCATTTTGAATATCGAGAAGGCGAACGAGACGGCCGACGGCGACCTGCGCGTGCCGATCACCAAGTAATCCGCACCAAATCCGATCGCACAAAGGCCTCCCGCACGGGGAGGCCTATGCATGGGAAGGGAGATTTGGCGTCAGCGGGGACGCAGCGAACGGATGGCCGCCACGCGCTGCTCGATCAGCCGCCGGTGCTCGGCGGCGATGCCGCCCAAGTACGACGGGGCTGGCGTAGCCATCAGCACTAGCGCCATGGCGACGAGCGAGAAGCAAAGTCCTGCGATGCCCGCCGAAATCAGCATGTGGTACATATCGAAGATGTCCAGACCCAAAACTTTGAAGGCCACGTGCTCCAGGGGACGGATATGCTTGAGAACAGCGAGGGCGAAGAGAAAGAAAAGAGCGGCGGTTGAGGTCAAGACCGCGAGCGTAACGTCAAGGCTCCGATGGAACCTTTGACGCGCGCTGCAATGGGCGCATTCGGCAAAATGAAGCTCGTAGTCCCGGCGCATCTCCGGAGAGATCCCCGAGATGTCATAACGCCAGCTTGCCAGAATTGCGCCTACGACACGATCGGTGCATCGGCTGCTTGCCGTTGACATAAAAACTCACCTTGCAAAAAATTCAGTTCAAACCGGAGCTTCCGCTTGGTGACCGGATTTGGAAGCTACCCAATTGGACGCCCCATCCACTGCTGCGGATGCATAGCGCCCCGCTAATACACGCCGTCAGGGCACTTTGCCTGGCGCTTGGCTCCGGCCCATCTCACATGTTGAATTTGTGGCCGTTACGTATTTACGATTGTAACTCCTTCCGGCTAAAGACTGATAGTAGAAAGCGGCTGATGCTGCTCCGCGAGCAAGAGGCGGTTGGCCAAAAGGCTGGCGCGGCCCAAGAGAGCGTGTTCGGCCGCGAGCCTGGCCAACTCAGGAAGATTATTGTTTTCAGATAGATGCGCTAGAATCACGTAGGCGGCTTGGCCGTCGTAGGCCGTGGAGAGGAACTCTGCTGTGGCCTCGTTGGAGAGGTGGCCAACACGCGAAAGTACCCTCTGCTTGACTGCCCAGGGGTAGGGGCCGTCGCGAAGCATCTCCAGGTCGTGGTTGGATTCGAGCAGGAGCAGGTCGAGGTTCTGGAGCTGTTCCCTGACGTTGGGCGGGATGTAGCCGAGGTCGGTGGCGAAGCCCAGCCGGATGCCCTCGGCGCTGAAGATAAAGCCCACCGGGTCAGCGGCATCGTGGGGAATGGTGAAGGGACTTAGGCCGATGTCTCCGATCGCAAAGGGCTGGCCTGCCTGGAAGTACTCGACCGCCGGCAACCAGGTGGGGTCTTCTTTCAGTGACGGTGGTTCCGTCGAAGCCGTAGCCGGGCCGGGCTCCGCGTTCTTAAGCTGGACGCTTCCGTGGGCCTGGGACTGGCTATCGGCCTCTACTTCTTCCGGATCGCTCTCTTCAACAGGGCCTTCAGCGGCTGAGGTTTCCGGCTCGGCCTCGCGCTCGGCAGCCTGTTTGCGGCAGAGCTCGAGCCATTGGGCGTAAGTCATCTGGCGGCGCGGGGTCAGCCAGCGCATCCAGGCGCGATGCGTGCCCTCGGTAAAATAAACCGGAATGCCGAGCTTGCGGGCGGTGACCGCAAGGCCGCTCACGTGGTCCTGGTGCTCGTGCGTGATGACGATAGCGTCGAGGGTTTCGGGGGCTTCGCCGGCAAGCCGCATGCGCCGGAAGAGTTCGCGGCAGCTCAGACCGGCGTCGACGAGGATGCGGGTGCGGCCGCCGGAGACAACCGTGCTGTTGCCCTTCGATCCCGAGGCCAGCACCGTGAAGCGCACCATGGATTGAGAATACAATCAACTGCACGGGCCGAGCACAAAAACCGCCTGACCGTGCGGCCCTGACTGGCCACTTGGCGAGTTTCTCCTAAGGCGGAGATGTGAAGCGAAGGGAGTGGCCATGAAATTTCTCTCCGTTATTCCTATCCTGCTTGCTTGCGCCGCGATGCAGCCGGCGCGTGCGAGTGCGCAGACTGCTCCGGCCCAGGCGCCCCAACCAGCCGCCCCGCAAACCACCATCGTCTACCGCAATGCCCAATATGGTTTTTGTTTTGTTCTGCCTTCAAGTTGGAAGGGGTACATGATCGTCTCTGAGCGATGGAACGGCGCCATCCTCAGTTCCGGCCAGGCCGTTCACGGCCCGCAACTGCTCATCCGCCATCCGGGCTGGACGCAGGAAAAACCCTACCAGGACATTCCCATCATGGTCTTCACGCCAGCGGAATGGAAGCAGGTGGCGGCGGTGACTATGTCGGTAAGCGCGGCGCCGATCGGTCCTGAGGAACTGGGCGGCAACGGCCAGTATGTGTTCGCGCTGCCGCCGCGGTGGATCGGTTTTGACGACGCGCTTGGACAGGATGAAGTGAATGCCTGGATGAGCCAGAATCGGCTGCAGGCGCCTTGCGGGAAGACCGCTCCACTGCCAACCAAAAACATCCCTTAATAAGGTTGTTGGCGGCGTCTGCCCTGATGGGTTACTCAGCGTGATCCGGCCATTGATGCCGGAATCTCAATGGAGACGACCGTGCCGCGGCCAGGGTTGCTGACCACGTTGAAGCGGGCCTGGTTACCGTAGAGCACCTCCAGCCTCTCCTGCACATTCTTCATGCCGATGCCTGCGCCGGTTCGGCGAATCGCTGAGTCCGGGCTGCCGGTCATGCCCACGCCGTCATCGGAGACTTCAATGGAGATTCGTTCGCCTTCGAGGCGGCTGCGCAGGGTAATAGTGCCGCCTTGGATACGCGGTTCCAGGCCATGCTTGATGCTGTTCTCGATGAGCGGCTGCAGCAGAATGCTGGGCACCAGAACCTCGAGTGTGAGCGGGTCGATGTCCTTTTCGACGCACAGCTTGTCGGCGCCGAAGCGGACCACCTCGATGTCGAGATAGTCGTCGGTAAACTTCAGCTCCTCGCGAAAGGGGACGTAGGCATCGTGGTCCTTGAGCAGGGCGCGGAGGATGCCGGCCAGCTTGACGGTCATCTGGCGGGCCAGCTCCGGTTGGCTGCGCACCAGTGAGGCCACGGAGTTGAGGGTATTGAAAAGGAAGTGCGGATTGATCTGGCGCTGCAAGGCGTCGAGGCGGGCTTCGAGCACGAGCCGCTTCTGCTCTTCGAGCGACATTTCGACGCGGAGGGCGTTCCACACCTTCAGCGCGATGCCCACGTTGATCGGCGCGCAGAGCCATACCAGCCCCTGCAGCCAGATTCGGTCAGAAACCAGCGCGAACAAACGATGCGGGAAGGTGTGAGCAATCCAGTCACGAACCATCTCCATGACGGCGATCAGGACCAGGAGCAGAATCTGGCGGTCGATGCGCGGTTTGATCAGGTTGCGGCGCACCCACCGATAGAGGCTCAGGTCGATGAATGGAGTGAATGACCAGATTTCTTCCTTTTCGACTAAGCGGCCGATCATGCCGGCAGCAAAACCGAGCGCAACGTTGAACGGTAGCGCGAGGAACTCGTGGTGAAGCACGGCGGGAACCGACAGAACCGCGCCGCTAAGCACGGCCCAGCCGGGGCCGATAAGCAGGCCGAGAAGAACGACAGTCTCAAAGGAGATGTCGGCAGCGAGAAAGTTGGGGACCCGGAACCGAAACCAAACCCCGAGAGTGAGCGGCACTAGGAAAAAAGCCAGCAGCGCCAGGGTTTGACGGGGACTGCGCTTCTCGGCAAAAAAAAGGCGCCGGAATGTGGTTACGCGCGCTAGCACGCTGGCTACTGAGGCAACCACGCCCAGCTTGACCAGCAGCGTGATCCAGATAAGATTGTCGGTCACCCCATCAATGTATCGCGTGGCGCCGCCGGAAGGCGAAAATACCGTGCTCCAGGCCGGATTTGTCCACGCCTCGTAGAATGGAAGCATGGGATTCGAGAGCGTGAAGCGGATCGCCGAAGCGGACTTTCCCACGCGCTGGGGAGCTTTTCGCATTCTGGGCTTCGAAGGCATTCGGACCGAAAGCCAACCCGGCTGCGAACCGGCCCGAACCATCGAGGGCCTGGTCGCACTGGTGATGGGCGACGTGCACTCCGCGCCGCCGCTGGTTCGCATTCACTCGCAGTGCCTCACGGGCGACGTCTTCGGATCGCTGCGCTGCGATTGCCGTCTGCAACTGGAGCTGGCATTGGCGAAGATCGCCGAAGAAGGCGCGGGCATTCTGCTCTATGAGCAGCAGGAGGGCCGCGGAATCGGCTTGATGGCCAAGCTGAAGGCTTACGAATTGCAGGATCGGGGGTTCGATACGGTGGAGGCAAACGAGGAGCTCGGCTTTGCGGCGGACTGCCGCGCGTACGAGCTGGCCGCCGAGGCGCTCAAGCTGTTGGGCGTCTCGCGGGTGCGGCTGATGACGAACAATCCCGAGAAGGTGGCCGCGCTGGAGTCGGCGGGAATCACCGTGACGGAGCGCGTGTCGGCCGAGGTCGAATCGCAGGAGACCTTCGAACGATATCTGCGGACGAAACAGGAAAAGATGGGCCATATCTTCGATCGCTCGAGCTCTGCCAATCGTTGAACGGCTTCGTGCGGCGTTTCATCCGGTCGCAGGAGGGTTCCAAGCCACCCGTTTGAGTGCAGCCCCAGGAAAATTCCGCACACTTCTGCTCAATATCCAGTCTGCAGATCCCCACAAGCATTTGAGCCGCAACAGACGGGTATCGCGCCTGGCCCGGCCCGCTTCAGGCGGTCTTGTAAGTAACCGTTCTGGTATCACCCTTTCGAGGAATACCAATCCCAGCCAGCTTTCCGTGTATTCTAGTGGCAATTGCCGTGGAGTTTGCCCCACGGGAGCGACTGGATTTGCGTTCACCATTCGTCGATGAAGGGAAGGAGATCCGTATGATTCGCCGTTGCTGTCTTCTCCTGGCCTTGATGCTGGCCGCCGTTGTTCTTCCCGTGCGCGCCCAGGGCGGATGTGAGGATTCGCCGGAAGACCCGACCATCGTACTGGCGCTGGTGGGCGGCGCAGGCGCGCTGGCAGCGAGTGTACGGGCGGCGCACAGCCGCAAGAGGTAGCTTTCGAGATGCGAGCCGATCCTGCCCGTTCTTAGAATGGAGTATGCGGCCGTGAAGCTTCCGCGTATTCTTCTCTTGTTTTCGGTTCCATTCTCTTTGGCTGCCCTGGGCGGTTGCGGCGGCGGCATTTCTCCCTCTGGCTCGTCGGGCGGGAGTTGCAGCGCCAGTTCCAGCTCCAGCACGCCGGTATCGTGTCCGGCAAGAGTTCCCGTGGCGGGAGTATCCTTCCACGGAACGGTCCTTGCCGCCTCGCAGCCCGTGAGCCAGGCATCCGTGCAACTCTATGCCGCGGGGAACAGCGGCAACGGCTCCACGTCGACGCCGCTGCTGCCGGCCGCTGTGTCCACTGGCGCCGATGGAACCTTTACCGTTCCCGCCGGATACACCTGTCCCTCGGCGCAGGCGCCTGTCTATCTGATCTCCAAGGGCGGCCAGCCAGGCGCAGCCTCCGCGGCCAATTCCTCTCTCTGGCTCATGGCCGCACTCGGCCCCTGCGGCAGCGTCAATGCCGGCAGCTCCTTCGTCCTGAACGAAGTCACAACCGCGGCCTCCGTTTGGGCGCTGGCTCCGTTTATGTCAAGCGGCGTCAATGTGGGCGCCAGTTGCACCAACACAACGGGGTTGGATAACGCCTTCCTCACGGCGAATAGCCTGGCGAATGCAACTACTGGCGTTTCGCCGGGATCGGGCATTCCCTCCACGCTGGCCGTGCCCACCGGCAAGCTGAACACGCTGGCCAATGCACTGGCCTCCTGCACTGGATCTGCAGGCGGCGACTCCTGCGCTTCGCTCTTTAACGCCGCAACCGCGGGCAGCGCCGTTCCCTCCGACACGCTGGCTGCTGCGTTCAATATTGCGCACTCGCCCGGCAATAACGTTGCGGCCATATACGCCCTGGCCGCGAGCAGCGCCGTGTTCTCTCCGGCCCTCATTGCGGCGCCTCCGGACTGGATGCTCTATAACACGATCTCGGGCGGAGGCATGGACCTGCCCACCTCAGTCGGCATTGCCGCATCCGGAGATGTCTGGGTCTCAAGCTACTTCAACGTCGTGTCGGAGTTTTCTCCCCTTGGCGCTGCCATCTTCCCTGACGGGATCACCGGGGCCGGCATCAACCAGTCCTACGGCATGGCCTTGGATAGCGAGGGCGATGTCTGGATCGCCAACGAGCAAACCACCGCGAACAACGGGCTCGGCAACGTAACAGAGCTGAACTCCTCAGGCCAAGCCATTGCTTCCGGACTCACCGGCGGCGGCATCGACTTTCCCATCGCGGTCGCCGCTGACATGCGCGGCAATATCTGGTTTGCCGACTATGGCGACTCAAAGGTCACGCTGTTGGACAGCTCCGGCCTGCCGGTTTCGAGCTCCAGCGGCTGGGGTGGCGCGTCCCTTGCATTCCCCGTCGCGCTGGCAATCGATGCCAATCAAAACGCCTGGGTGGCCAACCAGGCTGGCGAAGTCCCCATCACCAAAATCTCGGCGGATGGCTCACAGGTGACCGACTACGACTGCGACTGCAATGGAGCGTCCGGCATTGCCACTGACCGGAACGGCAACGTCTGGGTCGCGAATTTCTACGGCAACAGCATCAGCGAGGTGAATACATGCGGAACGTTGGAACTGGATGCCGCCGAGGGCGGAGGGGTGGACCATCCTCAGGGAATCGCGATCGACGGCGCCGGGACGGTCTGGGTCGCCAACTACCGGGGCAACTCCCTTTCTGAGATTGAAGGCGCCTCCAGCTCCGCATCTGGAACTTTCCTCTCGCCTTCGAGCGGATTTGGCGCCGACGCTTCCCTTCTCGAACCCTACAGCCTCGCCATCGATGCCAGCGGAAGCATTTGGGTGTCGAACTCCGGCAAGAATACGCTCACGCAGTTTATCGGAATCGCGGCGCCCGTAAAAACGCCACTGGCCGGGCCACCACAATCGCCGTAGAGCGGCGAGATGCGATGATATCCAACAAAGGATTGGCAGCGCTCATGGCGGAAAATCTGGAGATCGAGTCACCGGCTCCCGTCGAGTCAGAACTGGAATCCAGCCGACCTTCTGCGCCGCCCCTTGTGCTCTGGTGCTGCATCGCCATTCTCGCGGCGGCTGGCTGTCTGGGGATTTATCGCGAGATCGCTTTGCTTTGGAGCTGCTGGACGACCGATCCCCTGCGCTCCATCGGGATGCTGATTCCTCCCGTGAGCATTGCGCTCACCCTCCGCGTCTGGCGGCAAAACGGCTGGCAGATGCGCGGAACATGGTGGGGCCTGCTTGCGATCGGATTCTCCTTCCTCCTCAGTTTGATTCGCGAGAGCGCCTTGTTCTTCGTCACCGGCGGAGGAGCGTTGGTTTCTCTCATCCCGCTGTCGCTGCCTGTTTATGTCTATGGCAGCGGCGTTGTCCTGCTTTTTGCCGGCGCGCGCGTGTGGCGCAAGGCATGGTTTCCGCTGGGGCTGCTGCTGCTTTCCCAGCCGGTGCCCATTCTTTCCAGCAGCATGATCGATATCCCGCTGCAAAACATCTCGGCCCGCGTCGCGCGTTCCTTCGCTATGCTGATCCATTTTGCGCCGGCAACCCCGCAACTGCGCCTCATGTTCTCGCCGGACTTCGGCATGTTTATCGCGCCCGGCTGCGATGGCATTCGCGGCGCGGTTGCCCTGGGATATATGGCGCTGGTGCTCGGCTATCTCAAGCGCGTTTCCTTTCGCCGGTGGGCCGCGTATGTGGCCGGCGGAGTCCTGCTGGGCTATCTCTTCAACTTCATCCGGCTCTGCGTCCTCGTCGTTTATTACCGGATCGCCCTTGGTCATCCCGCTCTCGAGGGCGCGGCCAAACAGGCGGACTATGCGATTGGCTCCTGTCTGTTCCTGGTCGCGATCCTGCTTTTTCTGCGGCTCGCGCGCCAGAAGCAGCAGAACCCGGCTGCGGCGAATCTCGCGCCTGCCGGCGAAGCGCCTCCGCCGCGCGTTCGAAATCTCTTCCTGAAGTGCGCGGCATTCGCAGCCGCGCTGCTGGCGGTTCTTGCCCTGCCCTCCTCGGCGCTTCGCAGCAAGGCTCCGGCCGCGCCCGCGTCTCTCACGGGCCTCATGCCGAAACAGATCGGCGGCTTCGCGCTTACCCGCACCTGGTACGAACAAGTCGCCGGCAAAACGCTTGTGCAAAGCGGAGCGTACTCCGCGCCCGGATCGGACGAGACGATCCTTGCCGTCTGGGTTGCGCCGTCCGCCTACTTCCACGATCCGAATTCGTGCTGGCTGGCGCGCGGCCTGCAACCCGAACTTCTTACGGCCCTGCCATTCGTCACCGCGCAGGGAAAATCCGTCGAGCTCAGCACCGGGTTTTACAGCGATGGAGTTACCGACAGCATTGTGGTGAACGTTGTCTGCACTCCGGGGTCATGTTCGCAGTCGCAGCAGCTAACCTCGCGTAGCCGGTTCAGCTTCATCGTTCTCAAGCCGCGTATGAGCGATCTGGCCGCGTCGGGCGCGCATCCGGTTCCCATCATGGTTCGCATCGATCGATTGCATTCGGATGCGCCGAAGGCCGCGGTCCAAAGCGCCCTTACCGCTGAGGCGCAGAGATTCCTTTCGGGCTTCGATCCCATGGCCCTGAGCCAGGCATTTCAGTAGCCGTGCCCGTTCGATGGTATCCATCGACGGCGAAGCGATGAAGATTGCATCGATGGAAGAATGGAACGCTTTGGGAACCGCCATCAATCGTGGAACCAACTGATTGATGGCGGGGACGACGAGACTCGAACTCGCGACCTCTGCCGTGACAGGGCAGCGCTCTAACCAAACTGAGCTACGTCCCCAAGGAAAATCCGTGTAACGGAAATGCGGCCTTGGGAGTCTCGCATTTCCGCGCCCCGGAGGGCTGTCCGCAGCGCGCTTGGTCAGCTTTTCAGCGGGGATCAAGCGCCGCGCTCTCGCGGCAACATCCATGAGTGTATCAGAAAGGCGCAGCTTGGGACGTGTGGGTCGTGTCCTGGGTCTGCGTTGCTCGGTCGGAGGTGGATGACGCCTAAACGCACGAAAGCCCCTTGCTTATGTTGGACCTGCTGGTGAGAAAGTTGAAGGATGAGCGCGGCTATACCAATTCCCCGATTCCCAAGGCATAGGCAGACCGCATCGGGAGTCCGCGGCGGGCAAACTTGAATGCCGGACTCCGGGCCTTTAGCGCTTCCTACGGTCCTCTGCCAGAACTACGCCAGCGAGGAGCTGACGTTCGAGAACACGTTGTTCACGGCTTTCGCGATCGTCGAAATGCCGGTGATGAGCGTAAGCGCGATCAGGGAAACCAGCAATGCATACTCGACCAAATCCTGACCTTCTTGGCCGTTCTTCAGGCCTTGGAATTTCACGTACAGCTTCAAAAATAGGTTATTCATTTCGACCTCTCCGGTAATCGGGTTTTATGGTTCAGCCAATGACGCGGCCCATGAGGCGAGCATCGTAAGATGAATCATGGATCACTCTGGGCCTCTCGTCAACGTCTCGCCGGTGATATTGAAACCGGTTACCAATGCCGCCTCAATGACACTTCCGCGTCATTCAATGGCGCTTGGGCGCCATACGGTGATCCTGCCCGGCTATCCGTTCTTCGTCGGCCTCGAGGACGTCAGACATGAATACCTGCGTGCCGGAGCGAGGCAACCGGGTCAAGCAAGAAATTTGTCTCGTTGATGCTTTGATGGATTGGCGTGCGATTCGCCTTTGCCGCAAAATCCAGCAACGCACTCTTAGGACACCGGCGTGCAGGCCGCTCGGAAAAGCGCGGCCGCCCGCCCGATCGTGAGTTCAGATCATGAGCTGGCAACGGCCCGGGCGCCGCGCCCGGAGGGCATGTACCCCATATCCATTGAAATGCCGCGCACGCACTGCAGCAAATGGTTGGCGATGGAGGGCAACTTCGCCGCCGTCACGCGGAACGACGGCCCCGACACGCTCACCGCGGCCACCGGCAAACGCTGCGCATCGAGCACCGGAACGGCAATGCAGCGCAGCCCTTCCTCCAATTCCTCGTCGTCCACGGCATAGCCCCGGCGGCGGGTTTTTTCGAGCTCCGCGCGCAAGGCTTCGAGTGTGGCAATGGTGCGGTGCGTCATCCGCTCGAAGCGGATGCGGCGGAGAACCTCCGCGGCGCGCTCCGGAGGCAGAAATGCCAGGATCGCCTTGCCCACTGAAGTGCAATGCACGGGATTGCTGGCTCCAATGCGCGTAATCATGCGCACCGCGCGTGTGGGCTCGATCTTGTCGATGTAGATGACGCGCGCCGCTTCCAGCAGAGCCAGGTGCGCCGTCTCTTCGGTTTCGGCCACCAGCCGCCGCAGGTGCGGCTGGGCCCGGTCGCGCAGGTCGTACTGCTCAATGGCGCGGTTGCCAAAGTCGAAGAGCCGAAGGCCGAGGCGGAATTTGCCATTGGCGGTGCGCTCGACCATGCGGTGCCGCTCCAAAACCATTAAAAAGCGGTGCGCCGTGCTCTTGTGCAACTGCAATGAGGCGGCCACTTGCGCCAGGCCGAGCGGCGTTTCACTTTCACTGAGCAGATCCAGTACGGCAAAAGCCCGATCCAGTGCCTGAACTTTGTAGGTGCCTTGGGGAGTTGTGTCTCGCATCTTGATTCTTTGTTCCGTTCTGTGGGTTCATTTCTAGCTTCTCAAATGATGGGACGCGCGTCAACTGGTGAAACGCAGGGGCTCCAGCTGGACGGTCGCCGGCCTGCTCTTGAGGACTCTTGTACATCTCCTTGCGGCGGCGGCAAACGCGCTTGTCGGAGACGGGCCTTTCATCGGCGATTCGGATACTTTCAAAGGTTGCACGTTACGCTGAGCGCAGCGAAAATAGGTGCGAGAGCTGGAGCCGGCCATGAAAAAGCCCATCCCGGTGGAATCTGCCTCTGCATGCATCGACGCGAGGATCGACGAACTTGGGGACTGGCGCGGGAAAACGCTCACGAAGGTGCGCGCAATCGTACACGAAGCAGACCCTGAGATCGTGGACGAGTGGAAGTGGACCAAGGGAACGTCGCCGGGGACGCCCGTCTGGTCCCATGGCGGCATCGTCTGCACGGGCGAGACCTACAAGAACGTCGTGAAGATGACCTTCGCCAAGGGAGCCGCGTTGAAAGACCCTGCAGGTTTATTCAACTCCAGCCTTGACGGGAATGTAAGGCGCGCCATCGACATCCACGAGGGCGACAAGGTCGACGAGGCGGCCCTGAAGGATCTCATACGCGCCGCGGTGGCGCTCAACCTTAAGACCAGGCCGAAAACCCGGTGGCCGCCCGCGTAGCTATACTTCTCCGTTTTCGACCTCTTCGATCTCATCGCCCTCGCCCGGAGCGAGAAACAGATTGGCTTCCAGGCCGTGCTGGCGGGTGTAGAGGTCGTAATAGCGGCCGCCGAGCGCAAATAGTGCGGCGTGATTGCCGTGCTCTACCACCCTGCCCTGCTCCACAACCAGAATCTGGTCGGCGCGCCGGATGGTCGACAGCCGGTGGGCGATGACGAAGGTCGTGCGCCCCTGCATCAGCTTCGCGAGACCGCTCTGGATCATCGCCTCTGACTCGGAATCGAGTGAGCTGGTGGCCTCGTCGAGAATGAGAATGCGCGGCTCGGCCAGCAGCGCGCGCGCGATGGATAGCCGCTGGCGCTGCCCGCCGCTCAGCTTCACCCCGCGCTCGCCAACAATCGTGTCGTAGCCCTCCGGAAAGCGCTCGGCGAACTCGTCAACGCACGCCGTGCGGCACGCGAACTGAAACTGCTCCTCGCTGGCATCCGGCCGCGAAAACAGAATGTTCTCGCGGATCGTGCCGTCGAAGAGAAACGACTCCTGCAGCACCACGCCCAGTTGCGAGCGAAACGTGTTCAGGTCTACCGTTGCCAGATCCACATCGTCGACCAGCACCCGGCCTTCGACAGGCGTATGGAAGGCGCAGAGCAGGCTGATGATGGTGGACTTGCCCGAGCCCGACGAACCCACCAGCGCCGTCACCGTTCCCGGCTCGGCTGTGAAACTGATCCCATGCAGCACCGGTTTCTCCGGCGTGTAAGCAAACTCCACATTCTCAAAGCGCACCGTGCCTTCGATGGGCGCCATTTTCACCGTGCGTCCGGGTGTCTGGTTCTCTTCGAGCTCGGCCATGATCTCGCGCGTGCGGTCCAACCCGGCAAAGGCCTCGGTCAACTGCGTGCCGATATTCACGATCTGAAAGACCGGCGCGATCATAAAAGCCAGAAACATGTTGTACTGGAAGTACGTTCCCACGGTCCACGTATGGCTCAGCACATCGTGCCCGCCCAGCCACATCACGCACCCTGACACAATTCCTAGAACCGACGTCGACGCCGACGAGAGAATGCTGGTCATGGTCAGCGACTTCATCACGTTCTCCAGCAGCCGCTCCACGCCGCCGGAAAAGACCTTGGCCTCGCGCCCCTCGGCGTGATAGCCCTTGATCACGCGCACCCCGCCAAGCGATTCCGTCAGCCGGCCCGTCACCTCCGCGTTTATCCTGCCGCGCTCGCGGAAGATGGGGCGAATGGTCCTGAATCCGTACTGCAGAAAGAAGACGAACACGCCCAGCATGGAGAACACGGTGAGCGTGACCTTGGCGCTCAGAACCATCAGATAAACGAAAGTGAGCGCCGCGGTGAGCGAACTTCCTAAGAACTCAACCAGGCCGGTACCCACCAGGTTGCGCACGCCTTCCACGTCGGTCATGATGCGCGCCACCAGCGTTCCGGTGCGGTTCTCGTCGTAATAGGCCACCGGCAGCAGGCCTACATGCCGTTGCACCCGGCGGCGCATTTCGGCAATCAAACGCTGGCCGGCCTTGGAGAGCAGTTGCGTGAGCGAATAGGACGTGAGCGCCTGCGCCGCCATGGCCGTCAGCACCGCGGCGATGATGCGCGGCAGCATCTCGGGATGCGGATGCAGCGGAGACAGCACTTTGTCTAGCAGCGGCTTGGAGACGAACGGCAGCACCAGGCCGGCCACGCGATTGATGGCCATCAGCACAAGCCCAGCGAGAATGAGGCCCTTGCGCGGCGATACCAGAGCCCAAATCTCAGGCCAAATCCTCTTCAGATCCGGCTTGCGCTTGGGCAGATCGGCCTGAGCCGAGCGCCCTCCGCGGCCATGCGGCGAGCGCTCGGCGCGCATGCCCATTCCTAACCCGCCGCGCATTGTTCCCATGCGTTATTCCTGACGCGATCTGCGTGCTTGGATGAATGAGCGCACGCAAAGATTCACGTAGATCAGCAGCAGGCACGCCATCGTGAGCTTGGCCGCAAGCGCGATATAGTCCGGCTCCAGACCGGCATGTTCCGCATGCACATACCCGCGTATCGCTTCAGCCGCAGCCCCGATCAACCCGACGAGCCCGATCGTCACATTCATGTGCATGAATATCTTGCGCTTCGCCTCACTGGGGCTGATGGCGAGAATGCCGCCCACGCCGAGCGCCAGGCCGAACCACGCGGGAATCAGCGCTGTGTAATGAATGCTCCCCGTGCCAAAGAAACCCACCAGCCCGAGAGCAATCAGCAGAACTCCAAAAACAATGGTGACTTTCGCCATGCCTGGCCTCCAAGCCTTCGCATGGCAAGAATATCAGCGCACAGGGACCAGACGTCAGGGATCAGGGATCAAAAGTCAGTCGCCGATAAGCAACTCCTGGTTCGCGGCTCGTCTCAGTCAGATCGGGTACCGGATGGCACACCGATGATCTCGCCGCATGTGCAACTGCAAGCTGATCCCTGTTCCCTGACCCCTGATCCCTGTTTTTTACCGTTGAATTCGCGCCGATCCGCCCTTGGCAAACGCGCGTACCTGTTCCACGGTAGACATCGTCGTATCGCCGATGAACGTGGTTAGCAGCGCGCCATGCGCCCAGCCCAGCTTCAGCGCGTCCTCGGGTTTCTCGCCGGTCAGCAGCCCGTAGATGAATCCCGCCGCAAAGCCGTCGCCGCCGCCCACGCGATCCACCACGTCCAGCTCCGCTGTCGGCGCGATATAGGTCTTGCCGTCGATCCACGCCACTGCGCTCCAGCTATGCCGGTTCGTGGAGTGCACCTCGCGCAGCGTCGTCGCCACGATCTTTACGTGAGGATGTTTCTTTACCACATTGTCAATCATTGCAAAGAAGACGCTGGGATCGAGTTTTGACTTTGCATGGACATCCGGACCGGGAATGCCCAGGCCTTTCTGCAGGTCTTCTTCGTTGCCGATCAGCACGTCGACGTTCTTTACAATCGTGGCTATCGTCTCCACGGCCTTGTCCGCGCCGCCCGAAATCTTCCACAGCTTCTCGCGAAAGTTCAGGTCGAATGAAGTTACTGCGCCCGCTTCCTTGGCGGCCTTCATCATCTCCGCCACCAGCGGAGCCGTTGTGGACGACAGCGCGGCGAAGATTCCACCCGAGTGCACCCACCGCACACCGCCAGCGAAGATCGCTTTCCAGTCGAAGTCGCCCGGTTTCAGCATTGCGCCGGCTTCATTGGCGCGGTTATAGAACACCACCGGCGGCCGAACTCCCGCGCCGCGGTCGCTGTAAACCGTTGCCATATTCGGGCCCGTTGCGCCATTATGCTCGAAGTGCTTGTAAATCGGCGTGGGCCCCATGGCGCGCACGCGCTCCGCAATCAGGTCACCGATGGGATAATCCACCATGGCCGAGACGATGGCCGTCTTCATCCGGAAACAGTCTGAAAGGTTGGCGGCCACATTGAACTCGCCGCCGCTCACGTGAATCTTGCACTCCGTCGCCTTGCGAAAGGGAATGATTCCCGGATCGAGCCGGTGCACCAACGCCCCCAACGCTAGAAAATCCAACTTTCCATCCTTGCGGATATTCAGCCCGTAACTCATCGTCCTCTCCTTGCCATGGTTCAAATTTTTTAATTCTCAAAATCGAAGAATCGTGGGTGCCCCAGGCCCGGGGTCCCCACGGACTGGTCTTCGTCCGTGGGGTGGAGGCCCGGGGTCCCCACGGACTGGTCTTTGTCCGTGGGGTGGAGGCCCGGGGTCCCAGCGGACTGGTCTTCGTCCGTGGGGTGGAGGTCCGGCGTCTCCGAAGACTGGTCTTCGTCCGTGGGGTGAAGATCTCGATTTTGAGACCTGGGATAGCAAGAAGCTCAACCCGCCGCCTCTCACCCTGCGTTCGCCCCCAGCTTCTTCACATCCGCCATCACCTGCTCCGGCGTCCACTCGTTGCCCGGATAAAATTGCGCCACCTTGCCGCGCGCGTCGATCAATGTGGTCGAAAGCGTGTGCGTAATCGTGTCGTCGGCGCCGGGCGTGATGCCCACATCGAAAAACTTCGCCATTTCCAAGAGCTCCGGCTTTGTCGGCACGGCAAAATCCCAATGCGCAAACGCGTTCTTCGCCTCGCTGCCAATGTACTCTGCGCCATAGGCGCGCAGCCGCGCCGGTGTGTCGTGCTCCGGATCGAAGCTCACGCAAAGCAGGTGCGTTTTGGCATAAAGCTCCGGGCTTGCTGCCAACTGACGATCGACCACGGCAAAGTTGTGCGTAATGAGCGGGCAGAAATTGGGCAGCGGACAGCGTGTGTAGATAAATGTCAACAGCAGCGCCTTGCCCCGAAATTGCTCCAGATGAACCGCGCGCCCATCCTGGTTGCGCAGCTTGAAATCCGGCACCACGTCGCCCGGCGCAGGCACATGATAGAACACGGTTGGTTTGTAATCCGGCTTGGCCTGCGCGATCACAACAATGTGGTCCAGCACTACCGTTTCCTCGGCGCTCTTCGACACCAGCACATCCGCCGTAATCGTGTCGCCCCGGTGCAGGTCGCTGGCGATGCTGGGGTCCTTGAGCTGGTAGGGCATGGTCATCGCATCCATGAACCCCGGAATGGCCTCATGGTCCACGGCCACGATTCCGTGTGCGACATCGGTGGAAACGATCTTCCCGCGCAGGTGATACACCGTGAACGATGAACTCGCCGGGGCTTGAGATCCTGAAGTTGAGCTGGAATGGCACCCGGCCAGAGCGGCAATGGCAAGAAGACAGCTTGCGAGGGAGATGCGCATCACAAACTTAGTGTACAACCGGTGGACTGACCACATGAGGACGCGGATTTTCTTTCATTTCTCATGGTTTTTAGAGAATCGTTCTCTGTTCGCAGTGATCGGCGAACGGTGAGCCCCATCGGAGGTATCCTTAGGCGTAAGGCTGCGAACTACGAACTGTGAACCGTGAACTTTCATCCGAGATCGATGCGTGGCTGCGCGGCGGCGGGCTCGTGGTCACGGCCAGCGAGCGCGCCGCTCGATCCATTACGACGGCATTCCATCGCGCCCGGCGCGCCGAGGGGCTCACCGCTTGGCCCGCTCCCAACATTCAAGACTGGCATAGCTTTGTCCGCAACGCCTGGAACGAGCGTAGCCTCGACGGCCGCATCGTCCTGAACGCACTGCAAGAGCAATCGCTCTGGGCAGGGATTGCCGCCGCCAGCGCGCCGGAAGCCGCGCGCCTCGCGGGCGCCGGCGATCGCCTGGCCAGCCTGGCCATGGAGGCGCACAATCTGCTTTGCGCATATTGTCCAACGCTGCTGAACGAGAAGGCGCGCTTCGGCTGGGATCGGGACGCCGCGGCCTTCAGCGCATGGCTCGCGGCCTTCGATGAAATCTGCCGCACCGGCAATCTGATCGGCCCCGCGCGCCTTCCGCTCGAATTGATCCCCATGCTTGAAGCAGACGCCTCCGCGCGCCCGCTGCTTCTGCTCGCCGGCTTTGACCGCATGGTTCCCACGCAGCAGGCGCTCTTCGCAGCCTGGGGAAACTGGAGCGAAACGCCTCACGGCGAATCCGCGGCGCAAATTAAATTCCATCAGGCCGCCGATCCGTCCTCAGAACTTGCCGCCTGCGCTCTGTGGTGCGAGCGCCGGCTCGCCGCTAATCCCCATGCGCGGCTGCTCGTCGTCACGCAGGATGTGCCCAAGCGCCGCGGCGAAATCGAGCGCGCCTTTCTCCGCTTTGCGCTACCCGAAGGGACCGCGGCCGCTTCTTCCGCGCTCTTCGAGTTTTCGCTCGGCGTGCCGATCGCCCAAATCGCCCTGGCGCGCAGCGCGGGCCTGCTGCTCCACTGGCTCGATGGTCCGATCGGCGAGCACGAACTCGACTGGCTGCTCTCCACTGGTAAGGCCGCCGCGTCAACAGACGAATCTCGCGCGCTCGTTGCCTTCATGAAGGTCCTTCGCCACCGCAATTTGCAGCGAACGCGCTGGCTGCTTGCGGAGTTCCTTCGCCAGAAACCGGGAGCTGAACTGCCTGCCTCATGGGTCGCGCGCATCACGCAGGCCCAGGGCCGGTTGCAGGAGTTCGCGCGCCGCCCGCAAACTCCGCTCGCGTGGGCTGAGCTCACGCCCCAGTTGCTTCAACTTGCCGGCTGGCCCGGAGCGCGTCCGCTTACTAGCGCCGAATTTCAGGCCCTCCGCCGCTGGCAGCAGGCTGTGGACGACTGCGCTTCGCTGGGCTTCGACGGACGCCGCGTCCATTGGAACGAATTCCTTGCCGCGCTCGACCAGGCCGTCAATGAATCACTCTTCGCTCCCGAGTCGCGGGACGCGCCCATTTTGATCGCCGGACCCGCCGAGTCCGCGGGCCTCAACGCTGACGCCATCTGGTTCCTCGGCGTCGACGAAGACTCCTGGCCGTCTCGCGGCGTCACGCATCCCCTGCTTCCTCTCGCCGTTCAGCGTCAGGCCGGAATGCCCCACGCCTCGCCGCAGCTCGATTGGGACCTTGCCGCCGCCACCACGCGCCGCCTGCTCGCCTCCGCGCCCGAAGTTCACTTCAGCATCCCGCACCAGCGCGATGGCGTCGACACGCGCCCGTCGCGGCTTGTCGCGCAAATTGCCGGTGCGCCGCAGCCGTTGCCTTCGGAGCTCGTCATTCCAACCGCTCCTCTACCGCTCACCGTCTTCTTTCAGGACTCGAGCAAACTTCCCTTCCCTGCGGGCGGCGCACCGGGCGGGTCCAGCGTTCTCACCGCGCAGTCCCAGTGCCCCTTCAAGGCCTTCGCCACCGCTCGTCTCGGCGCGCAATCGTGGGACCCAGCCGAAGCAGGCCTCACTGCACTCGAACGCGGCTCGCTTCTTCATGAAGTTTTGCACTCCATCTGGGCAGGTCCGCCTGCCGGCATTCGCTCCCATCAGGAACTCCTCGCGCTGACAGACCTTCCTGCCTTTGTCGAGAGCCATGTGCGTCGCGTCTCCCAAACAAGCATGCCCTCGCGCGCGCGCGAATGCATGCCGCCAAGATATCTGGAACTCGAAGAAACGCGCCTCGTCGATCTCGTCACCGAGTGGCTCCGCTTCGAATCCACGCGTCTGCCCTTCACTGTTGCCGAAACAGAGAAGAAGACCGCCGCGTCCATCGCAGGCCTCATGCTTCGCTTGCGCCTCGACCGCATCGACCGCCTCATCGACAATTCCCTCCTGGTCATTGACTACAAGTCCGGCTATGTCGATCCGGGCTCTTGGGATCTTCCCCGCCCCGACGATGTGCAGCTCCCGCTCTACGCCAGCTTCGCTCTGAAACATAGCGAAGAACTCGGCGGCCTCGTCTTTGCCAAAGTCCGTAGGGGAGAGACGGAATTTTCCGGCCGGGTCCGCGATGCCAAAGCAAACCTGCGCGGAAAAATCAGCGGAAACTCCAATTTAGTTAAAAAGCCGCTCACTACGGAGCAGGTTACCGCCTGGCGTGCCTGCATTGAGCAGCTCGCCGTCGAGTTCCTCTCCGGCCGTGCCGTCGTGGATCCGCGCGACTATCCGGACACCTGCGAGCATTGCCGTCTGTACGCGCTCTGCCGCATTCAGGAGCATCCGCCGCAACCAGGCGAGAACGGCGAGGAAGCTGCCGATGCCTAGCCCACAGCCGCGCACCCCGCCGCCCGACCAGGCAGAGCGCGACAAGGCGCTCGATCCACGATGCTCGATCCTCGTGCGCGCGCCCGCCGGTTCGGGAAAAACAACGCTGCTTACACAGCGATTTCTTCGTTTGCTCGCCGAGGTTGACGAACCGGGACAAGTACTCGCCATCACCTTTACCAACGCGGCTGCGGCGGAGATGCGCAACCGCGTTCTCGGCGAATTGCGAAAGGACGAACCCGACCCGATCGCCCGGCGCGCGCTTGAGCACTCGCAGAAACTCGATTGGAACCTCCTCGATCTACCCGCGCAGCTCCGCATCCAGACCATCGACTCTTTCTGCCGCGACCTCGCATTGCAGCAGCCGCTCCTCTCCGGTCTCGGCGGCGGCCTCGACATCGCCGCACAGCCGGACGAGCTCTACCGCCGTGCCGCGCGCCGTACGCTCCAGCAGATCGGCCAGGACAACTCCCCAATCGGCGCGGCCATCGAAACTCTTCTCAGTTGGCGCGACAACAACTGGCAGGAAACCGAAAACCAGCTCGTCGATATGCTCAAAGACCGCGATCGCTGGATGCACGACTTTGTCCTCGACCGTGACCCCGATTGGCCGGCCCTCCGCGAGCGCCTCGAGCGTCCGTTCGCACGCGCCAATCCCGGCGATCCCGCCATGGCCCATTACACTGGCGAGGAGTGGTCCATCGTCCGCGCCTGCTTCACGCTGCTCCGCCGCGCCGCCGCCGAGCTGAAAGTGGTCTTCGCGGAGTCGGCTTCCGCCGATTACACCGAGGTCGCCCAGATCGCGCGAAATGTGCTCGAGGGTGAGGATGGACTCCCCACCGACGCGGCGCTCGCTGTCGCCGAAGGCATTCGCCACCTGCTTGTCGACGAATTCCAGGACACCAGCCGCCGCCAGCACGAGTTGCTCGCGCACCTCATCGCCGCCTGGCCCGAACGCGAAGGGCGCACCTGCTTCGTCGTCGGCGATCCCATGCAATCCATTTACTTCTTCCGCGAAGCCGACGCCGAGCTCTTCCAGCGTGCCGAGCAATGCGGCCTCGAGATTCCCGGTGACCTGTCGCTGCGCTTCGATCCTGTCCTGCTAACAGCCAATTTTCGCACCGAGCCGCCTCTCGTCAACGATCTCAACGAGATGTTCTCGCGCGTCTTCGCCGTCGACGACGGCAGCGGTGTCGCCTTCACTGCGGCCGATCCAGCCCGCGACGGCGCCACGCGGCCGGGCCCGCATCTCGTCGGCGAATCATCCCCGCTCATGCAGCTTCACCTCGAGTTCATGCCCGATTCTCCGCGCGGCAAGTCCGATCCCGAGCGGAAGAGGGCAATCGCCGCCGAGCGCAAAGCCGCACACGAAAAGCAGATCGACGAAATCGTCGCCATCGTCCGCAGCCATCTGCCCCGCATCGGCGAAGCCCGCGCCGCCAATGAGAAAAAACAACCCAACGAAAAGCAGGAGAAGTACCGCATCGCCATCCTCGCCCGCGCGCGCAAATCGCTCGAGCCCATCGCCGCCGCGCTCCGTGATGCCAACATCCCCTTCCGCGCCGTCGATCTCGAAAAGCTTGAGGATCGCCCCGAGATCATCGATGCCCTCGCCCTCGTCCGCGCGCTCCTCAATCCTCATGATCGTGTCGCATGGCTCGGCGTGCTGCGCGCTCCGTGGTGCGGCCTCTCGCTCGCGGATCTCCACGCGCTCACGAGCGCCGACACGCCCGAACTGCTCGCGCGTCCCGTGCCCGAACTCCTCTCTGAACGCTTGCACCTTCTGAGCGGCGAAGGCCGCCTGTCCGCCGATCGCGTGTTGCGCGCAATGGAATTCGCCGAACGGCTGCACTGCGCGCAGCCCTCCGCCGCGCCCGGAACCTGGCTCGAACAGGCCTGGCTGCATCTGGGCGGAGCCCATTGTGTCGACGCCGCCGCGCGCGCTAACCTCGATCTGCTTTGGAGCACCCTCGACGGCCTGCCGCAGGGCGAGCCGGATCTCCTCGGCCCAACACTTGACATTGCCCTCCGTAACCTCAAGGCTCTGCCCGACCTCACCGCCGACAGCGATTGCGGTGTTCAATTGATGACCATCCACGGGTCGAAAGGCCTCGAGTTCGAAGTCGTCGTTGTACCCGATCTGCAGGCCGGCGTGGGTGGCGGCAACCCCACCATGCTCTCCTGGTTGGAGCGCGGCCTTCCGCCTGAGCGTGATCCATCCAACCCTGAGGTGCCCGGCGAGATCACGGAGTTTCTCGTCGCGCCGTTCCAGTCCAAGGGCGCCGATCGCGGCGCCGCAAAGAAGTGGGTCGACCGCCAGCGCACCGAGCGCGAAAAGCAGGAATCGCGCCGCCTTCTTTATGTCGCCGCCACGCGTGCACGTGATGAATTGCATTTCTTCGCGCGGCCCTCCTACAAAACCGCACAGGATGGCTCCTTCAGCCTCACCGATCCTCGCGATAGCTTACTCGCCACGGCCTGGCCAGCCTGGCAGGCGGAGATTCATCGCCAGTTCGATGAGTGGATCGCTTGCGCGGCTTTAACCGCCGAGCCCTCTATTATCGAATCCCTCGCCGCATCTGCCGGCGGCAATCCCTCCGTAATGCCTTCCGTGCCCTCCCCAGCGCTCTTGCGCCGTTTACCGCAGGACTACCGTCCGCCGTCTGCGCAGTTCTCAGCTGCGGCGTCCGACGAGCCGCTTCTCGGCGCGGGCCGCCTCTACGAGCGCCACGAAGGCGGGCTGCTCTCGCGCGCGCTCGGCACAGCAATGCACACGCTCATGCAGCAATACGCACAGCTTCTTGCCACGCAGCCGGATGAAGCAGCCCGCGCGGCTCTCGCCCAAATGCAACCCCGCATTGCCGCAACCGTCCGCGCTGCTGGCGTTGAGCCCCGCCATGCCAGCCGCATCGCCACGCAAGCGTTGCAAACTGTACTCAAGGCCGCCAGCGATCCTCTCGCGCAATGGATCCTCGCGCCGCACACCGATGCGGCCAACGAAGCCCGCTGGACCGGCGTCGTCGACGGCAGCCTGCGCACGGTACAGGTCGATCGCGTTTTCCGCGCCGGGCGCGCGCCGCAAACCGGCGGCCAAGACACGTGGTGGATCGTCGACTATAAAACCGTCCACGAGGACGGTTTCGACCCTGCCGCGGCTCTGCCCGAATTGCGCCGCATCTTCGCGCCACAGATCGAGGCCTACGCAAAGGTCCTGCGCAATCTGCGCGGCGAGAGCTCAAGCCTGCGCGGCTGCCTCTATTATCCGCGGATGTCTCTGCTTGATTGGTGGCAACTCTAGTTCTGCGCGGTGAGCTCTAAGCAAGGCGGCGCCAAGCCTCAATCGGACGCGGCCTAAATCTTGCAGAGGACCTCGGCAAACACGTCGCGGTGAGCCAGAATGAAATGATCGACATTACGCAGCAGCAGCGCGTCTGCGGCGATGGCGGCGGCGGCGAGAAAGCCAAAGATCCATGCGGTCAGCCACGGCTCGTGGAAGGAATGACTCAGGTACACTACAGGAACCTGCAAAATCATGCTTCCGAACAAGACCAAAAATATGAGAAGGCCGCTGGTGCGATTGGTCGGCGTACCTCGCTGCCGCTCCTGACCGGGGACAAACCGGTGTGGCGCTTGAATCGATCGCAATGTCCCCAGAGCGAGATTCATCGCAATCACAAAGATCGCCCATAACGCGGTGGAGATTTCCAGCGAAAGCGGAATCGGGTTTCGTGCAAGCATCGCCACCGCGGCCCACGCCAGCCCCGCTTCGACGGCGATCAGCCCGAGACTCATAAGATTTTTGGCCAGAATCACGTCCCGCATGCGAATAGGCGCGAGCAGATAAAGCTGCACGCCAAGTCCGTCCGCGCCAAAAACGTTGTAAAGTCCCGCCAGAAGGCCAAAGAGAACGTAAGCAATCGCGCCGGGAAGCAAGTATGTGGAATGCTGGCCGAAACCGCCGCTGCTGAAAATGACAACGAAGATCAGAGGAGTGAACATTTTGATGATCTGCGCCCCGTTGCCACGCAGTACGAGCCACTCCTTGCGCAAACACGCGCCTACCACCGGCGGGAACGCCGCGCGGGAGGGCAGAGGCCGCGCCTGTGTTGCCAGGGCGTCCGCTTGCCGCGAGAGCGCCCGCCCTCGCGTAACTGTGTTTGCTGGAGTGCGCCGGCTCACGCCTTCACTCAGGTGTTCGCCGAGAAATTGTTTGTGAAGCCGAATCGCAAAAACAGCCGCGAACAACGCGGTGCTCGCCAGCAAGCCCGTGAATTGCGCCAGCGCTACGGCAGGACGTTGTGGGGCGAGGAGAATGGCATTGGCGGCGAAGCCCGGCGGCAGCCAATGCAAATACGGGCCAGAGCCGTGAAAGAACCGCAAAAACCAGTTGTCGGGTATGCCGGGAATTCGCATGGAAGCCCGCTGAAAACTCAGAAACTGGATTCCCACGGCAAAGAGCGCCATCAACAGGCCGAAGATTTCGCGAAAGCGGCGGTTTGCAAGCCAGCGCTCCATCCATGCGCCGATCATGCGCGTGAGAAAGATGTTCATCAGCGCGTAAACCGCCAGAACGATTACCGCGGGCAGTGCCAGCGCGGGCTTCGCTAAGCTGATTCCTACCGTGGCAGCCAGCAAGGCGAGGCAGCCCACGATGGTGCTGGACGTCAACAAACCGAGCAGCGTCCGCAAAACCAGATAACGTCCGAATCGCAGAGGAAAGCGCGTGAGCGAGGCGGGATCGAAGCTGGAGACAGCGGCGGCAATGTTCAGGCCGTTGATGCTCACGAACTGCCACAAAATCACGATGCCGGCCAGCAGCGGTGCGAGTGTCTGCGGGTGGCCTTCGGCAATCGCGATCCATGCCAGGAATCCGCTGCCGGCGACTGGGCCAACCACCATCAGGGCAAGAAAGGGCCAGACGATAAGGCGCAGGAGAATGGCAAACGCAAGTCCAACGGCCTGGTGCGTGCCCGTTGGACGCCGGCGAAAGATGTTGTTGACAAACATGCGCCAGCGCAACCATGCAACTGCGGTGAGTTGCGTTCCGGCAGGAATGCCGCGCGTGGAAACAGAAAGCGTGTCCCTGGCCGCTAGCTCAGCCATGAAAGCTCCTGCTCAGGCGCCGTTGCTGCTGGGTTTCCTTCGCGATCGGCGCCGACAATTTCGAGAAAGACCTCTTCCAGGCTGCGATCCTCCCTGCCGCTTGGCGCAGTTCCTTCTCTTGAATCCGTCTGGCCGCTGCCGGCGCCGGCGCGCAGTTCTTCCAGCGATCCCTGGGCCACCAGTTCTCCGCGGTGAATAATCGCGACGTGTGTGCACAGCCGTTCCACGATTTCCAGCACGTGCGAGGTGAGGAAGACGGTTGCGCCGCGCGCGATCATTCGTTGCAACATCGCCTTGAGCGTGCCTGCGGCGACTGCATCCACGCCTTCGAACGGCTCATCGAGGAAAAGAATCCTGGGACCGTGAATAACCGCCGCTGCCAGGGCAAGTTTTTTTTGCATCCCATGCGAAAAGTCTGTGATGAGCTTCTCCCGCTCGCCGGCCAACTGCATGAATTCCAGCAGCTCCCGGGTGCGCTGCAGCGTGGTGGCGCGATCCAGGCCATACATGCGGCCGACAAATCGAAGATATTCGTCCGCGGTCAGGCGGCCGAAGAGCGCCATGCCTTCCGGAACAACGCCAATCTGCCTTTTCACCTCCGCCGGATGTTCATTCAGATCTTCACCTAGGATGCGGATGTTTCCCGAGGTCGGCGCCAGCAGGCCCGTCAGCATCTTAATTGTGGTGGACTTGCCCGCCCCATTGGGCCCAAGAAAGCCGAAGAACTGTCCCGCGGCAACGCGCAGGTTTACATCCTTGACAGCCGTGAATTCGCCGAATTGGCGGGTGAGCGCAATGGTATCGATGGCGAGGGACGTCATGAGTTTTTAAGTTGAAACCACGATGCACGTTTGCAGTGCGCCTTCTGCGCATAACCTCCACGCAAACAACGCGTTTCGTGGCGGTGCAATGAATCTCGGCCTGCGCGCCTGCATCATTGTCCTTCCCTGGTGCAAGTTTACATGGAAGGTTCTTGGATGGCCTTTCGCCTACCGGAGAGCATCGTTTTTCGGTATTCTTTAGTTGATCGCTTGTGCAACCAACGCACCTGCGCAGGAGGAACTGCACATGGCAAAGTCAGCCAAGAAGCCAAGCGCTGCGCCGAAGGCCGCCGCGAAACCGCGCAAGCCCGCGGCGAAAAAAACTGTCGTCAGCGCGGATGGAAAAGGGAACTCGATCCGCCAAGAAGAAATCGCGCAACTGGCGCATCGGTTCTGGACCGAGCGCGGCCGCCGGCACGGACACCATGAAGAGGATTGGTTGCGCGCCGAGCGGGAGCTGCGCGCTAAGGCGTCCTAACCGGCTCGGTCCACGGTCTCAATGGCAACGCAACGCCCCTTTGCGGGCGAAGTGCATTCTGCCGGAAATCCAACTGCAAGTTCGCACTATTGTAAATTCACCATCAGACTTTCCAGCGCCGACTTCGGCGGTCGCGTGAGCGACTCGGACAGCGTGGCCAGCGGCTCGTCCACCAGATTCAACTGATCGATGAATGTTTCCTTCTGCGCTTCGATGTAGAAGACACCGGTAAGGATCTCGTCCTTTTCATGCGCTTCCATCAGCGTGCGCACCGCGTTCGCCTTGTCAGTCGGGTCGTAATCCTCCAGCAGTTTTCGCAGCCTCAGCTGCGAGCCATCGTGCATCTCCACGTTGTACACTTCGCCGGAATCGTAATCCACCTCGATATCGTCGAAGCTGGCCACGAATCCGATCTCGTTGATGGGCTCGTCGTTCTCCTGCAGGAATTTGTAGCTCTTCGTCGATCCCTCGTGGTCGTTGAACGTCACGCAGGGGCTGATCACGTCCAGCATCACCGTTCCCTTGTGCGCGATCGCCGCTTTTAGCATCGCGAGCAACTGCTTCTTGTCGCCGGAGAACGACCGCCCAACGAACGTCGCCCCCAACTGGATCGCCATGGCGCAGGTATCGATCGGGGGAAGTTCGTTGATCACGCCGGTCTTCAGCTTCGATCCGATGTCCGCCGTGGCCGAGAACTGTCCTTTGGTCAGGCCGTACACGCCATTGTCCTCGATGATGTAAATCATGGGCAGGTTGCGCCGCATCAGGTGGACAAACTGGCCTATGCCGATCGAAGCCGTATCGCCGTCGCCGGAGATGCCCAGTGCGGTCATCGTGTGATTGGCCAGCATGGCGCCCGTGGTGAGACTCGGCATGCGCCCGTGCACACCGTTGAAGCTGAAGGAGCGATTCATGAAGTACGCGGGGCTCTTCGACGAGCAGCCGATGCCGCTCATCTTCATCACCCGCTCCGGCTCCACGCCCATCTCCCACATGGCGTCGATAATGCGCTCACTGATTGCGTTATGCCCGCAACCCGCGCAAAGCGTTGACTTGCCGCCGCGGTACTCCAGCACCGGCAGACCGATGTGATTCAGTTTTGGGCCCGTGGCCCCATTTGCTGTTGCGGTAGCCATCTTAGAGGCCCTCCTTGGTTGCAAACTCATCCGTGATGGTGCGCGCGTCCGGCGGCAATCCGTTGTACTCGAGAATGCTGCGCAGTTTCACCACCTGCTCGGCAGGAAGGTCCAGCTTCAGCAGGCTCGCCATTTGCGCGTCGCGGTTCTGCTCCACCACGTACACGCGCTCATGGCCAGCCACAAAGTCGTGAATCTCGTGCGCAAACGGATAAGCCCGGATGCGCAGATAGTCCAACTTCAGCCCGTGCTCCTTCTCGATCTGGTCGAGGCTTTCGCGCAATGCAAAATCGGTGGAACCATACGCCAGGAACCCGATCTTCGAGGCTCCATTCCTGAAGACCACTGGCGCCGGAACCAGCTTGCGTGCCGTCTCGAACTTGCGCGCCAACCGGTCCATCACTTCCTGATACTCGTCCGGCCGTTCGGTGTATGCGGCCTCATCGTTGTGCCCCGAGCCGCGCGTAAAATACGCCGCCTTCGGATGCGCTGTTCCCGGCAGCGTGCGCCAGCCGATGGCGTCGCCGTCCACGTCGCGGTAGCGCGCAAACTCGCCCAGCCGCTCGAGATCTGCCGCCGTCAGCACTTTGCCCCGGTCCAGCGGCTTTTCGGGATACGCAAACGGCTCCGACATCCAGTTGTTCATGCCTAAATCCAGATCCGACAGCACAAACACCGGCGTCTGCAGCCGCTCCGCCAGATCGAACGCCGCATAGCTCAGCTCGAAGCACTCCTTCACCGAGCCCGGCAGCAGAATCACGTGCTTGGTGTCGCCATGGGAAAGAAACGCCGTCGACAGCAGGTCTGCCTGCTGCGTGCGCGTCGGCATGCCCGTCGAAGGCCCGCTGCGCTGCACGTCGAAGATTACTCCCGGAATCTCGGCATAGTAGCCCAGCCCCGCAAACTCGCTCATCAGCGAGATGCCCGGCCCCGACGTCGACGTCATCGCCCGCGCTCCGGCCCAGCCCGCGCCCAGCACCATGCCGAGCGCCGCCAGTTCGTCCTCGGCCTGCACCACGGCAAACGTCGCCTTGCCCTCCGGCGTCACGCGAAACTTCTTCAACAAATCCGTCGTCGCCTCAACCAACGACGTCGACGGCGTAATCGGATACCACGCCACCACCGTCACGCCCGCGAACACCGCGCCCATGCCGCATGCTGCGTTCCCGTCCACAATGATCTTGCCCTTGGTCTGATTCAGGGGCTCGATCCAGTACGGATCCTGCTTGGTCAGCGTCGTCTTCACGTAGTCCCAGCCCGCCTGCACCGCGCTGAAGTTCAGGTCGAACACCTTCTGCTTCTTGGCAAACTGCTTGCGCAGCCCCGCTTCCACCACCCCCAGGTCGATCCCCAGCAACTGCGCCACCGCGCCCACGTAGACCATGTTCTTTACCAGCTTGCGCAGCTTGGCTTCGGGACAAATGTCGAGCGTGATCTTGTCGAACGGCACCGGATAGCAGATCACGTCGTCGCGATACTGCTTCAGGTTCAGGTGCTCTTCGTAAATCGCCGCCCCTCCGGCCTGCACCTGCATCATGTCGTCGCGCGCCGTCTCGGGATTCAGCGCCACCAGCACGTCCGACTCGCGCTTGCGCGCCACGTAGCCGTCCTTGCTGGCCCGGATGGTGTACCACGTCGGCAACCCGGCAATGTTCGATGGGAACAGGTTCTTCCCGCTCACGGGAACTCCCATTCCAAAAATGCTCTTCAGCAGCACGCTGTTCGCGGACTGCGATCCCGATCCGTTGACCGTGGCTACAATGATGCTGAAGTCGTTGACGACGCGCGGGCGCGCACTGCTTTCACCCTGTTCTTGACCCAGGGCCAGGTTTCCAGTCGCCATATGGCGGGATTCCCTTCCGATGAATTCTGCCGTTCTACAGGCGCCGGCTCACTTCTCTAGGTTCGCGGCTCTTTGCGCCCCAATATGTGATTATAGTCACTTCTTGCCTCGACCGTCTCTCTCCGCATCCCCAAGAGTAACTCCCTCACCTCCATGCCGCGGGAAGGCCCTCTGTGATGAATAACGCCAAGCAACCGCTTTGTTTTCATCGCGCCAGCGTGCCCCGTGCGGGTGCCCCATCCTTGCGGCGCCTTCTGCCGCAAGGGTGGGACCGCACTCACTTGACCCTGCCACGAAGAAAACTACCGGCTACTGGCTATTGGCTATTGGCTAGCACCAGCTTTTCCGCATCCCTCTTCCACCGCGCAATCAGCGCCAGCGCAATCACCACCAGCGCCAGCGTCAGCCCGATCCACAATCCGTAGATCCCCCACTTCAATCCAAAGCAAAGAAAGAACCCCAGCGGCAATCCCAGTACCCAATACCCCACCAGGTTTGCCCACATCGGAGCTTGTGTCTCTCCCAGCCCGCGCAGCGCGCCCGTACTCACCGTTTGAATCCCGTCGAAAATCTCAAACGCCGCCACAATCGCCAGCAGCCCCGGCCCCACTGCCATCACTCTCTCGTCGCTCGTATACAACTCGATCAGCGGCCGCGGCCACACCAAAAACGTCACCGCCGCCAGCAACATAAAGCTCGTGCCCAGTCCCAGCGCCAGCCACCCGGCCCTCCGCGCGCGCGCCGCGTCTCCCGCGCCCACCGCGTGCCCCACGCTCACCGCCGCCGCCGCGGAAATCCCCAGCGGCACCATATACGTTACGCTCGCGTAGTTCAGCACAATCTGGTGCGTGGCCAGCGCCACCGGCGTCAGGTACCCGGCAGAAAACGTCGCCAGGTTCCACGCGCCCACCTCCAGCAGAATCTGTCCCGCCGCCGGAGCGCCCAGCCGCCACAGCCGCCGCAGCCGCGCCGTCTGCGGTCCCGCCCAGTGCCGGAACAGCGGATGCCCGCGCCTGCGTTCGTACCTCCACGCAAATCCCATCAGCGCCGCCGCCATCGTCACGCGCGCCAGCACCGTCGAAATCGCCGACCCGTTCACCCCCAGCGCCGGCATCCCCAGCTTGCCGTAGATCAGCACCCAGTTACCGAACCAGTTCACCAGGTTTGCCCCCACATAGGTCGCGGTAATCACGCGCACCTGGCCCACGCCCTGCAAATACCGCCGCGACGCGCTGTAGAGCAGCAGCGGCAGCGTGCCCCAGTTCAGCAGCCGCAGATATCCGCTCGCCGGTCCGGCCACCTCCGCCGCAATGCCAAAGTGCGGAAAGCCCACGCTGGCCAGCCAAATCCCCGCCATGATCGGCACGGCCGCAATCGCCGCCAGATACACGCCCTGCGCCAGCCACCGGTGGCACTCGTCATGATCCTTGCGCCCGTAGGCCTGCGCCACCAGCGTATCCAGCCCCAGCATCAGCCCCACGCCAAACAAGCTCGGCGTATAGCAAACGGCGTTGCCCAGCGCCACGGCCCCAATCGCCGCCGGACCCAGCCGCCCCACCATGATGGTGTCCACCACGCCCATCAGCATCCAGCCCAGCTCGCTCAACACCACCGGAAGGGCGAGCGACACCATCGCGCCCAGCTCCCGCCGCCACTGCGCCCGCCCCTGCCCCATCACTCCAATGTATCTGCGCGGGCGCACCGCCGAGCGCGCGCCGGTCCGGTGTAGCGCCGGTCTCCAGACCGGCTGTCGTGCGGGTCTCCTGGCCCGCACTCACAACTCCCGCAACAGCAATCGCAGTTTTATCGCTATTTTCCAGAATCGTTGTGTCGGGTGCCCCACCCTCGACAGGTCTTTGTTTCTGGGGCTAGGGCAGGATTGCACGAATCCAAACCCAGCACTGTCATCCTGAGCGGAGGTCGCCGTGGCGACCGAAGTCGAAGAATCTGCGGTTGCTTTTTCCCTCACTTCAGAGGAGCAGCAACGGAGGGAGCCGCGGGTTTCAACCCGCGCAAAATTTCCCCACCCGTCTTCGAAAAAGAAAAGTGCGCGGCGAAGCCGCGCTCCCTAAGAGATGTCATCCTGAGCGGAGGTCGCCTTGGCGACCGGAGCCGAAGGATCTGCGGTTGCTTTTTCCGCACCTCGGCGGAGCAACGATGCAGGTAGGCGCTGGGTTTCAACCACCGCAAAATCCATCCACCCATTTTCGAAAAAGAAAAGTACGCGGCGAAGCCGCGCTCAACTGAACGCGCCAACACGCTCACGAAAACCGCAGGACCCTCGCCGACTTCTCGGTATCTGGCATCAATGCGGTCTCGAATGGAGATCATAGAGCTTCTGACTGTTCATCTTCGAAGTCCTCTGCGGAGTCTGACACTGGGTGCAAGGGCGGAGAATAGACAGTACGGAAGTAGCTGCCGATTGCCAGGCAAGAGATTCTGACAGTCAGTACGCTCTCTCGTTCTTCAGTGCTCTCGACCACGCCCAAAATGTTGCTCACTTTCCTCCCACAGAGGCGATCCGACCAGCACGAAGTGCTCGTGGCTTCCCAAGCATCAAATCCACCCTCAATCCGTATGTTTCCGATCCGCCTTAGGAATGTCCTCCATTGTCCTGGCCCACGCTTCTTTTTCGTCGTCGATTTGAAATAGCAAGGGCCCTGAAAAAAGATGAAGTCTCCTGGATGAGCTAAAGCGCGAAGCGACATCTTATCTAAGGTGTTGCTCACGTTTGTCACTGAAAGCTTCGGGAGCAATGCCGCGATCAGGCCCTTCACGTACCGATAGAGGTCGATAATCGCTTCCCCCTCAGAAATGTACATTTTGTTCTTCTTATCGCTTTCGGAAGCTGCGAGAGAGCCGTCCTTGTTGATCTTCTGGGAGGTACATAATTCGGCATAGTGCGGGAGAGCTTCTACAGAAACGTTCAGACTACCGGCGAGCTTAAGTAGCCGAACCTGATTCAGGTAGTCCCAGTTTCCACCGTCTACAGTTGAAAGTCCTAGCACTGCACGTGAAGCGGCCCTCTCCACCCGATCTTCCCAATCTCTCTTGTGATCCCGCAGGAGTTCAGGTGTCAGATTTTTCCCTAGCTCACGGGTCGTATGCGCTTCGCCGTGGCAATTTAGACACAGGACAATCAGATTCTTCTCATCATGATTCTTGCTTTTTGACCACGCTTCAATGTGGTGTATGGCGACGCTTCGGCCAACTTGGTGACAAACGCTACACGTCCTCTGTGTCTTCATAAGAAGACGGCGTATCGTTTCACCTGGAATCGGCGGGCGACCTGCTTCACGTATGTTCGAGATCGCAACGGAGTGAATCCCCAATACCGCCAACTGCTCGGCGTTGAGACCCTTCAGCACCGTTATCGTGTTACCGCCGGAAACGAGTTCTTTCGCCCTATCGGTGTCGATCCCATAGCCGACAAGTGACTCAACGCTCCGCTCTGTCGCAGTCATCTGTTCCCCTCGCACATCTCATGCTTCGGATTAAAGGTATCGCATTGTTGGGAAGCGCTCTAGAGCCGGGCACGAGCAACTATGAATTCGTTTTCTGAGTAGAGAACCAATATGCGATCGGTACCCATAAACGCCGAAGTGCCAGAAAAAACCCTCGCCGACCCCACCTTCGTCGACCCCCGCAACCCACTGAAAACACGTCACAGAAACTTCCCCCAAGTTTGCCGATCATTTCCCGCTTCCGGCGCATAATCCTCAATCACCGTTCGTACACTTCCCGCCGGTGCCCGATGCGCAGCACGAGAATGAGCACCAGCTTGTCCTCGATGGAGCAGATCAGCCGGTAGTCGCCGACGCGATACTTCCAGAACTCGCCGAGTTTGGCGCCGCGCAGGGCCTCTCCGATGCTCCGCGGATTGTCCAGCGGAGCGACGCGGTCGTTTAGAAATTTCAGAATGCGCCGTGCGATCTGCGGATCCAGCTTGTCGAGCTGCCGGTCGGCCTCCTGGGACAGCTCAACCTTCCAGGCCATGCTTCTTCATCGCGCTTTCTAGGGGAATGGTCTTGCTGCGCCCGGCGCGAATCTCCTCGAGCGCCGCCTCGGCCAGATAAATGTCTTCGAGATCTTCGAGGTGGCGGAGCACAGCTTCGCGGGCGTAATAGGTCTTGGTCCGTCCGGTCCGCTTCGCCAGCCGGTCAAGGCGCTTTTCGACATTTTCAGGGAGCCTGATGGCAAGCATGACCCACCTCCGCTATACACGTATAGCATAGCCCACACTACCCCCTCCTGTCCACCTCGGATGAGCTACCTCTCAGGGTAGCGCGGTCGCCAATGAATCTGGGCCACTGCCGAGCCTGATCCAAGTCAAGCCACAAATTCTCTAAGTCGTTCATCCTACTCACCTTCCATTTGCAGGGAATTATGTTCCTTCAGCGCATACTCATTCCATAAGCGTTCAACCAGGTCTCCCGCGCCGACGGCCAGCCGTTCGCTGTCTGCCGTCTGCTACTGGCTATTGGCTATCCACTGCTCACGGTCCACTGATCTCTGATCCCTGACCCCTGATCCCTGGGTTGGCATTTGGTATGCCAGGTATGGGTAAGGTATGAGCAAGGTATGGGCCCACCCCTAAGTCCTTTGCTATCAAATATGGAGGTACGGCATACCGGGGGAGGGGGCTGCGTAGCACAAAGGGAAAAGTTGGGGGAGCACAAAGGAGAAAGTTATGGCTTCGGATTGCCGGCATGTCATGCCGAGCGGCAGGAAATGTCACGGTTATGCCCTTCGGGGCGGGAACTTTTGTTATTTCCATAGTCGGCTGCACCTCGCAGCCCAAAAACCCGCCGGCAAGAAGGGCCCGGTCGAGATCCCCGTCCTCGAAGACCGCTGCGCCATCCAGGTCACCATCACCCGGATCCTCCGCGCCATCGTCAACAACACCATCGACCGCCCCCGCGCATCGCTCCTCCTCTACGGCCTTCAGTTGGCTTTGCAAAGTGTCGATCGCAACGGCTGGGCCATTCCCGTCGGGACCGTCGAGGCTCTCTCCCACACAAGCGACGGCGACGAACTCGCCGCCGATCCCGACGACGACGATGAGGACGAGGACGATGAGGAGGAGGAAGACTCAGACCCAGATGAATCCGACGCCGAATCCGGCGACGATTCCGGCGGTGAGGACGACGAAAACTCGGACGACGGCTCTGAGGAGGAGAATGCCGCCGATGATGAGGACGACGGCGATGAGGATGGCGACGACGGCCTCGATAACCGAACTACCGGCGAACTGATCGCCGACCTCAAATACCTAGATTCCATCAAGCGGCAAGCGGGCCTCGACCCCTGATCCCACCGGCCACGGTCCACGATTCACGGTCCACGGCCCTCACCCTACTGCCGGCCGCAGCTCCACCTGCTTTGTCGTGATTTCGATTTTTGCCTGCGCAACCGTGCCGCCGCGCACGACGGTGCTGGCTTCAATGGCAATCGTGCCCGCCGTTTTGGTGGATTGCACGATCGCCTGCGCGAGGCCGTTGAAGAGCGAGCGCCGTGGCGCCTTGTCGCTCTCCTGGCAGTTGGGATCGCCGTTGCCCACGCCGATGAGCGCGCCCTCGCCGCTAACCTTGAAGTGAATGGGATTCGACGCCGTGGGCAGGGCGCGGCCCGCGCTGTCGAGCGCCTCGACGGTGAGAACGGCGACATCTTCGCCGTCGGCGTTGATGGCCGTGCGATCGGCGGTGAGCCGTAGCGCCGCAATCGGTCCCGTCGTCTCGCGTTTCTCCGTGAGCACGAGCCAGCCGTTCTTCCACCCGTGCACCTCGATCGCGCCCGGCTCGTAGCGCACCTTCCACTCCACGTGCCCGAAGCGCGGAACCTTCTGCCGGCCCGCGCTCTTGCCGTTGACGAACAGCTCCACTTCGTCGACGTTTGAGTGCACCCACACGGGAATCTCGTCGCCTTCCCTTCCTTCCCACGTCCAGTGCGGGAAGAGATGCAGCACGGGCTCCCTGGTCCACCACGCCTTGTAGTAGAAGAAGCTGTCCTTGGGAAATCCGCAGGTGTCCACGATGCCGAACTGCGAGCTGATCGAGGGCCATCCGTAGGGCGTGGGTTCGCCGCGATAGTCGAATCCCGTCCAGGCAAACCCGCCCGCCTCCCACTCGCGCACTGCATAGAATTTCCACCAGGTCTCGTTGGTGTAGCCCCACGGAACCGCATTGTCGTCGTAGGCGTCCACGGTATTGCGTAGCGGATCGGTGAAGTAAACGCCGCGGGTTCCGATGTAGCCGGAAGTCTCGGAACCAAAGATGGGCTTGCCGGGGTGTTTCAAGTGGAAGCCGTCAGGAAATTGCAGGTGGTAGTTGAAGCCGATGATGTCGAGCGCAGTGGAGTCGCCTGTTTCGTTGTCGCCGTCGACGGCCGCGGAGACGACACGCGTGGGGTCGAGCTCGTGGCAGCGCCGCACCATGGTGGCTGCGATCTTCGCGCCCTCTTCGGCCATCGGGCCTTGCAGTCGATCCTCCTCGTTTCCGATGGACCAGATGACGATCGACGGCGAGTTGCGGTAGCGCTTGACCATGACCTCAAGCTGCGCCATGCTCTCGGGGCTGGAGCTCATCTGGCGCGTCTCGCACATCATCATCATGCCCATGCGGTCGCAGGCTTCCACAAGTTCCGGCGTGGGCATGTTGTGCGAGGTGCGAATGGCGTTGCAGCCCATGCCCTGGAGCACGGCGACGCGAAAGGCCTGCAGGCGGTCGGGCAGCGCCACGCCGACTCCGGCGTGGTCGTGGTGGTTGCACGTGCCCTGGATCTTGAGCGGCTGGCCATTGAGGAGGAAGCCGTGATCGGCGTCGAAGCGGGCAGTGCGCACGCCGAAGCTGACGCGCTCGGCATCGCGGACTTTGTCGCCGGTCTTGACGGTGACGATGGCGGTGTAGAGATTCGGCGTTTCGATGGACCAGAGGGCCGGCTGGTCGATCGTAGCGGTTGCCTGGAAGGTTGCAGCCCCGTCCACGGCGATCTGCTGCGCAGGCGCATCGGCCGTCGCTACAATCTTCCCGGCAGCATCCAGGATCTGCCAGCTCACTGCGGCTGCTTCGGCGGACTTGCCTTCATTGGCGACGCCGGCGCCGAGCGAAAGCGCCGCGGCACTGCCGTTGACCTCGGCGCGGACGTAGCTCTCCCACTTGCCCAGGTGCAGAGGATCGGTCTTGGTGAGCCACACATGCCGGTAAATTCCTGCGCCCTCGTAAAACCAGCCGTCGCCATAGCTCGCGTCCGCGCGGACCACGATGCAGTTTTTGGCGCCGATGACGAGGAAGTCGGTGATGTCGAAGCGGAAGGGGGCATAGGCGTTGTCGTTGCGTCCGATGAAGCAGCCGTTGACAAAGAGGAGGATGTCGCGAAAGGCGCCGTCGAACTCGACGGCGATGCGGCGGCCCGCGTCGGCGGCAGGGATCAAGAACTCGCGGCGGTACCAGCCGATGCTGGTCTCCGGATAGCGCCGGCCCAGCGGCTTGTATCCATGCGATTGCAGCTCGTCGTCGCGAACGAAGGGCAGCTCCACGGCCCAGTCGTGGGGCAGGTTCAGCGAGCGCCATTTCGAGTCGTCGTAGCCGACGCGCGCGAACTTGAAGTCGCCCGTCTTGGCGAAGGCATCCTGGTTGATCGCGAAATCCAGATCCTTGGACGGGTTGCATCCGTTGCCGAATTGGAACTTCCAGCCAAAGTCGAAAAGGAGTTGCTCGCGCGGGGCTACGGCCGCCAATGCACCAGCACTTGCAGCCCGAGGAGAGGCTGCGAGCAGGGCGGCGGTGCGCGCCCATGCCGACTTAGCGATGAATGAGGATGCGGAAAGCGCCACACCGGAACAAAGCAGATCGCGGCGGGTGATTGAAGACATAGAAGACCTCTTTCGCATGGAAGATTCGCCCTGGATCAAAGCCGATCGAAAAGCGGCGGCAACAAGGCACTATAAATCAGCCCGCGCCCGGCTGTATACGCTTTCAAGTCCTTCCCGGCATGCCCCTCAGCCCAGGTTCCGGTCACGCCGCCACCGGATCTGACGACATGCAAGTGTGCTACATTCAAACTGTCACGCCGCTCTGCGGAGAGATGGCCGAGCGGTTTAAGGCGCACGCTTGGAAAGCGTGTGTACTTTAACGAGTACCGTGGGTTCGAATCCCACTCTCTCCGCCATAGAGTCTTTAAAATCAATGATTTATCGTTTGCTTTTCAGCCGGGCTCGCATTTCCGGCCGAATTTCTGGATCTTTGCGCGTAAAGGATGCCGGAGAGAATTCTCTGCCTGCTTCAGTTTCCCGATAATTC
>Ga0187865_1000148_pt1 | contig 99964 bp, 79 predicted proteins | sample June2016WEW_11_1_2_FD_132989 | JGI IMG/M metagenome (GOLD analysis project Ga0187865, IMG submission 132989) | Peatland microbial communities from SPRUCE experiment site at the Marcell Experimental Forest, Minnesota, USA - June2016WEW_11_100 | ecosystem: Environmental > Terrestrial > Soil >... | reverse complement strand
GATCCTCGCCGGAAATGCATAACGGAGCCAGTGGACGGCCTTTGCGCATCGGACTTCCTCCCACTTTATCCGATGCCTGAGAACTCGATAATTATGATAATTATCTTAGGGACAGGACACTAGCCTGTCGCGACCAATTCCCCATTGGACACACTATGCCTTATAGAGCATAATGACGAAGTGATCTGGAAAGCATTTTTCCATCCAAAATTCAAGGTCGAATTCGATGAGTTATCGCAAGCTGTGCAGGATGAGCTTCTCGCATCGCTCACTCCGCTTCGTGTATACGGGCCTGAGCTGGGCCGGCCGGAGGTCGACACACTCAAAGGCTCGGCCTTTGCAAACATGAAGGAACTGCGGTTCAAAGCGGATGGAGGAGTATGGCGCGTTGCATTCGCGTTCGATCCGAAGCGAGCGGCAATCCTGCTCGTGGCCGGTGACAAATCGGGAGTAAGCGAAAAGAAGTTCTATACGCGGCTTATCAATAAGGCGGATAAGCGATACCAGGAACATCTCGACGAACAATAGAGGAACGGAGGGCAAATATGCGGGGAATGATTGCAGTTGCCGACGTAATAGCCTCGTTACCCAAGCAAAGGCGGGCAGCGATCGAGGCGCGGAGCAACGAACTGCTGGAGAAGGTTGCTCGCCGTATGACCTTGGGCGAGATTCGGAGGGGACGCAAGATCAGCCAGGCGAAGATGGCCGAGGCGCTTGGAATCGGGCAGATGCAGATTTCTCGGCTGGAGCGGCGCAAGGATCCGCGGTTGTCAACGATGCAGCGCACGGTTGCGGCGATGGGTGGGAACCTGACATTGATTGCCACATTCCCTGATCAGGAGCCGGTTGTGCTGGTGACCGGCGCAGGTAGGAAGAGGAAGGTGAGCTGAGGATTGCGGTCTCCCATGTTTCAAAATCGAGACCTGGAGCACCAAGCCGCCCGCACAAGATTGACTTGTTAAATCCTTCCTGAATAAGATCGATCCAATCATGATCAAAAATGAGATTGCAGAGTCTCCGCGGCTCCTATTCCTTGGCGCTGGTGCAAGCAAGCCTCTTGGCAAGATGCTCATGGGAGAGTTCGTCGAATATTTGATGAAGCAAACCTCCAACGAACCGTATGCGGAACTGATACGTGTTATCTGTCGCGAAAATCAAGATCTAGAGTTTCTCATAGAACAGCTGGAAGAGATTTCCAGCAAACGGTATTTCGGTAATGTGCATACGTTCCGGAGAGGTGATGGAGAAACATTCAGCTTTCCGGCAATGAGCTCCGAAGTCGCGAAACTCGCAGCTCTTGCGGATGGTGCGTTGCAGTGGGTCAAACGCGAAGTCTATCATCATTACCGCAATCTGGATCCGCAGGCAAGGATAGGCCTGCTCGACGGAATCGTTGATCGTATGCGCACGGCACCCGGATGTTCGGTCGTATTCACGACAAACTATGACCCGAGCATCGAGACATTGTGCCGCAATAAGAGGTGGCGACTCGTAGACGGGTTTGAACACGACGCTCTGCTTCAGCAATATTCGTGGAACAGAAATGTCTTCGATACGTTTAGGAGTACTGCGGAACCGACGACGGTGCTCTTCAAGATTCACGGATCGACCAACTGGATTTCGGACTCCGGAAGGCTGGTCAAGTCGGTTTCTATCCATGCGACTGAGGCAGAGGATGGTTTCCAGAATGCGATGATTTACCCCGCGACGAAGAAGGTTGCGATCTTGGAGCCGTATTTCACATGTTATGACTACTTAGGGAAATGCTTATCGCATGCGGAGTTTTGTCTCGTAATCGGCTACTCCTTCCGCGACTACGATGTGTTAGTGCGTTTTCGAGCCGCAGCCATCTCGAATGAAAAGCTTCGAGTCGCGATTCTCGATCCGAGTGCACAGAAGCTTTGCGATAAAATCAGTCAATACGGGATCAATGCGTCACCGATCATTGCCTCGCTGGGCGACAAGCCGGACGCGTACGAAACCGCCATCAACAAGGTGCTGAATAGTCGCACAAGAAAGCGAAGACGCCGCATCTAATTGTGCGACAGAAAATACCGCGGCTCGTTTGAATGAACCGCGGATCTTTTCTTGGCTTTGGGAAAGACCTACGCCTTTGCGCTCGTCAGCGCCCCCAGATCCGAGGCCTGCTTTTCCATGCTGAAGGCTTCCAGGATGTCGCCTTCCTTCACGTCGCTGAAGTTGGCGATGCCGATGCCGCACTCCATGCCGTTGGTGACTTCGCGGGCGTCGTCCTTGAATCGCTTGAGCGAGCCGATCTTGCCTTTGAAGACCTGCACGCCGTCGCGCATCACCTTCACCTCGGCATCGCGGCGGATGACGCCGTCCTGCACGCGGCAGCCGGCGATGGCGCCTACCTTGGGAATGCGGAAGACGTTGACGACTTCGGCGCGGCCCAGGTAATTCTCCTTGAATGTGGGTTCGAGCAGGCCCAACATGGCCAGGCGAATCTCGTCCTGCAGCTCGTAGATGATCGAGTGCAGGCGGATCTCCACGTTCTCCTGTGCGGCGAGCTCGGCGGCCTTGCGCTCCGGGCGGACGTTGAAGCCGATGATGATGGCGTTCGATGCCGTAGCCAGCAGCACGTCGCTCTCGGTGATGGAACCGACGCCCGAGTGCAGCACCTTGACGCGCACCTTTTCCGTGGACATGCGCGCCAGCGAGTCGGCGAGCACTTCTACCGAGCCCGTCACGTCGCCCTTGATGATCAGCGGCAGGTCCTTCACGCCCGACTGGCGCACCTGCTCGGCCAATCCCTCCAGCGACACGCGCGAGCTCTTGGCCAATTGCGCGTCGCGCTCCTTCATCTTGCGATACGAGGCGATCGACTTGGCCTTGTCGCGGTCAGCAACCACGAGGAAGGTGTCGCCCGCGTCGGGCATACTTTCAAGACCAAGCACTTCAACCGGAGTGGAAGGGCCGGCTTCTTCGAGGGCGCGTCCGCGATCGTCGAACATGGCGCGCACCTTGCCGAACGTGTTACCGACAATGTAGCTGTCGTTCAGGTGAAGCGTTCCGTCCTGCACAAGGACGGTGGCCACGGCGCCGCGGCCACGGTCGAGCTTGGCCTCGAGAACGCTGCCGAGCGCCTTGCGTCCGAACGTGGCCTTGGGCGCCTTCAGGTCGCTCACCAGGCAGATCATTTCGAGAAGCAGATCGAGATTGAGCCGCTTCTTTGCGGAGACCTCGACAAACACCGTGCCTTCCTGTCCCGCACCGGCCCATTCCTCGGGAATGAGACCGCGATCGGCCAACTGCTTTTTCACGCGGTCGGGATTGGCCTCGGGCTTGTCGATCTTGTTCACGGCCACGATGATAGGAACTTCGGCGGCCCTGGCGTGATCGATGGCCTCCAGAGTTTGCGGCATCACGCCGTCGTCGGCGGCGACAACAACCACCACGATGTCGGTTACTTTGGCGCCACGGGCCCTCATGCGCGTGAAGGCTTCGTGGCCCGGCGTATCGAGGAAGACGATCTCGCGGCCCGAGGCCGGCGAGCCTTCCTTGGTGAATTTCACTTTGTAGGCGCCGATGTGCTGCGTAATGCCGCCGGCTTCGCCCGCAGCCACATGCGTCTCGCGGATGGCGTCGAGCAGCGAGGTCTTGCCGTGGTCCACGTGGCCCATCACCGTCACCACCGGCGGGCGCGGCACTTCCACCACGTCGGTTTTCTCGGTATCGAGCACCTCCTCGATCGCCTGATTCTCCAACTCCTCTTCGTAGCTGATGACGTTGGCGGCGGCGCCGAACTTCGCAGCCACATCTTTCACCATCTCGGCGTCGAGCGATTGATTCACCGTGACAAACACGCCGCCCATGAGCAGCGTCGCGATCAGGTCCTTGGCGCGGACATCGAGCTTCTCGGCGAGGTCCTTCACGCTGATGCCCTCGGTGACCGTGATGTCGCGGGTGATGGGCACGGGCTCGGTGCTGTATTGCGCGCCGCCATAGCGCGGCGGCGGCACAAAGCCCTTCATCGGGCCTTCTTTGGTCTTCGGGTACTGTTGCTTGCCTCGTCCGCGGCCACGGGAACTGGCGCGCTGCGGGCGCGGGGCTTCACCGGCCGGCGGTGCGCCGCCAGGGCCTGGACGCGCGCCGCCAAACCCTGGGCGTGCTCCGAATCCAGGACGCGCACCAAATCCGGGCCGCGCGCCGGGAGCTGTGGGGCCTCCGGGCCCCGCGAATCCGCCCGCCCCGGCGCGCGTGGGATGCCTGGGGCGCGGTCCCCCTGCGACTTGACCGGGCGCCGCAGCGCCGCCGGGCATCCGTTGCGCCATGCCGGCCTGCCCTGCCGCGGGCCTGCGATCGAAGATCGGTTTGCCGCGCTGAATTCCGGCGCCCGCCGCTGGCGCGGTTGTTGGAACGATGGACGCCGTGTACACAGGCCGTGGGCCGGTTTGCGGCATCACCATGCGGCGCGGAGCACGAGCGGGGTGCGCGTTCACAGGGCCCAGATGCGCGGGGGCGGTTGTGGACGCGGCGGCGATCGCCGGAATCGCACCGGACGCTTTGCTTGCGGCAACAGCGACTTCAGCTGCGTGCGGCGCGCTCGCAGCAAGATCGGGAATGGAGGAAGGCGCCTGTTGCCCGACGGCAGCGGAAGGTGCGGCGGCCGGCGCCTTGGCAGCCGGAGGCTTTTCGCCGATGCGGGGTTGTTCCTCGCGCTCAGGCGAAGCTGCGGGCGGCTTGACCACGACGGCAACCGGGGGCGGCGCAACCACGACAACCGGGCGCGTGACGCCTGCAGCACCTGCAGGCGCCTTGGCGACGACAGCACCCGCAGGAGGATGAGAGGCTATAGCCGGAAGAGGTGTGGGCGGGGGGGCAACGATGGGCGGCGCCGAGCGCGGCTGCGGAACAATTTTGCGCGGCTCCGGGCGAACGGATGCGGCGGCCGCGGGTTTCGCCGCAACCGGCGCTTTGGCCGGACGCGGAGCGGGCGCAGCAGGCTCGGCTGGCGGAGCAGCCGCCGGCTTGATGGGCAAGCGAGCGTGGCGCGCCTCTTCTTCCTCTTCCTTTTTCTTGGCCAGTACGGCCTTCAGCACATCTCCCGGCTTGGAGATGTGCGAGAGATCGATCTTGGGGGCGACGGCTTCAGCGGCGTGGCGCGCGTGCGCAACGCCTGAATGCGGGGCTTGCCGCGCTTCCTGCACAAAGTGTGCGCGAACCTTATCCGCCTCGTCCGATTCCAGCGAACTGGAGTGCGTCTTGCCTCCCGCAATGCCGAGTTCAGGAAGAAGATCGAGAATCGCGCGAGACTTGACTTCCAGCTCTTTCGCGAGATCGTTGATACGAACCTTGCTCATCCGCCTCTTTTCAATTCGTGCCGCCAAAAAGCCCTTTAGCCGCTCATAGCTGCCTCATGGCACTGGCCGTTCTTAACCGTTGCGTTATCGTGCGTTTGGCTTGGGAGGACGCGGCGCATCTCACGCGCCGTCCTCTTTGGCCGCTTCGTCGTGCTCATCGTTGCTTGCGCCGTTCTCTTCCGAGTCCGCTGCCGGGGCATTCTCTACTGCCAGCTCGGCGGAGGTGCGGCTGTCTGCTTCCGCTTGATCTTCTGCGAGAGATTCCGTGGCTGCATCGGAGGCGGCAAGTTCGTCTGTCTCCGCCCTGGCTGAGCGCACGCTCTCCGCTTCCTCCAAAACCTCGGCGGAATTTTCTTGCTCTGCTTCTGTCGTATCCACAGCAGATTCGGGCGTTGCAACTTCCGCGGCGGCCTGAGTTTCTTCGGCCGCCTGCTCGCCGCTTTCAGCCGCCTGCGCCGCCTCAGCCTCTTCAAAGCGGCTGAAATAGTTGCGCACGGCTACGCTGATCTTCTCCAGGGTCTTTTCGCCGATGCCCGGAATTTCCTCGAGCTGTTCCGGCGTCATATCGGCGAGCGCTTCTACTGTGGTGACGCCCGCTGTAATCAGCTTCTGAATGATTCCATCGCCCAGCTCGCTCACCTGCTCGATGGGCGTGGTGGGAGCGCCGGCAAGGGCCTGCATCTGCTGCTCGACCTCCTGGCGCTTCTCCTCTTCGCTCTTGATGTCGATCTTCCAGCCCAGCAGTTTGGCCGCAAGGCGCACATTCTGGCCCTTCTTGCCGATGGCCAGCGAAAGCTGCGTGTCGTCAACGATCACTTCGAGCTGCTTTTCGGTCAGGTCCGTGATGGAAACGCGGCTGACCTTGGCCGGCTGCAGGGCCTTCTCGGCGAAGGTGGTGATCTCATCGCTGAATTCGATGATGTCGATCTTTTCGCCGCGCAGTTCGCGGATGATCGACTGCACGCGCATGCCCTTCATGCCCACGCATGCGCCCACGGGGTCCACATCCTTGTCGCGGGACTGAACCGCGATTTTCGTCCGCTCGCCGGCCTCGCGCGCAATGGCGCGGATGACCACCGTGTTGTCGTAAATCTCGGGAACTTCCGACTGGAAAAGGTTCGACACCAGCTCCGGCGCGGCGCGGCTCACGATCACCTGCGGACCCTTGGCTGCGCGGTCCACTTTGATCAGCACCACGCGCACACGCTCGCCCACGCTGAACTGCTCCAGACGCGACTGCTCGCGCTTGGGGCAGCGGGCCTCGGCCTTGCCCAGGTCGAAGATGACGTCCTGGCCCTCGAGGCGCTTGACGGTCGCATTCAGGACCTCTTTTTCGCGGTGCGCATATTCCTGGAAGATCGTGTCGCGCTCGGCCTCGCGCACCTTCTGGAAGATGATTTGCTTGGCCAGCTGCGCGGCGATGCGCCCCAGCGGGCTGGTGTCGCGATAGATGCGGATCTCGCTGCCCACTTCCACGCCGGGAGCCAATTCGTTGGCCTCCGCAAGCGTGATCTGATTTACGGGATCCTCGATCTGATCCTCGTCGGCGACCACCGTCTTGTAAATGTAGGCCGTAATCTCGCCGGTCTCCTTGTTCAGCTCTCCGCGCATGTTTTCCTGGGTCTTGTAGAACTTGCGCGTGGCCAGGGCGATGGCTTCCTCGACGGCGCCGACAACAATGGCGGGGTCGATGCCCTTCTCCTGGCTCAGGAGCTCGATACTTTGATACAAAACGTTGGTAGCCATACTCTGACTGCTCTCTTCTGTGCCCGACGGAGCGATAGCTCCCCGCCGGCGCTGTTGAATCTCGCTAAAAGCCAGCTTCTAGCTACTAGCCTCTAGCTCCTAGCCACTTCGTTAGTGAACCAACACCGTCGTTCCAATCGCGGAAAAGCTGGCAGCTAGTGGCTAGAAGCTCGCCTTTCAGATCTCCGGCGCCAGATTCGCCTTCTCGATATTGCCGAGGGCGATCTCTACCGTTTCCACGCCTGCCTTGCGGCTCTTGCTGTTTTGCTTCACAGCCGCCAGGTCGATAACGATCGTCCCCGATTGAGATGCGCGTTTCTGTCCCGCAATCAATCTTCCCTGCCAGTGCCGGTTGTTGCGGACCGGCTCGAAGGTCCGCACCTTCACCAGGCAGCCCACAAACCGTTCAAAATCCTCCGGCCGGGTAAGTTTCCGATCCAACCCCGGCGAACTGGCCTCCAGCGTGTACGCCGCGCCGGGAACCAGATCCTCCACGTCGAGCAAAACCCCAAAATCGCGGCTGAACGCCGCGCAATCCTCGTGCGTCACGCCGGAAAGCTGCTCCACCGCGAGCGAACCTTCCAAAAGCCTCTCCGGCAAGCCCTCTGCGTGGGCCGCAGCCGCCGCTTTCAGTTGCGCCCGGCCCTCGGCGTTTTTTTCGAGGCTCACGCGTAACGTGCGATCTTTCGCCGTGCCGGCGAGCTCGATATCGACCACATCGAGCCCGTGCGAAGCAGCCACCCTTTCCGCCGCCCTCCGGATATCGTCCAGATTGACCGCCATCGTCCCTTCGCGCCCATCCAGCCAGCATCCCTTGCGGGGAACCCACTCCTACGCCGCCCGCAGAAGGCTGATTTCCAATGGGTTAATACTCATTCGGCCCGGTGTGAGCTGGCCTGCGGTTCGCTCCAAATAAAAAGTGGGCTGTAAGCCCACTCATCTCTCCGCCAGCCGGTGCGAACACGGACAAAACCTGACGGACAAACGCGTTTGCAGCTTTAGGATACGTCGAAATGCCGGAAAATTCAACCCGTCCGTGGCCTGGAAGATCGACCGCGAGCCGTCGCTGTTGCTGAGTGCGAGCCGGACTGTGCTTTTCCAACCGGCCCAACCGGGGATGACGGCAGCAGTTCACCGGGCGCCGTTTGAGCGCGCCCACACGGCTGGGCGACCGCCACTGGATCGGCTCACTTGCGATGTAGTTCGCTCCAGGATTTCCTTTGCGCCTCGCCGAACAAGGCGCGACAATAGCCGAATGAAGTGGCTTCGCGTTTCTGCCCCAGTTCTCATCGTTCTCGCTTCAGGACTGCTCCCGCTCCACGCACTCGAAAAACAGCCGGCCGGCGTTTACCACGCGCGGCGCGTAGCGCTCGCCAATTCGCTGCAAGGCGGCGTAGCGGTGCTCTTCGCCGCCGAAGAGTCGCAACTGGACTTCATGCCCTACCGGCAGGACTCGGATTTCTATTACCTGACCGGCTGGAACGAGCCGGGCGCGGCGCTCATGATCGTAGGCGACGCGCCGCAGGCAGCCACGCCGCGCACCTACAAGGAGATTCTGTTTCTGCCCGCGCGCAATCTGCGCATGGAAAAGTACACCGGCGTGAAGATGGATGCGGCCACGCCGGGAGTGGAGCAAGCCGCGGGCGTTGATAATGTGGAGCCGATGACCGAGCTGCCGGCGGAGCTGGGCCGGATGGTGGCCGCCGACCGGCCGCTCATCCGCAATGTGTGGACGCAACCGGATTCGGCCGCGGCCACCGCGCTGCTGAACTTTACCGCCGTCACGCTGGGAACATCAACCGTTCCGCAGGCGCACGACGTGACCAGCCTGACCATGCCGCTGCGCCAGATCAAGGACGAGGGAGAGATCGAACTCATCAAGAAGGCGTCGGCGGCGTCGGTATTGGCGCAGCGCGTGATGATGAAGTGGTGGGTGAAGCCGGGCATGACGGAGCGCGCCATCGCCGGAGCCATGACCGCCGTGTGGATGGAGAACGGGTGCGAGCGGCCCAGCTATTCGCCCATCGTAGGCTCGGGCGTCAATTCGACCATCCTGCACTATTCGGCCAACGACCGCACCATGCAGGACGGCGACATTCTCCTCGTCGATGCGGCCTGCGAGTACTCCATGTACGCGGCCGACATCACCCGCACCGTTCCTGTGAACGGGCATTTCACCCCTCGGCAGCGCGAAATCTACAACGTCGTGCTGGGCGCGCAGCAGGCAGCCATCAATGCCTTTGTCGCGGGCAAATCGACGATCAACGACCGCGACCGGCAGGACCAGAATTCGCTCGACACCGTCGCCTACAACTACATCGACACGCACGGAAAAGACCTGCACGGCCAGCCGCTGGGGCAGTATTGGTTGCACGGATTGGGGCACATGATGGGCATCGATGTGCACGATCTCGCTAACTACCCTGTGGTGCTCAAGCCGGGAATGGTCTTCACCATCGAGCCGGGCATCTACATTCCCGAGGAGAACCTGGGGGTGCGCATTGAATGCGACTTCCTGGTCGGCGCCGATGGAAAGCTGATCGATCTCGATGCCGCGCTGCCGCATACCCCGGATGAGATCGAAGCGGCGATGCGGGCGAAGTAAGAGGCGATATGGACCCGCGCGACGCCATGGAGCCCGTACAACTCGAGGCGCTGAACCGCGCCTTCAGCGAACAACTGCTGGTCTGCCTGGACGAGTGCGCGCGAGGCCGGCGCGGATTATTCTCGGAATACGTAAGCGAGGACGGTGAAGAAGGCGGCTGGCCCGAGGCTGCGCGGCTGCGCGAGCTGGCGGTTGCGCTGCAGAACGTTCTTGCCCGGCAGGGAGAGCGGAACGCGCTCTGCGACGAGTTCCTTGACCTGTGCACGATTCACGGAGAGAGCCATCCCGGCGAGCGCAAGCTGGCGCGGGCGTTTCTGGAGCGGATCGAGCGCGGGGAAGTGGGAACACCGGCGGAACAAGAACGCAAGCTGTGGTGAAGCTGCGCGACCGATCCCTCCACGATGATGATTTTCGCGGCAGGGTCGGCCAAAGAACCTTACAGGGTAACCTGCGCTTAGAACCGCACGCCGAGCGTGACAGGGATCAACTCGGTGGTCCCGAGGCCGTTGGTTTGAGTGACGGCGGGCGTGTGAATAAACGTGTAGCGCGCCTCGGCGAAAATCTCGGTATGGCCGCTGTCGCTGCCATACATTCCGCCGCCCAGGCGATGGTAAATGCCTAAACCGGCGTTGCCGCCCCATTGGTTGGAGGTGAAAGAAGCGACGGTGACATTCTCGTAGTATTCTCCGAAATAGCTAAGCACGAGTTCGGGTGTTTGGAGGTTGGTCGACTTATGGTAGTAACCGAAGCCGCCAACCAGGTAGACGCCGTTTGACTTCTTGGGAAAGAGGTCGATGACGGGAGAGCCGGTAATCGAGTTGATGTGGGCGTTACCGGCCGTGACATCGTCGGCTGCGTATTCCGCGATGAACGCGCCAGGCAGCTTATCACCCATGAACTGATACTCCAGCAGCGCGGAGATCCGATTGGAGAAGCGGAGGCCAGCGCCGACGGTGAAATTGCCGCCCCATGTGATGACTGGGACGGGGTCGCCGGCGTCGCCGGTGTCGTTGCCGACGGGGGCATTGAATCCGCCTCCTGCCTCGAAGGCCCAATTGTGAAGATAGCTGTGCTTCTCGCCACCACCACCACCGTATTGGCCCTCGCCTGACCCGCCGCCGGATGCAGAGGCACCGGGAGCAGGGCTACCGGACAGCGAAAACTCGCTCAATTGCAAGCCCGATGCGCTCAGCCCCGCCTGGCTGGAAGAGTAGCCGGTAGCACGGGACTGATCCTGGGCGAGGGCGGGCTGGGCAATCGCAACGCTGGCCGCGAGCAGAACCGCAACCGCAATCAAACTGGCGCGCCGCAAGGGCTGAAACCAATGGGGGAATGACATTGCAACCACCTCAAACACTGATTTTGTTCGACTTGCGGGGAAGAAGTGCCTGTCATGGAGTTAGACACGGAATGCAGCCAGAGGTTGCCTGGGCCGGTGAACCTCGTGTGGGACGAGATCAAAAAGTTCCACTTGCATAAAATATGGAACAAAAGTATAATAGTGTCACTGCAGGCAGGAGGGACACATGGAGTTACAGGCGCGGACGCGCATGAGCGAAAAGGGCCGGGTTGTGATTCCGGCTCAGATACGGAAGGCGCTTGGGATGGATCCTGGAGGCACATTGGACCTGCGGGTGGAAGACGGCGAACTGCGGATCTCGACGCTGCGGAGCCGGATTCGCCGCGTTCAGGAGAGGGCCCGCAAGATCATTCCACCCGGAGTTAGCCTATCGGAGGAGTTGAGCGCGGAACGGCGCGAGGCGGCGAAACATGAATGAGGTCGTGCTCGATGCCTCCGCCATCCTCGCACTCGTTCAACACGAACCTGGAGAGGAAAAATTGACGGACGAACTCATGGGAAATGCCGTTGCCAGCACGGTGAATCTCGCGGAAGTGCAATCCAAGCTCGTCAAGAATGGGTACGGTACGGACCAGGCGTGGGCAGACGCTCTTGAGCTTGTCACGGCGAAGCCCTTCACCACCGAGCAGGCTAAGATCGCGGGCAGCTTGATCGCAAAGACTGAGAAGTACGGGCTATCTCTAGGCGACCGCTCCTGCCTGGCACTGGCCATCGCGCTCCAGGCGCCGGTCTATACCACGGAACAGGCCTGGAGAAACCTCAAAGTCGGAGTTCCGATTCATGTGATCCGGTGAACCGATCTTCACTCACATGCGACTGAAATCATTAGGCGGGGCCTTGTTCACGCCGTCGAACTGACCACATGGTTCATTTGTATCCAAGGTCTGAACGAACGGATTTAACCAGCAGATCTTTGAGTTTATTCAACGCCGAGACTTGTTCCTCCAGTGTGCCAACTCTTTTCAAGACTTCGTCATACTCATTAAGCGCATTTTGTACATCTTTCGTTCCATAAACTTGAACAAGCAAAAATACCCTATGCCACCACAAGACATTCTCTTTATGCTCTGCAGTATGCTCGTCACCACTCGTCTTTCCCAAAGGTCCAATAAGGTCATCGGCGGATAGCTTACGGTTAATGACCGCTTCTGCGATCTCTTCTGTCTTGGCTAGACGAATTTTGAGCTTCTCATGCTCTCGATCATTGAATCGAGTAACAAACCATCCAACGACCACGACTAGTGTAGAAACAATAATCGATAATCCGGTAAATCCGTCTTTCCACTCCATGATTGCCTTTCTGATTCAACGCCGGTAAGTATCGTCAGGATTGCGATCGTAGTCAATCTTCGCCCATCACATGAACTGAGGAGACAGAAGCAACAAGGGCCGGAGCGCTTGCCCCGGTCTTTGGCCAACTCCGCTAGCCTTGTATGTCGAACTGCTCCGGGTGCAGCGCCGGATCGCTCTTTACCAGCACGTTCTTGCCGACCAGCTCTTCGAAGTCAGTTAGCCAGCTGCCACCGTTCGCCTTGAGAATCTTGACCGTCTCGGGATTCACGCGCAGCATCACGTCAGCGTTTTCGAAGTGCTTCCTCATCTTGCGCATCTCGATGTAAATCTCGTTGCACACGGTGGACGGGCTCTTCACCATGCCGGTAGCCTGGCAAGTGGGGCAGGGAACGCTCAGGGTCCGCTCCAGCGACTGCTTCACACGCTTGCGCGTGATGGCAACCAGGCCGAAATCGTTGAACTGCAGCACCTTGGTTGGAGCGCGGTCGCTCTTGAGCGCCTCTTCCAGCGCGGCCATCACCTTGAAGCGGTTTTTGCGCTCGTCCATGTCGATGAAGTCGATCACGATGATGCCGCCCAGGTCGCGCAACCGGATCTGGCGCACGATCTCCGGCACGGCGTCGAGGTTGGTTTTGAGGATGGTGTCCTCGAGCCGCGCCGACTTGCCGACATACTTGCCGGTGTTGATGTCGATCGCCACCAGCGCCTCCGTCTGGTTGATTACGATCGACCCGCCCGATTTGAGCCACACCTTCGAGCGTAGCGCCTTCGAGATCTCGTCCTGGACGCCGAAGTGCTCGAACAGCGGAGTCTCTTTGGTATAGAGCTTGACGCGGCGCACCAGCGAGGGCGAGAAGCGGTTGAGGAAACGGACGATGCGCTCGTAATCGGCCTCCGTATCCACCCAGATGTTGGAGAAGTTCGCGCTCACCTGGTCGCGAAGGATGCGCTCGATGAGCGACAGGTCGTGGTAGATGAGAGCCGGAGACTTTGAGGATTCCGAGCGTTGCTTGATCTCGTTCCATAGATTCATGAGGAAGCGCAGATCGGCGCGAAGCTCCTCTTCCGACGCGCCTTCGGCCGCGGTCCTCACGATGAATCCGCCGGGAGCGTCGCCGCGCTCGTGCGTCAGAACCCGCTTCAGGCGGTGGCGCTCTTCGTCGGAGGCGATCTTGCGGCTCACGCCCACGTGGGTCACGGTGGGCATAAAGACCAGGAAACGTCCGGGCAGCGCGATGTGGCTGGTGATACGCGCGCCTTTCTTGGCGATCGGTTCCTTGGCGATCTGCACCAGAATCTCCTGGCCCGACTTCAGCAGGTCGGAAATGATCGGCAGATCGGAGGTTTGGGCCGATCGGCGCGATGGTCCGCGGCGACTGCCCTGCACTCCGCGGCCACGCTGTCCGCGGCCTCCGCGTTCGCGGCGCACGCGGCCGGGCGCGGGTCGCGCACCCGCCGAAGATGCCTCTTCCTCCCCTGCGTTTTCGAACTCTTCCTCCTCGCCATTCTTTTCGTCAAAGTTCATCTGGATGCGGTGATCGAGATGAGCCTCCTGCAGCATCTCGCCCAGTTCGCCCGTGCGCAGGTGGCTGGGAAGCGTCTCCTCTTCGTAATCGTCCAGATCGTGTACTTCCGGCTTGTGGCGGCGATGGTGCGGCGCGGCTTCAAACTCCTCGCCTTCGATCACCTCTTCCTCGACCAGGCCCTTGCCGGGAACATAGGTCGAAGCCGGGGCAGCGGCTTTTTTAGCGCCGGCAGCCGCCTCGCCATCCTTCTTCTTGCCGAAGCCGAAGAGCCGGAAGCCCGGCGATGCGGACGGATCGATGCGGTGAGAAGCAGACGCGTCCGATTCCTCCTCTGAAGCCGAACCGATCTCCTCCGCGGCTGCGGAATCCGACTCGGCAATTTCGGAGTCGTCTGGCGCGGAGAGAGTGGTCTCCTCGAAATCCGCATCCGTCTCAATAGCCTCTTCGACGGCGTCCGGGGCGAGTTCATCCTCCTCGAATTCGAATGCGGGCTTCTCCGGCTCTGCCGTTTCAGGAAGCGGAGCAGTAGATTCATCGAGCTCCTCAACAGCCTCGTCCTGGGCAGCACGGGTGAAAGGCGCGGCCGAGACGTCGCTTTGTCCCTCCGGAACGCCTTCGGCTGGCAGATCGGACTGACTGCGATGCCGCGAAAGCGATTCGCCTGGCAAAAGGCCGCTGCCGTCCCACCTGAGCGGCGCTTCAACCAGCGTGGAAGGCCTGCTGGATGTGTGCGCCGGGCGCGACGGGACAGCCGGCCCCGGCGCGGCCTTGGGGCTTTCAGCGGAGGACGCGCTACCGTACTTCGAAAGCGACTCGCCAGGCAGCACAAACGCCGCTGGTGCCTGATGCGCGCGCGGCGCGCGCGGCGTAACGGGAGCTTCGGAGGCAGGAATGGCCGGAGCAGACTCGGATTTGGCAGGCGATTCCGCCTCAGTTTCCGCTACGGCGGCGGATTCTGGCGGAGTTTCAACTGGAACGCCCAGGCCCCGGCCGCCACGGCGGCGGTGCCGGCCACGCCAACGGCGTGCACCCGGCTCGCTAGTTTCGTGAGCTTCTTCTGTCTGCCCTGGAGTCGTCGTGGATTCGAGAGCGTGTGAATCGGCGGTTTCCGGCGCCGTTTCATCCGCCGGCGGAAATTCCTGACGCTCTTCGCGCCGGGGTTCCGCTCTCTGGCCGTGACGCGGGCCGCGATCTTCCTGGCGGCCTCCTTTCCACCCCGTCGACGAAGTGGGCGCCGGGGTACCCTTCAGGGCCGGGGCATCGTCGGGGGCCCCATATCCGTTGCGCTCGGTCCCGCGGGGGTGCCGAACCTCGCGAGGGGCCTGGCCGGCTCCACTCGCCGCCGCCTTTTCCAGCTCGTCGGTCTCTTCCTGGTCTTCGAGCTCGATGAAGTCGGTTACATAGAGAAATGCGTCGCGCTCCAGGCCGAGGTCGACAAAGGCCGACTGCATGCCCGGTAAAACGCGTGTTACGCGGCCGTTGTAAATGGAACCCGCGAGAGTGTACTCGTTTTCGCGTTCGTAGTAGATTTCCGCGAGTTGATCGTCTTCTAGAATCGCAAGCCGCGTCTCATGCGGCGTGCTGGAGATGCAAATTTCTTTTGCCATCGTACCTTTCCGTCCGGCAGCTCAAGGCAGCCGGTACATGCGGCAAGGTCGGATGGGGACGCGAGGCGACGGCAGGGAGGGGATGAGCGGATAACCATGAAGGCGCTTGAGGAACGGCTTCCGCACGGCGGCCTGCTTCATAGGCGGCGAACCATGACGGAATCGGAACAAAGCGCACCAAACGGTCTGTTGTTTGCGGCAACCCAATGGCAGAGAGTTTGTGGCCTCCGTTACCGGAATCTCCGGCGGGGCCGTTCGACCTGCGGCAATTACTCGGAGGCTTCGCGACAGAGAACCGGGGAATCTGTCTCCCGAACTGCCCACGCGCTCCTTGCAATGTGCGAGCCGCAAATGGTCTTCCCATCTCTGCGTACTCATGAACCCAATCCTGCCGTGCGCGATCCATTCAGACCAGGCCGGCGAAATGCTTAAAAATCCTTCTCTTGCGGTTCCTCGCGATCCCCCGATCGTTCCAGAGCTGCGCAAGAATCAAACCTTTTCGACGACACCTCAATCGCATGGATCGAGATGCGTCAATTGACGAACCGGCGCATGCGGACATTCATTGCCACGCCCAGCGCCAGGAACGTAAACAGCACCGAAGATCCACCGTAACTCATTAAAGGTAAAGGGATTCCGGTGACGGGCATCAGCCCGATGACCATGCCTACGTTGACCGCGATCTGAAAGGTCAACACAGCCACGATTCCCATGATAACGAGGGAACCGGACAGGTCGGCGGCTGTTTGAGCGTTTTGAATCAAACGCATCAATATAAAGAAGTATAGCAGCAAGACAGAAATCGCGCCCACGAAGCCGTGTTCCTCGCTGAAGGCCGCAAAGATGAAATCCGTATAGGGGATGGGCAGGAAATAGCCCTGTGTCTGGCTGCCATTTTCCAGGCCTTTGCCCCAAATGCCGCCCGATCCCACCGCGATCTCCGACTGCAGCACCTGGTAGCCCGAGCCCCGGGGGTCGTTCTCGGGGTTGACGAAGGCAGTGAGCCGGGCCTTCTGGTACGACTTGAGAAACCTGCCGCTGGACCAGACTCCGCCGACCAGCACCGTGCCCACCGCGAGCAGAATTAAGCTCTGGCGAAGGTTAATTCCTCCCAGAAACAGCCCGGCGATGAGGATGGGTGCATAGGTCAGGGTGGTACCCATGTCAGGCTGGATAAGCACCAAGATCATGGGAACGCCGACCAAAGCGAAAGCTTTGAAGATATCCCGCCAGGTCAGGTTACGGCCACCCAGATTGGCGAAGTAGCGCGCCATGGCAAGGACCAGCACCAGCTTTACCCATTCAGAGGGTTGAAATTGCACTGGGCCGATGCCGATCCAGCGCCGCGCGCCCAGGACCTTGTGCCCTACGAGCTTGACTGCCACCAGAGAGACCAGGAAGATTCCATAGGCCCAGGGAGCCCAGTCGAGCAGGCGGTGGTAGTCGATTTTGGCGAAGATGAACATGCCGATGACACCAGCGCCGATAAAGAGCATTTGCTTGCTGCCGAAGCTCGCGAATCTGGTGTGCACCGTGGTGGAGTGGACCTCAAGCACCGAAATGGCGCACATGGCCAGAACCAGGAGCAGCAGGCCCCAGTCGAAGTCGCGAAAGCTCAGGATGCGGCGCATGGGCATGGCGCTAGGGTTCCTTCCGCCGCACCGGCAAAGCCGCGGCCACCTGCGAAGAAGTTTCACGGGAAGCTGCCGCCGGCGAAGCAGCGCGCTTGGCCTCGTGCTTCTGCGCGGGCCTCGCACTCGGGCCGTTCTCTGCCACAATGCCGTGGCTGTCGACAAAGAAGCGCCCGCCCTGAATGCGCGGCCGTGCTTCTTTGTTCGCGGCGCCACGTGCGGGGGGCATCGACCAGACAGCGCCCACCTCGACAGGCGCCGCGGCCTTCGCGGGCGGCAGGTTGTGCGCCTCGCGCCGCTTCTTATCCACGAAGGCCGTGACCACCCGGGCCGCGATGCGCGCGGGATAGTAGCTGAATTCTCCGTTTTGCCAAAGAACCGCAACCACCAGCTCCGGATTGCGGCGCGGCGTAACGCCCACAAACCACACGTTGGGATAAGTGGCTTGGCCCTTGGTGGTTTTTTCCAGAGCCTCGTGGCTCATCTGTTGCGCGGTTCCGGTCTTGCCGGCGAAATCGATGCCCTCTAGATGCGCCGAAGCTGCCGTGTGGTACAGTCCCGGCTGCGTCACCTCGGCCATGCCGTTGGTAATAATGTCCCAGTTTGCCGGATCCATGGGAACATAAGCGTCGCCCGACCCGGGAAAACTATCCAGAAGCGATTTATAAAAGTCCGTGGGAAGCTGGGCGGGAAAGACCACGTGCGGCCGCACCAGATGCCCTCCCGATGCAATGCCGCCGATGATGCGCGCCAGTTGGGTCGGTGTTGCCTCGATCGCGCCCTGCCCGATGGCTACGTCGAGCGTTTCGTCGGGGTACCAGCGGTGATGGAAGTTCTTGATTAACCAATCCGGCGAGGGCATCAATCCCGCCTGTTCTCCCGGCAGGTCGATCCCCGTCTTTTGTCCATAACCGAACTCCGTCGCGTATTTCACGATGCGGTCGATGCCGAGTTTGTCGCCGAGCATGTAGAAAAACGTGTCGCAGGAATAGGGAATCGCATTGTAAATATCCACCGCGCCGTGTTTTTCGTCGCAATGGTGGTAGTAGCCGTACGGACCCCAGCCGCCATTGCAGACGATATGCATGTTTTGCGCGATGCCTTCCTGAAGTCCGGCCACAGACATGAGGACTTTGAAGGTTGAGCCAGGCGCCAGTTGTGCCTGGATGGCCTTGTCCATCAGTGGATGATCGGGATCGGTTACGAGCTTGTTCCAGTCGGAGCGGCCGATTTTGACGGCAAACTCGTTGGGGTCGAAGCTGGGGCGCGAGACAAGCGCCAGAATCTCTCCGTTGCGCGGATCCATGGCCACAATGGCGCCGTTGCGGTCGCCCATGGCGAGTTCGGCGGCGCGCTGCAGGTCGTTGTCAATGGTGAGCTTCAGATCCTGGCCGGGCACGGCGTGCTGAATGCCGAAGTAGCCCACCTCGCGTCCGCGGCTGTCAACAACGACTTCGCGCGAGCCGTCCTGGCCGCGGAGCAGTTGGTCGTAGGTCTCTTCCACTCCCGCCTTGCCCACCACGTCGCCCGGCTCGTAGTAGGCGAAGCGTGGATTGTTCAGATCCTCCTCGCTCACCTCGCCTACGTAGCCGATCAGGTGAGCGGCAAAACCGTCGCGCGGGTAAAGTCTGCGCTCCTCGTCGATGGTCTCCAGTTCGGGCAGCTCATTGCGGTGGGCCGCGATGAACGCCTGCTCGTCGGCGGTCACGTCCTCTTTAATCGGGATGGGCTGATAGCCGGGCTCTGAGCGGTAACGGTGCAACGTGGCGCGCAACTGGTCCAGATCAAGATCGAGCCCTTTGGCGATCAACGGCAGATCGGCGTCCACACTCTTGCTCTGCTCGCGCACCAGAAAGCAGGTAACTGAAGGATAGTTGTCCACCACCAGCCGGTTTTCCCGGTCGAAGAGTTTGCCGCGCGGCGCGAGAATCGGCTCCTTGCGAATGCGATTCTGCTCGGCCAGCGCGCGGTAGCTCTGCACATTCAGCACCTGCAGGCGCCACAACCCCGCGGCCAGAGCCAGCATCATCAGCAGGACGCCGTACTGCACCACCGTCAGCTTGACTGTGGAGAGCTTTTCACCGCGATTACTGCTGCCTGAAACCATGCCCTGCTTCTCAGAATACTGCGAGTTTGTTTATCCGCCCTACTACGCACCTGTGTCCATGCATCCCTCAATCCCTGATCTGCAGACGGTCGAGCAACGGAAACAGCACAAGAGCAATCACCGAGTTTCCCACGGCGCGCAACAGCTCGGTCAGCCAGCTCCAATCGATCGCCAGGCCCAGCAGAAAGCGGGTGACGAAAAGATAAATGGCGCTGGAGAGCAGGGAGAGCGCGAAGTTGAGCAACACGCGGATAGTGTGATTGTCGACGTCGATGCGAATGCCCACAGACCCTGCCAGAAAGCCGACGGCTGTTTTGGCGATGCCGTTGATGCCGATGGCGTGATGGGAGAGCGCGTCCTCAAACAGGCCGATGGCCGATCCCATGACCGCGCCCTGCATGGGATTGCGGCGGGCGAGTGCGAAGTAAACAGTCACCACTAAGGGCAGATCGAACCAGCTGTAGCGGCCGACCACGCGCGGCAGCCATGCCTGCAGCACCAGCGAAAGGAGCGGAACCAGCGTGTAAATCAGCAGTGGAAAGCGGTGGATCTCCATATCGCGCCGGGATTCGGCGCCAAACACTGACATGGCTATGGATTCCTCCGTGGAGTCGCTTGCGGCTTGGATTTCGCTCCGGGATGGGCTGCGCCACTGCTGTCGGATGCGTCAGGCGAGGCGGAGGGGTATTTCGGCTTGGGCTTGGAAATGGGGCTCGTTTCCGGCTGCGCGCCGGAAGCGTCCGTGGCGGCAGGCGAAAACTCATCCGCATGCAATGGCTGCGGCGGCTGCGTAGCAGGGTTTGGCGGCGTACTGTCGTTCAGGGGTTGCTGATCGGGAGGAAGATTGGGGTCAACCAAGCCGGGGAGCTTCTCCGCCATGATCTCGGAGGCCTTCATCTGATCTTTGATGGCGGTTGGAACCGATCCTTGCTCCGCTTCGCTGGCGGCAAGGTCCTGCTGCTCCTGGGGCGCGAAGCGCGGCTCGGTTGAGGTGATCACCAGCACCTCGTCGAGGCGGTCGAGATGCGCCGCCGGCTTCACCAGGATGTCGATGAAGGCGTCGCGGTCGGGATCGCGCACCACCTTCTCGACCACGCCGACCGTCAGCCCGCGCGGAAAGATCAGGTCGCCTCCGGCGGTGAGCACGTGCTCACCCGGCTGAATGCGTTCATCGGCCAGGATCCCCACCACTTCCAGCCGGCCCGATGCGTCGCCGCGAAGAATGCCGCGGATACGCGTCTTCTCCAGGATTACGCCCGCGCCGCTGGTGGCATCGTTCACGGCCAGGACCTGCGCGGTGTGGGGAAACACGTCGCGCACCTTGCCCACGATTCCGTCCGCGGTAATCACCGCCATGTCCGGTTTCAAGCCGTCGCGCGCGCCCTTGTCGATATAGAAGACATGCGAGCGGTCGCTGCCGCTGGAGCCGTATACCTGCGCGGCCTGCGTGGTAAAGATGTACTTTTGCTGGAAGCCGAGCAATGCCTGCAGCCGCTGGCCCTGGCGGGCGTCCTCAAGCAACGCGGCCTCCTCGAGCCGCAGCCGGTCAACGGTATTCTCCAGATCCTGGTTCTGCCGGCGCACGTGGAGCAAGTCGATGTAATTGGTCCACAGGCCGATCGCGCCGATCTTGCTCGCGTGAATCAGCCGTTCCGGAGGCGAGATCACGGCATTCGCCCACAGCCGGATCAGCCGCACGCCCTTTGCATCCGTGGAATCGAGAGTGTTCAGGCCGCTGCTGGTCCGGCGCACCTGCACCGCAAGCCCCACGAGCTGCGCCGTAAGCAGGGCAAGCAGCACCACGAGGTTCCGGTAGCGGGCAATAAACGATTCCATAAAAGCCAGTGTTCAGGTGTCAGGTTTCAGGGGTCAGAGGGAGGAAGGCCGTGTCTTGAACGATGGCGGAGGGCTGACGGGTCTTTTCTGATCCCTGATCCCTGAATCCTGATCCCTGTTTCAATCGATCTTGATCTTGCGCAGCAGCCGGAAGTCCGAGAGCATCTTGCCCGTGCCGAGGACCACGGAGGCCAACGGATCGTCGGCCACTGAGACGGGCAGCCCGGTCTCCTCGCGGATGCGCTTGTCGAGATTCTTGATGAGTGCGCCGCCGCCGGTCAGCACGATGCCGCGATCGCTGATGTCGGCCGAAAGCTCGGGCGGCGTGCGCTCCAGCGCCACACGAATCGCGTTCATGATCACGGCGATGCACTCGCCCAATGCTTCGCGAATCTCGCTGTCGTCAATCGCAATCGTCTTAGGCACGCCCTCGATCAGGTTGCGTCCCTTGATCTCCATGGTCAGCGGCTTATCCAGCGGGAAGGCCGATCCGATCTCGATCTTGATCTGCTCCGCGGTGCGCTCGCCGATCAACAGGTTGTACTTGCGCTTCAGATAGTTGGTAATGGCCTCGTCCATCTGGTTGCCGGCCATGCGCACCGTACGCGAATAAACGATCCCGCTGAGCGAAATCACCGCGATGTCCGTGGTTCCGCCGCCGATATCCACCACCATGTTTCCCGAGGGTTCGGTGATGGGCAATCCGGCGCCGATAGCCGCCACCATCGCCTGCTCCACCAGGTACACTTCGCTCGCCTTGGCGCGGTAGGCCGAGTCCTCCACGGCGCGCTTCTCCACCTGCGTAATCTCAGAGGGCACGCCGATCACGATCCGCGGGTGCACCAGCATCTTGCGGTTGTGCGCCTTCTGGATGAAGTAGTTGAGCATCTTCTCGGTGATTTTGAAGTCGGCGATCACTCCGTCCTTCATGGGCTTGATGGCCACGATGTTGCCCGGCGTGCGTCCCAGCATCTCCTTGGCCTTGTTGCCCACAGCCTCCACTTCACCGGTGTTCTTGTTGATGGCCACGATCGACGGTTCATTCACCACGATGCCCTTGCCGGCGGCGTAGACCAGCGTGTTCGCGGTGCCCAGATCGATGGCCAGATCGCTGGAGAACATGCTGAAGAGCGAGCGAATCCCGTGGGACCGCGAGGAGCGCGAAGGATAGCCGTTGAAGGACATGGAGAAACTGAATCTACCTCAAAAAGCTGAAAATTTGATTGTGCCTCAAAGCCTATTGTACGGCCAGTTGCCCTCGTCCGTAGCCATTGACCCGTTACCGCGGTCAGGTGCGGCGTGCCCGGCGTGTCCCCTTAGTCAACAGATCGCGCGAAATCGCCTTTTTCCCGCCCGCGCTGGCCGGAAGTCTCCCATCGGGCGTACGCTGTTTGGCGGATTCAGTTACGGTGGAGCAGAGGGCTTGCGGCGCGAGGCCGCGCTGTCGGCCTCCACCGGCTGCTCAACGTCCACTGTGAGCTGCGAACTGAGAACTGGGAACTGCCTTATGACCTACCCCACGTATCACAACCTGATCGGTGGCCAGTGGTTCCCGGCCGCAAGCGGCAAAACCATCCTCAACCTGAACCCGGCGAAATCGCCAACTCCATCGACTACGGCCTCTCGACAGCGCTCTACACTCGGGACGTGAACCGCGCCTTCGCCGCCATTCGCGATTTAGAAGCGGGCATCACCTATATCAACGCGCCCACCATCGGCGCCGAGGTGCATCTCCTGTTCGGAGGCGTCAAGCACACCGGCAATGGCCACCGCGAAGGCCTCGGCGCGCTCGACTTCTTCACCACATGGAAAGCCGTCTACGTGGATTACTCCGACAAGCTGCAGAGGGCGCAGATTGACAATGCGGAGTGAGGAATGGCATTCGGGAGCTCTTGCCTTTTCGCCGTTCGAAGTGTATATTGGAGAAATATACACACGGTGAACTGCTGAATTAGCTTCGTAAAGATCCCGAAGGAAGCATCTTATGGAATACGTAAGGTTCGATTGGGATGAAGGAAACTTACGGAAGAACGAAAAGCACGGTGTAACCAAGGCTGAAGTTGAACAGGCATTTCTCAACAGGCCATTGCTTGTTGCGACGGACGTAAAACATAGCCAGCAGGAGCCGAGGTTTCACGCGCTGGGTCGGACCGATGCGAATCGCTGCCTGCTCGTCACCTTTACCGAGCGTGGAGACGGTACGCTGATTCGACCGATTTCGGCTCGGGCAGCGAGCCGCAAAGAGAGGAGAGTCTATGAGGAAGCGCTTAAAGCCAATCCCTAAATTCGCGAACGAGGCAACGGAACGGGCCTTTTGGGAGTCTCCCGGGAACGACAGCACGGAATACGTGGATTGGAGCAAGGCGAAGTTGGCTGTGTTCCCTAAGCTCAAGCCTTCCACGGAGTCGATTTCACTGCGCATGCCGGAGAACCTGCTGGATACCGTTCGCAGTCATGCGCGGAAACTAGACGTGCCATATCAGTCCTTGATCAAGCTCTGGATCGCCGAGAAGGTGGCAATACTCGGCCACCAGCAAGACACTGCGCGAAGCCGCGGCAAATGATGCGGAACTCATATACTTCCAGGCTATCGTCATCTATAAGAAGTAGGGATTCAAGGCCCTTCCGAGCGCCATGCCCTAGGCCGCACCTTTGAGCTCTAGGGCAGTGGCTCCGCGCCCAGTTCCGCGCTACAATCTCCCCATGAGTCCAAACGCGCAAAGACTCCTGGACGAGGCCCGGCAACTCCCTCCAGATGAAAGGGAGTGGCTGGCGGAATTCCTTCTGATCGACGATGAGAGCGTCTCCGCCGCCGGTGTAGAATCCGCCTGGGACGCGGAGATCAAGCGCCGGCTCGACGAGATTGACTCCGGCGCGGTAAAGATGATTCCGGGCGATGAGGTTCTTGCCCGCATGGATGTCCGCCTCAAGGCAAGACGACGGCAAGCCGCCCGGAAGGGATGAAACCCTATTCGTTTCATCCGGACGCTGAAGCAGAAGCCGATGCAGCGTTTGAGTATTATTGGATCAAAGATCCAGCTGCCGCTTTCGCCTTCGGTGCGGAACTTCGCGGAGCGTATCGAAGTTTGCGAACCCGCCCGCTGATTTGCCCACCGTATCTTCACGGCGCCCGCCGCGTAATCCTCAACCGCTATCCTTTTTCTGTGGTCTTCCGCGAACGCCTGCACGACATCCAGATCGTCGCCGTCGCCCACGCCAAGCGCCGCCCAGGATACTGGGCGAAGAGAGTAAAGCAATAAGAAGGAACCCAATGGAAACCGCATACATTCCCAATCCCACCCGCTACGACCACGCCACCTTCCGCCGCTGCGGCCGCTCCGGTCTCGTGTTGCCGGCCATCACCCTCGGCCTCTGGCAAAACTTCGGCGGCGCCGATGTCTTTGAAACCGGCCGCGCCATGATCCGCCGCGCCTTCGACCGCGGCGTCACGCACTTCGATCTCGCCAATAACTACGGCCCTCCCTACGGCTCCGCCGAAGAGAACTTCGGCACGATTCTGCGCAAGGACTTCCGCGGCCTTCGTAACGAACTCATCGTTTCCACAAAAGCCGGATGGGACATGTGGCCCGGTCCCTACGGCATTGGCGCTTCGCGCAAATATCTGCTCGCCTCGCTCGACGGCAGCCTCAAGCGTATGGGCCTCGACTACGTCGACATCTTCTATGCGCATCGCCCGTGGAAAGACTGTCCGCTCGAAGAAACGATGGGCGCGCTTGCCTCCGCCGTTCATCAGGGGAAAGCGCTTTACGTGGGCATCTCATCCTATAGCCCCGAGCGCACGCGCCAAGCCGCGAAGATCCTCAAACAGATGGGCGTGCCGCTGCTCATTCATCAGCCGTCCTACTCCATGCTCAATCGCTGGATCGAAGACGGCCTGCTGGCCACGCTCGACGAGCTGGGCGTCGGCTGCATCGCATTTTCGGCCCTCGCGCAGGGCCTGCTCACCAGCAAGTACCTCAAGGGAGTACCGGCTGACTCTCGCGCCAGGTTCCAAGGCTCATCTCTGCTTAAGGAGTTCCTGACCGAAAAGAATCTGAAGCGGGTCCGCGCGCTCAATCAGATTGCGCAGGGTAGAGGCCAGCCCCTTGCGCAAATGGCCATCGCCTGGGTGCTTCGCGACAAGCGCGTCACCACGGCGCTCATCGGCGCGCGTAACGTGGAGCAGCTCGACGACTCGCTCGATGCTCTGAAGAAGCTCAAGTTTACGGCTGCGGAGCTGAAAGAGATCGACCGCTATGCGCAGGAAGGCGATCTTGACCTCTGGCGCGACGCGCGCGAAACGATGGCGTAGCTCAGCCGGCTACGCCCTGCCTGTCTCCAGCACATCTCTCAGCGCGAAGCTCGTCTCCAGCCGGATCACGCCCGGCAGGTGCGACAGCTCGTTCTGGTGCAGGCGGTTGTAATCGTCGATTCCGGCCACGCGAGCCACCAGAATGTAGTCGTATTGGCCGGCCAGCAGGTGACAGCTCACGATCTCGTGGCAGTGGCGAACGGCAGTCTCGAAGGCGGCCAGCACTGCAGCCGACTGCCGCTCCAGTGTGACGCGGATATAGACCGTCATGTGCTTGCCCAGCAGCCGGTCGTCGATCACGGCACGGTAGCCGCGGATTGCCCCCGACGCCTCCAGCGCCAAAATACGCCGCGATGCTGCCGAGGCCGACAGGCCCACGGCCTCGCCCACTTCGTAATTCGTCGCCCGGCCGTGACGCGCCAGATAGCTCAGGATGGCGGTATCCAGCTCGTCCAACTCAGCCGCCGCAGAGCCGGAAGTTCCCGCCTCTGCCGGATCTCCAGTTGATTGTTGTGCTGGAAGAACATCTGGATCACGTTTCGTTCCCATTTTGCTGTTCTACCACAAACTTTGCACACATTGGAAGCGAATTACGCCGTAGACTGCCTTGCAGCCGGATGCGTGCGGCCGTCCGCCTCTCGCAAGCCCTCCCCGTCCGGCGCTCCGCCAGGATGCAGGATTGGCCGAAGGGCTGAATACCTGGCTGGGCACGCTCACGCATTGCGGGGTGGCCGAAAGCCATCACCGGCCCTGGACGGCTGCGGCAACCGTCCTTGCCTGATCTCGTTGGCAATCGTTCCCGTGGTTCTATGTTTCGCTTATTACGGTTGCACGCCCGGCGGGATCAGCAGGGTAAGCGAGTGAGGCACAACCTCGAGCCGCACTGGCAAAGAGCCCAGGACCTCTCCGTCCGCTTCCACAAACAGTGGATCCGCGTTGCCATTGTGCGCGCGGCATTCGATGGACGGTGTGTCGAGCAGTTCTACTGCGCCGTTGAAGGTCTGGCGCCCGGCAATGGCCGCGAGCAGAAAACTAAGATAGCGCAGGCGGCTTTGCGTCTTGAACGCCAGCAGGCTCAGGCTTCCGTTGCGCAGGCTGGCCCCGGGAGCAAGCGTGCGCAGAACGCCTCCAAATGAGCGCACGCGCACAGCCAGCAACTGCGACACTTCCACGACACGCCCGTCCCCATTCCCATTCGCCGGCAGGGCCGCTTCGAAAAGCGGAAAGGACGAAGTCGCCCAGATGCGGAACGCCTCGATCAGATAGAGGACGTAGCCCAGCCGCCGCTTGAGCCGGGAGTCCAGGCGCGACATCAGCAGCGCATCGGCCCCGATTCCCGCCGCGACAATGAAGTAGCGCGCGCCTGGGTTGCCCGTGCTGTCCTGGTAGTGGATGCGCCCTACGGAAACTCGCGTCGGCGCGGCATCGAGCAGCGTACGCGCCGCCTTGGCCGGCCGCGCAATCAATCCCAGATCGGAGGCCAGCGCGTTGGCCGTCCCCAGCGGAACCACCCCCAGCGCAACGCCGGTTCCCACCAGGCTCTGTACAACCTCGTGAACCGTGCCGTCGCCGCCGCAAACCACAATCGCATCGCAGCCCTCGCGCACGGCCCGTTCTGCGAGCACCATCGCGCTGCCCGGCGCGCCAGTCTCGAACGCCTCAACCTCAATGCCAGCTTCGCGGAACACGTTCAGGATTTCGCTCACAGCCGCATCCCTGCGCGCGGAGTACTGGCCTGAAACCGGGTTGTAGATCAGCGCCACGCGGCGCATTGCGGGTTTCACTTTGACGGTGGTTCCTATCTGCTCAAAGTGCCCTCAGGCACATCTTGCTATCATCGCAGATTTGCGGGCGAAAAATGCAGAAAGCCTGCGGGATAACACGAATTGTGTACCGGCTTAATCGCTCTCGAGCCCATAGGCCAGGCAGCGCGCTTTCCCTCCCCGCGTCGCGTTCTCGCCATTGCCGCGGGCACATCGTGCTTCCCGTCAAATTTTCAGAGCATGTCTCGGAGGCCGCTTAGAGCCAAAAATGCCACAGATACCAAACCGCATAGATGGTCAACGCCGCCGCGCCTTCGATCGCCAGCGCCCAGCTTACGCCTCTTCCTAGGTCACGGAGATTCACTACCGCCTCGGCAGGCCACTCCGCTTCCGCGCTCATGGCGTCGGCTTTCATCCTGTGGGTCTGTATCAGCGGGGCGGCATAGCTGCTCATGTGCAACTGCGGCGCGAGCAGCGAAGGCAAGGCAGCTGCCGGGTTGATGTCGTCGATTCGTTGGGTTGGCACGCTGGCGCCCTCCTTCGACTCCTATCGGCGATGCGCCAATCGAAGTGAGTCGAGGTCGACAACAAAGGTTTCCGGCAAAACCGCTGCTTTGTAATCGATGCTTCATTATGCTGGTGGGCCAGAACGCCTACGAGGGATTTCAATCACGCCTTAGCCGATCAGTCCCAAGGTGGTAACTAACTTGCTCGGACCGGCCCACTTTGATCCCATCGACGCCGCGGGCTCGTCCAGGGTTGTACCCAGGCTCAACACAGATCTCCGGATCGGGGGTTATGCGGCGGCTGAAACCTGCTGTTCAGCACCGCGATCCCGCTGCACGATCGGATATTCAGCCTCACCGGCCAACATCTGCGGCCTTCATCGCGCGCCATTCATGCATCCCCGCTATCATGCCTGTGAGGAGGCAGATCGTCCCATGAATCCCAGCGGCAATACCATCCTGATCACCGGCGGGGGCTCCGGCATCGGCCGCGGCCTCGCGGAATCCTTCCATGCTCTTGGCAACCAGGTCGTCATCGCCGGCCGCCGGCGTCAGGCGCTTGACGAAACCACCGCCGCCAACCCCGGCATGAGGTCGCTCGCGCTCGATATCGAAGACCGCCCCGCCCTTCGCGCCTTTGCCGAACGGGCGATCGCGGAGTTTCCCGCGCTCAACGTGCTCGTCAACAACGCCGGCATCATGCGGCCTGAAAAACTTCTCGCGCAGCAGACCGGCTTGGCCGACGCCGAAGCCATCGTCGCCACCAATCTGCTCGGCCCCATCCGCCTCACGGCGGCTCTGCTGCCTCATCTTCACAAGCAGCCCCGCGCCGTCATCCTCAATGTCTCTTCCGGATTGGCCTTCCTGCCCCTCGCGCTCACGCCCACTTACTGCGCCACCAAGGCCGCCATCCACTCCTACACCATGTCGCTCCGCTGCCAGCTCCGCTCGACCGGCATCGAAGTCCTTGAGCTGATTCCACCCTATGTCGCCACGCACCTGATGGACGGCGCAGACAACCCGCGCGCCATGCCGCTCTCAAAGTTCATCGCCGAGGTGATGGAGATCCTCAAGACCCAACCCACGCCGCCCGAGATCTGCGTCGAAAACGTGAAGACCCTCCGCTTCGCCGCCGAATCCGGCAACTTCGACACCATCTTCGCCCGCCTCAACGCTTCTTAGGTGGCTTTGCATCACTCCTGATGAGCCTGTTGCAGCCTGTCGCCGCGTTTCCGCCCCCACCCCTGTCAGGTGACGATTACCAGCGCGCTTTTTCTGGTGACGAAAGATTCCAGTTTTCGCTGACTATTTGCTATCCCCGCCACTTCATAAGGTGTTACCGTAATAGCTCAATCTCCCCCTGTGCGGCTGGTAAGCCGTAAGAAGTAAGTAGTGTGGCCGGACGCAACACGTAAAGAGGATCGTTCCCGCGGATTCCCCTGATTCGGGAACGCAATCGAGTTCATAGGCCGATTCGGCCGGTTGGTTACCTGGCGTGCCGCGTGAAGGCACAACAGCCGTCGTTGCCTTGGGTGCAAGACGAACAGGGGTACGAGGTGCGCGACGGCGCCCTCCCGGTTTGGCTTGAGGGGGTTTCATGAGCTTCAGAAAAAGCGAAAGCGGCAACGTCCTTGTCCTCACCGCGCTGTGCATGACCATTCTCATGGGGTTTGTGGGGCTGGCGATCGATGTAGGCATGCTCTTCCGCGCCCGCTTACAGATGCAGATTGCGGCAGACGCCGCCGCCGCCGCCGCCGCGCTCGATTACAAGTACGGCGAATCGACAAAGGCACAGAGCGACGCAACTGCAGCCGCAACGCTGAACGGAATGCTGCCGACCGGCTCAGCTACGATCAACGATCCGCCGAAGAGTGGTTATCACCAGACGGCTGGATACATTGAGGCAGTTGTCAGCGAGCCGTATCCGACGTTCTTCATGAAAGTGTTCCACTTCAACATCGTCAACGTATCTGCCAGGGCGGTCGCAGGTTCAGCCTCGAATGGCGGCTGCCTTTGGACGCTGGCAAGATCCGGCACGGACGTGTCACTCACCGGGTCCGGGGCTATTACGGCTCAAAACTGCGGCATTTACGACGACTCGAATGCGAGCAACGCATTGCAAGTCGTAGGCAGCGGTTCCATCACCGCGAAAACGATTGGTATCGTAGGCGGCTACAACAATGTGGGGGGGCATATCAGCCCAAACCCGCCAACCACGGGAATTGCCCCTGCGGCAGATCCGCTGAGTCTGCCCGCGCCGACGATTCCGACGGGTAGTTGCTCGGGGAGCGCGTGCAACCCAAGCAACGTCGGAAGCGGGAATATGGTGCTGGGCCCGGGCACGTATACTTCGATCTCCAATGTCGGAAGCGGGACTCTGACGCTGACCCCCGGGAATTACATTATCACGGGAAGTTTGAGCAATACCTCATCAACCGGCGGGAAACTGATTCTGGGCGCCGGGAACTACACGATCGGCGGAAACTTCACCAGTACGACCAGTTCGGTAAGCGGTTCGCTGACTCTGGGCGCAGGGCTCTATACCGTCGGCGGCAATCTTTCGCTCACCGGAGCGGGGTCTATGACCGGGTCGGGCGTTACGTTCTATACGCAAGGCTCCACAACCGTGACGGGAAGCGGAGGCATGAACCTGTCTGCGCCCACATCGGGAACTTACAGTGGGGTTCTGTTTTTCCAGCCATCCAGCGATAGCCATGCGATGGCCATCACCGGTTCCGGCGGCGACGATCTTCAAGGCATCGTTTACGCCCCCGCAGCGGCCTTGACGCTGACTGGTTCCGGCAATGTGACCGTATCCCTGGATGTCATCGTTGATTCTATGAATATCACCGGAACCGGAACCATCACGCTCACGAATTATGCCGTAATCGATAACCCGAACTCTGTGCTTGATAAGCTTGCGATGGTGGAGTGAGCCATGCGGCCTTCAGAAAGTTTCGCTTGCAAGGGAAAAGCTTCGATGAGGCGCCTCTTTCGGGCAATCGGAAAAGCGAACGGCGAGGCTCTCGTCGAGATGGCAATTGTGCTGCCCCTTCTGGCATTGCTTCTTTTGGGCGCGTTCGATCTGGGCTTGGCCGCATATACGTCGATTGAGGTGTCGAGTGCCGCCTTGGCCGGCGTGCAGTATGGTGCCCAGAACGCTACGACCGCGGGAGATGTAACCGGAATCCAAAACGCGGCCGCCGCGGACGCGTCGAATATCAGCCTGGGAACAACAAACGCGTCGCATTCCTGTATCTGCGCCAACGGCTCAGCCTCCACCTGCAAGCCCACAGACTGTTCCGGTTCAGCCATTGTGACGATCCTGACGGTACAGACGCAGGCGACTTTTACACCCGCTTTCCATCTCCCTGTGATTCCAACCTCATTCGCCATTCACGGCCAGGCGATTCAGAAGGTCATGCAATGACGAATCCAGCGGTTCCGGAACGATTTGCGAACGGGCGCGCAACCCGGTGGCCGGCATCGGGACAGTTCCAGGCCCGTCCTTCGTCTCTGGGGCGTCGGTGCGCGAAGGAATGGCGCCGGAAAAGCCTCAGCGGCAGTTCCGGGTCGATCGCAGTTGAGTACGCGATCACCGCGTCCCTCCTGATGACGCTCTTGTTCGGCATTTTCCAAACGTGCTTTGCGCTCTACTCATTTAACTTTGTTTCGGATGCCGCTCGCGCGGCCACTCGCTACGCCATTGTCCGGGGCTCGTCTTGCACTGGAATGTCTGACTGTGGCATCACCGCAGCGCAGATCCAAAGCTATGTACGCGGCATTGCATACCCCGGAATCAAATCAAGCAATCTGAACACCACCACAACGTGGCTTAGCGCAAGCGCTTCGCCGCCCACGACGTGGACAGCTTGCGCCAATCAATGCAACGCCCCGGGAAATGCAGTGAAGGTGCAGGTAACCTACGCCTTTCCGATGTTTATTCCGTACTGGAAGTCGACGACACTCAATTTGACCAGCACGTCGCAGATGGTGATCTGGAATTAACGCAGGGTACGGCGGAGCAGATGGCACGCTGCCGCAGTCGGCCAAATAGGCTTGTCCGCCCGTCCTGCCATGGGCCCGTATCTCCCAATGAGACGGTGCTAGGCAAATCCGACCTCACTGCTTTTCCGTTTTTCCTGAGATCCTGCCGGTTATCCTAGCTTGCCCTCCGCCTCCGCCGGCCTCAAACTCTACTGATATGGCCACCATCCCCGACCTCACCCTCGAAGCCGGCCTGCCCGCGAATCTTGACGCGGAAAAGACCATCCTGGGCGCGATCTTGCTCGACAATGCCGCCCATGCCGAGGCCGCAGAAGTCCTCAAGGCCGACGACTTCTCCCTCGACTCGCATCGCCGCATCTTCCTGCGCATGAGCGAGTTAATCGATTCCAGTCGCGCCGTGGACATTGTCACGCTTGCCAACGAACTGGCCCGCTACAAGGAGGTCGAGTCCGTCGGCGGCGTGGCCTACCTGGCCTCGCTCACTGAGGGTTTGCCTCGCCGTCCGGTCATCGAGGACTACATCCGCATCGTCAAAGACAAGAGCATGTTGCGCCGCCTCATGGGTATCTGCTCGGCCGCCATCGCCAAAGCCGCCGACCAGAGCCAGGATGCCATCGGCGTTCTCGACGAAACCGAATCGCAACTGCTTGATGTCAGCGAAGCCGGCCTCACCCAGGGCCTGCAGTCCATCGACATCATCGTCCGCGACTCCTTCGGCAACATCGACAACCTCTACAAGCAGAGCCGCGAGGTCACCGGCCTGCCTACGTGCTTCACGGATCTTGACCGCATGACGAGCGGACTGCAGAAGGGCGAGCTCATCATCATCGCCGCGCGGCCTTCCATGGGCAAAACCGCGCTGGCCATCAACATCGCGCAGAACGCGGCGGTGCGTCATCACGCCGTCGTGGCCGTCTTCAGCCTGGAGATGAACAAGGAGTCGCTCCTGCGCCGCATGTTGGCCGCGCAGGCGGGAGTGGACCAGCGCAGGCTTCAGCAGGGCTTTCTGGGCCGCGAAGAGCACGAGAAATTGCAAACCGCGCTTGGCCTCCTTGTCGACGCGCGCATCTTCATCGACGATTCGGCCAGCACCACGCTGGCGGAAATGCGCGCCAAGGCCCGCCGCCTCAAGCAGAACGCCGGCGGCCTCGATCTCATCGTGGTCGACTACCTGCAACTGATGTCGGCCACGCTGCCCGGTGCGGGCCGCAAAGGCTACGAGAACCGCACGCAGGAGGTCTCCGCCATCTCGCGCGGCCTCAAGGCCATGGCCAAGGAGCTCCAGGTTCCGGTACTGGCCCTGTCGCAGCTCTCCCGCGCCAGCGAGCGCCGCAGCGACGACAAACGCCCCATGTTGAGCGATCTGCGCGAGTCGGGTTCCATCGAGCAGGATGCCGACGTGGTCGCCTTCATCCATCGCGAGTCCTACTACAACCGCGACGAGGAGATTTCGCCCGAAGAGAAAGCCAAGTCTGAGATCATCATCGCCAAGCAGCGCAACGGCCCCACGGGCACGGTGATGATGCACTTTGACTCGCGATATACGCGCTTCGATGGCGTCGATTCCAGGCATGAAGCTGAGTGACGCTGGAAAACCGGCGCGCCCGCCTTGCATCCGCTTCCCCCGCGTGGCTATCTTTGTCCAAGCACCTTGATCCATCCAAGGAAGACCTTCATGGACGTTCTCCAACGGCTCTTCGAGCAGCATTTTCATGTGCCGGCCGAGCGCGTGCTGCCGCTGCAGGGCCAGCTCGGCGGCTCGGGACGCGTCATCGTCCGTCTTGCCGGCTCGGGGCTCACCGCCATCGGCATTCTCTATTCCGTGCGCGAAGAGAATGCCGCTTTTCTCGAGTTTTCCCGGCATTTTCGCCGCCATGGCTTGCCGGTGCCGGAGATTTATGCCGAGGATTTGAGCCAGGGCGCCTACCTTGAAGAAGACTTGGGCGACACCACTCTTTTCGAATTTCTCAGCGCCAATCGCCCCGGCGACACCATCGCGCCGCAGGTGGTTGAAGCCTATCGCAAAGTCGTGGCCGTTTTGCCGCGTTTTCAGGTCCAGGCGGGCCGCAACCTGAACTACAAGGTCTGCTATCCGCGCGCGAGCTTCGACCGCCAGTCCATCGCCTGGGATCTGAACTACTTCAAGTACTACTTTCTCCGCCTCGCCGGCATCCCCTTCAACGAGCAGGCGCTCGAGGTCGATTTCACGCGCTTGACCAGGTTCCTGCTCAGCGCCGATCGCGATTATTTTCTCTACCGCGATTTTCAAAGCCGCAACATCATGCTGCGTAGCGGCGAGCCTTGGTTCCTCGACTACCAGGGCGGCCGCAAGGGCGCCCTGCAGTACGACATTGCGTCTCTGCTTTACGATGGCAAGGCCGATCTGCCGCCCGATCTGCGCCGGCAGTTGCTCGACGACTATCTCGACTGCCTCGCCGGCTTCATTGACCTCAAGCGCGAAGCCTTCATAGAGCACTACTACGCGTTCGTTTATGTCCGCATCCTGCAGGCATTGGGCGCATATGGCTTTCGCGGCTTTTATGAGCGCAAGGCGCACTTCTTGCAGAGCGTTCCTTATGCGCTCAAGAACCTGCGCTGGCTCGCCGAGCACGTCAAGCTACCTGTCGCCCTGCCTGCGCTGCTCGATGCGCTTGAGCGCATCTCGTCGTCTGACAGATTGCAGAGCCGCGCTGTACCCGCCGCCGGCTTGACCGTGCGCATCTTCAGCTTCTCCTTCCACCACCCCATGCCTCTCGATGAAGCAGGCAACGGCGGCGGATTCGTCTTCGATGCGCGCAGCCTGCCCAATCCCGGCCGCGAAGAACAGTTCCGCGCTCTCACCGGCCAGGACGCGGCAGTCATCGATTACCTTGACCGGCAGGAGAGCGTGCACCAGTTTCTTTCCCACGCCGTTTCGCTGGTCGATGCCAGCGTAGCCAGCTATCGCCGGCGCGGCTTCTCCAACCTGATGGTTTCCTTCGGCTGCACCGGCGGCCAGCACCGCTCGGTGTATCTGGCGGAGCAGTTGGCACGATATCTGCGCGGCACGAATGGCGTGGAGGTCATCGTTTGCCACACCCAGCTTGACAAACTCGGTAAGTAAGGGGAACTCGTCCAGGAGCCTGGGCAAAAATCGGTTTCGTGAAAGGGCACGGCTTTGGAGCTTGCTGAAAAATTGCCGGAGCCAGGTTTTGTAACAAGGGCACGGCATACCGGGGTCCCCAGCGACAGGTCTTCGTCGCTGGGGTGACTTTAGCCGGGCCGCAACATGCAGGAAAATACGCGGGCTTTAGCCCCTGAGGGATGACAACGGAAATCGACGCAACCATTTTTGAAATACGCTGTAGGCAAATCGGGGAGGCCGAATAAATGAAGGCGATGATCCTCGCCGCCGGCCTGGGCGCCCGCCTGCGCCCGCTCACCGATGACCGCCCCAAGGCGCTGGTCACGGTCGCCGGCCGCACACTGCTGGAAATCACCCTCAGCCGATTGCGCGCCTTTGGCGTGCGCGAAGCGATCCTGAATGTGCATCACTTCGCGGAGCAGATCGTCGAAACCCTCGAGGCCAACCGCAACTTCGGCATGCGCATTGAAATCTCGCGTGAAGACGTCTTGCTCGACACCGGCGGCGGCCTCAAAAAAGCCGCCTGGTTTTTTCTTGAGGACTGCGAGAGCGTGGACGAGCCATTCCTCGTTCACAACGTCGATGTTCTCAGCACCATCGATCTCGGGCGCATGGTGCGTTTTCACACCGAACACAACGCTCTGGCCACTCTTGCCGTTCAGCGGCGCGAGACCTCGCGCTATCTCCTCTTCGATGAGCAGGGCCGGCTCTGTGGCCGCCGCACCGGCAAGGATGGGCAGCCTGAATGGGCCACGCCGGCGCAGAAATTCCAGGCTCTCGCCTTCTCAGGCATCCACGTCCTCTCGCCGCGCATCTTCGCCCTGATGCCCGAGGAAGGCGCGTTCTCTATCATCCCCGCTTATCTGCGTCTCGCGGCCCAGGGTGAAACGATCCTCGCCTTTCGCGCCGATGGCTCCTACTGGCGCGACCTCGGCCGCCCGGAAAACCTCCGCGAGGCCGAGCGCGATCTGGCCTGCGGCGCGTAGTCCGTGGGATGACGCCGAGCCGTGCCCTTTACGAAGGATATTCCAGGAACTTCCTGAGTAAGGAACATGAGGCAGGGCTGGAGGAGGCGTTCGATTCCCCCGGGGGTTAAAGTCCCGCTGATTTTGCGAGATTTCGAAAAACGGGCTAAAGCCCGAACCCTTCAGAACGAGGTAGGCAAAGAGCCTTTCAACGAATTCTTAGAGCCCTTCCTTTCGCAACACGGAATTTGATGGGTCACGCGGGTCCACGTGAACCATGACAGTGCATCCCTTGTAGGACGCCGCCCAGGCTTGGGCGTCTTCTTCTTCGTCTTTGTCGAACATACGACTGTACTCGCCCATTTGCAGTTCGGGATTGCGATAAAAGTAAGTGAGCGTGGCAAGGTAGCCGACGACACTTTCTCCGTAGCGGGTCTGCATCGTTTGCGGTACGACGCTGACGACGTCGATGACGGCGGAGATCGCTGTCCAATCGCGCCCGCGAATTCCGCGCAGCCACTGGACAAAGAACCTCCAGTAGAGGGCCGAGACTATAACGACCCCATAGGCCAGGAGAAACGGGATACTGTACCAATCGTAGATTGTTCCCCGCATGATGATGCAGGCTATTGGCTGATTCATCGTCAAACTCGCTACGTAGAGTTAGGCCGATTATCGCATGGGCCTAGAACTCGTTCAGGATCAGAACGATTCTGCCCACGAGCAGGTCATTTGGCGATTCTCCCGGATCCACTTCGATAAGCTCCACAGGGAAGGCAATATCGTACGGGCGCAACACAAGGCGGCTGGAGAGAAAATCCGCATAGCGAAGCGACAGGTGCGAGCCGCGGCGAACCGCGTAAAGGTTGGGCCGATTGGGGCGGTAGGGCAGCAGCGAGTTGTAGTGCCGGTCGATCAGCGCGATCGCTTCAGGCAGCACCAGCGGGTCCATCGGCAGGGCATCGCCGGACGGCACGCGCACGGCGACAAACCGCTCCCAGGCGCGGCGAGCGTTCGAGGCGCGCGAGTGCGCGGATCGAAGGACAGCGGCCGGCAGGTGCAGCATCGTCTCGACGGCGGACGGCCGGATCACCGGTTCGAAGAGCGCCACGGCGTGTGAGACGACCGGAACGGCGTTCCCCTCCTCTCCCTCCGGCCAGGCAACCGCTCGAGGCGCGGAGGGCAACAGATCGGCAACCGTCAAACGTTGCGCCGCCAGGATTCGATCCATGGCCTCGAGGGAAAGCTGGCGCCGGCTATGCAGAAAGTTGGACAGATGTGCTTGTCCAAATCCGGTCTGCCGCGACAATAGCGATACGCTGAGCGTCCCCCGCTGTATTCTGCGCAGCAGTTCCAGGCGGAGGCGCTCGTGCATCTGCGTGAAGTTCATCTGTGGAAAATTCGCCGCCGGCAATAGGAGCGAATCCTCTTTGCTTTCCCTTGGAAAAGTTATCAGGGCTGGTTGGCCTTCATTTTGAGCATCTTGGCCGGAATTGAAAAGCTGGGGAGCGGAAACTCTCAGAGGAGCATTGACGCAAAGTAAGCATATCCCTAGATTGGGTTTACTAAATCACGCACTGACTTGTGGGAATTTTTCAGGAAGCATTTCGTTACCGTCGGATTTGGCGGGGACGAATTGCTGCCTCTTGCGGCGGCGAGTGAACAATAACCGGCGAGATTCGATCGAGGCGGTTTATTCCTACTCCCATCCTGAGGCGCCCGATGAAGGCGCCGACGGCGAGCCAGTCGAGAAAATTCCAGGATCTGCGCGCCTATGGTCATGACAGAAAACAAGAGAGCACAGGCGGCAATCCCCCATCAGGACAGGAGAAACCTGAGTTGTCTAGCCTGGTTCTCTTCACCCCGGCGAATAACCATCACCACAAAATTCCGCCGGGAGAGGAAACAAATATGGAGAATCAGTCATGGAAGTGCGCGTGCAATTGAAAATTTGCGAGGGGTGTGGTTGTCTTTGGTACCGTACCCAGGCCCAAGGGAGTGTGTATTGCAGGAAATGTGAGACAAAACTGAGAGACTTTCCATCACCGGAGAGCCGCAAGCGGCGCGGACGGCCGAGCCGCAGGCAGCTCTCCAGAGTGTGGGCGGTGGCTGAGGCAGCAGGAGGTGCGCAATGAGCGCAGCGCTCCAGTTGCCGATGCCTTGGGAAGCCAGTACTGCCCAGGCAGCCTGGCAAATCGAACGGAGAAAATGGGAACAAAAACCCGCGCCTCGGCCTCAAGCAAGGCCGGCGGAGGCGCAGGCCAAACCTCCAGCCAGCCTTGCCTTCTACAGGAAACACACCGAAAGCCTGTTGCGGCGCTACCTATATGCGTCGATGCAGGTCGGCAGGGCGCCTTCGATCCTGGGCGATCCGGTCGCGCGGGGTTGGGCTTCGAGCCGCCCGGTCCGCACCTTCGAGGATGCATTGATCTTCGTCCTCGACATCGAAAACTGCCTGAGCCTGCTCGGCTCGCTGGATCGAGAGTTGTTGAGCCGTGTTGTGCTTCAGGACTACACCCAGGCCGAGGCTGCCACGATGCTGGGCATGAGCGTGCGGGCGGTTTCTTACAAATTCCCGTTGGCCTTGGACCGGTTGACGGAAAAGCTGCTGGAGGCCAGCCTTTTGGTTCTACCGCACTAATACAAGCGAACCAGTAAATAACATCCGGCACAGGAGAACGTACATTGCGTCCTCCTGTGCCGGTCGCATCCTTCCCGGAAACTCTGCTGAAGGTTCGCGGTCTGCGAAAGCATCGCTGGACGCAGTTGCTCCGCTCGTCGTGCAGGGGCGTTTGCGTCATGCCTCCCGCCCCGTTGTGGACGCCCTGCGCCCCGCTGTGGCAGAATGCGTGTCTATTGAGCAGATCTCATTCTGAGGAACCTCGCCATGCATCCCGCGTCTCGTCTTGCCGCTGTCTTTGTCCTGCTGGCTTCGGCTATTCTGGCCGCGCAGCAACCCGCGCCCACCACCGCTGCCCAGGCGCCCAACAGCGATACCAGCTATATTGACGCCCAGGGAACGGCGCATATTACCCGCGTCGTTCCCATTCCAACGACCATCAGCCTCGAGGCGCAAAAGATGCTGGCCAGCCCTGCGCCCGACCAGGCGCCCCCGGAGTCACTGGCTGAGCGCCGCGCCCACCTCGAAACCTACACTGCCGCCGGCCGCGCCGCCTGGACGAAGATCTGTCCCAATCAGATTGTCGAAAGTAAAATCGCCGGAGTTCCGGTGCGCATCGTCACTCCCGACGGCATGCCTGCTGAAAACCGCAACAAAGTCCTCATGGACCTGCACGGTGGCGGATTCAATGCCGACTCCGGCTCCTACCAGGAGTCGATTCCCATCGCCAGCTACACCGGAATCAAGGTAGTTGCCGTTCTATATCGCCTTATGCCAGAGCATCCCTTCCCCGCCGCGATCGATGACGCCGTCGCGGTCTACAGGGAACTCTTGAAGACATACAGCCCGCGGCACATCGCCATCTATGGCACCTCGGCTGGGGCCATCCTCACCGGCCAGGTGGCCGTCAAGCTCAAGCAACTGGGCCTGCCCATGCCGGCCGCACTCGGAATCTTCAGCGGCACGGGAGATTTTGCGCGCCTTGGAGACTCTGAGGCGATGTACACGCTATCTGGCCTCTCGGGCCATCTTGATCCGCCGAGGTCCGGCCCGCAGGTGCCCGACGAGTATGTGGGCAGCACCAATCCTGCCGATCCGGTTCTCTCGCCCATCTATACCGACCTGCGCGGCCTGCCGCCTACGCTCTTCGTCACCAGCGAACGCGACCTGCTGCTCAGCGGCACGGTGAACCTGCACCGCGCCTTTCTGCGCGCCGGCGTTGACGCGCGTCTGGTAGTCTTCGACGCCCTCCCTCACGGCTTCTGGTATCACCCGGAATTGCCTGAAGCGATCGAGGCCAACCACATCATGGCCAGCTTCTTTGTCAAAGAATTCGGCCGGTGAACCCGTGCGCCGGCCGCGGAGTTGTGCAAGCCGGCAGCCCGGCCTGCGGCCGCAACATGGCGGTCTTTACGCGCCACCTTCGTGGTTCTCCTTGTGCCTTCCGCGGTTAAACTGCCCGCATTCTGGTTTACGATGAACCTTGCGGCGAGGGGCCATGCCGCTCCCGCGGCAAGGACTTTGCCTGCCACTTTACGCGCGGCGGCGTTCCAGTGTGGAGAGTGCCATGAGCAATCTGGTGCGGGATAAGTTGCTTGAAGGGCTGAGCGTCATTGAGGCCGTAGCGCGCGACACGGCGTTGCACGCCACGCTGACCGCAGCCGCGAAAGCCACGGCAGAGGCGCTGCAGTCGGGCCACAAGCTGATGGTAGCCGGCAACGGCGGCAGCGCAGCCGACGCGCAGCATCTGGTGGCGGAGTTTGTCAGCCGCCTTGTCGAGGATCGCCCGGCCATGCGCGCCGTGGCGCTCACTACCGATTCCTCCATCCTCACGGCGATTGGCAACGATTATGGCTTTGAGCGCGTCTTTGTGCGCCAGATTGAGGCGATCGGGCAGCCGGGCGACGTCTTCCTGGGAATCTCCACCTCGGGCAACTCTCCCAACATTTTGCGGGCGCTCGAGTTGAGCCGCGCCATGGGCATCGCCACCATCGGGTTGACGGGAAGAACGGGCGGCAAGATGCCGCCGCTTTGCGACTACTGCCTGCGCATCCCCTCGGATGTCACCATGTACATCCAGCAGGCCCACCTGGCTCTCGAACACATCTTCTGCATGATTGTGGAGCGCCGCTACTTTGCCCTGGGCCATGCCGGGGCGGCCGCTGCCGCCGCGGCAAAGGACTGAATCCCAATGGAAGCCATCGTCCTCGCCGGCGGGATGGGCACGCGGCTGGCCTCGCGTCTTGAAGGTGTACCCAAGTCCATGGCGCCCGTCGCAGGCCGGCCCTTCCTCGAAATCCTGCTCGCCCAGTTGCGCGGCGCCGGCTGCGCGCGCGCCCTCCTCTCGGTGGGCCATCTGCACACGGTCATCCAGGATCACTTTGGCGCATCCTTTCGCGGGTTGCGCGTGGACTACGTGGTGGAAAATACTCCGCTCGGCACGGGTGGAGCGATTCGCCTGGCGCTCGCCGAAGCCCAAGAAGATTCCGTGCTCGCGCTCAACGGCGACACGTTCCTTGATGCGGACTACGCCGATATGATGCGTTTCCACTCCGAGCAACGGGCTGCAACGACCATCGCCGTCGTCCACCAGCACGACGTTGCGCGCTATGGCGGTGTCGCCGTCGAGAACAATCGCATTGTGGCATTCGAAGAGAAAGGCCGTTCCGGTCCCGGGTGGATCAGCGCGGGCGCATATGTTCTCAATCGGAATCTCGAGTGGCCGCGTTCGCTACGGGAGCGGTTCTCCATCGAAAAGGATTTCTTCGCTCCGGAGATCGGCCGCCTCGCTCCCGCCACCTACACCGTCGACGGATACTTCCTCGATATCGGCGTCCCGGAAGACCTGGACCGCGCGCAAACCGAACTCGCCCGATTCGGCTTGTAGCGTCCTTGGTACAACTTCATCGCCGGCTGTCTTGCCGAATTGCCGGCGGGTGATGCCTTTCACGAACAGATTCGTCCTTGGCCGGGCACGCACGCAAAAAGGCCGCAGCCCCTTCCACTGGCTGCGGCCCTTGCGGCTCACTTTCAGCCGAACCGTTACATCTCCTTCACGCCTTCCACAAACGCCTTCAGCTTGCGGCTCCGGCTCGGATGCCTCAGCTTCCTCAGCGCCTTGGCTTCGATCTGCCGGATGCGCTCGCGCGTCACCTGGAAGCTCTGGCCAACCTCTTCCAGCGTGTGCTCCGAGCCGTCTTCCAACCCGAAGCGCATCTTGATCACCCGCTCTTCGCGCGGCGTCAGCGTGCGCAACACCTGCCCCGTGTACTCCTTCAGGTTCACTCCGATCACCGCCTCCGAAGGCGACACTGCCTGGCGATCCTCGATGAAGTCGCCCAGGTGCGAGTCTTCTTCTTCACCGATAGGCGTCTCCAGCGAGATGGGCTCCTGCGCGATCTTCAGTACCTTGCGCACCTTGGCCACCGGAATGTCCATGCGCCGTGCGATCTCCTCGCTCGAAGGCTCTCGGCCCAGCTCCTGCACTAACTGTCGGCTGGTCCGAATGAGCTTGTTGATGGTCTCGATCATGTGCACCGGAATGCGGATGGTACGCGCCTGGTCCGCGATGGCGCGCGTGATCGCCTGCCGGATCCACCATGTCGCGTAGGTCGAGAACTTGTAGCCGCGCCGGTACTCGAACTTGTCCACCGCCTTCATCAGGCCGATGTTGCCCTCCTGAATCAAGTCGAGGAACTGCAGCCCGCGATTGGTGTACTTCTTGGCGATCGACACCACCAGCCGCAGGTTGGCCTCGATCAGCTCGCGCTTGGCCTGCTCGGCGTCCATGTCGCCCTGGATCATCTCCCGCTGCGTGCGCTTCAGTTCGGCGATCAACACGCCCGCATCGGCTTCGATCTTCTCCAGATCCGTCCGGCAGTTCTTCTGCTGGCGACGGTACTCCTTCTTCAACTCCTCGCTCTTCGAGGCCTCGTGCTTCTGCTCCAGCGAGCGAATCTGCCGCTCCAGCGTGCGCATGGTGTCCACGGTCTTGTTGACCTTGTCCAGCAGGCGCTTGCGCTCCAGGGCCGTGTACTTCAGCTCGCGCACAATGCGCGAGATGTACACCTTTTCGCGGCCGATCGCCCAGCGCAGCCTCCGCGCCTCCTTTACCTTGGCCTTGCTGCCCGGCGAGATCCCCGCCTGCTTCTCTTCCAGTTGCGCGAGCTTCTTCTGGTGCTTCACCAGCGCGTCAGTACGCGCTACCGTCGCCTTCACGCGCGCCTGCACTACCTCTTCGGTGAGCTCCTCCTCGTCGAAGACCACCACCTCTTTTACGTTGCGCACGCCGCGCTTCAGGTCCTCGCCCAGCGCCGCCACCTCGCGGATCACGATAGGCGAGCGCGAAATCGCCTTCAGCACGCGCATCTGGCCCCGCTCGATGCGCTTGGCGATCTCCACTTCGCCTTCGCGCGTCAGCAGCGGCACGGTTCCCATCTCGCGCAGGTACATGCGCACAGGGTCGTTGGTCTTCTCCAGTGTTCCCGGCGTCAGATCCAGCTCGACGTCTTCTCCCTCCTCGAGCTCGAATTCCTTGTCGCCGGGGAACTTGGGAGTGTCCAGCAGGTCGATGCCCTGCGTGCCGATGGTCGTGATCAAATCGTCCAGGTCGTCCGGCGAGGAGATCTCATCCGGCAGCGCGTCGTTCACTTCGCCGTACGTCAGATAGCCCTTTTCCTTACCGGTCTCGATCAGGCCGTGCACTTCCTCTTCGAACTTGTCGTTGATTGCCAAAATATCCCTACTCTCTTCCTTCGGCAGGTATCATCCTGCCCGGCTGAATCCTAGGCCCCCGCGTCACGGGAACCGGGCAGCTTCAGGCTGCGTCCGGGCGCCCATCCATCCGCGCCTGTCGCGAACTCCGCGCCGTGTCCAGTCCCGGACGCGCGAAAAGAAGACTTCCCAGAGGAAATCCTCGCTTGCGTACACTTCCGCAAGCCCGCATCGGCGGTTGTAGCTTGACTCGGAACAGGATGGCAGCGCTTCAGGTTTCTCCTGGGTCGCCCGCGAGCCGCAGCTCATGTGTGGGGCAAAGGGGCGCGCATCCTCACAGAGATCAATAGATTACCACACTTGCACTTGCCGGCGCCAGCACAAATTCTGCTGAAAACCAGCCCCTCTCAACGGCCGCGGACCGTTTCCTGCGTGTTTGCAGCCGCCCGATCCTGCTCCCTATCCACTTCATTAGACGCCCGGAAAGGTCCGTTCGACGCACGAATCAACCCGCCGGGAAGGCCGATAAACGCCTCGCCAACCCCTACCTTTCGGCCGGCTTTCGGCCATGCAACAGCCGCAGCGCCCGGTCCATTTCCAGCTTTTGCTGCGTCAGCAGAGCCAGCCCCGCATCGTCGCCCTCGCGCTCGGCCTCGGCAATCTGCGCCCGCAGCTCCCGCAACCTGCCTTCGATGGAGCGCTCCTGAACCTCCTGCACCGCGCTCTCCACCTCGTTTGCTTGCGGCGGCCGGCTCTCGCCCAGCAGCGCCTCCGCCAGCAGCCCACGCTGCCCCGGCTCTTCCACCGCGTCCATTGGGTCTTTGGCCCCACGGCCGGCCAGCGATTGAAGCGCCCCGAACGCCCCCAAATGCTCGAACCAGCGCGGCTCTTTCTCTAGAGCCTCAGCCGCCAGCAGCCGCGCCTCCGCACCCTCTGGATCGGTCACGGCCAGCGCCCGCAGCAGCACCCGCTCCACCTCGGTCAACTTCGCCGCCCGCTCCTCCACCCGCTCCCGCCGCCTCAGCGCCGCCTGCCGCAGCTCCTCGCGCAGCACCGCCGACCCGATCCCCAGCTTCTGCGCCGCGTCCGCGGCAAACTGCTCTCGCGCCAGAGTCTCCGGCATGCGCCGGATGTGCGGCAGCAGGAAGTTCATGGCCTTCACCTTCTGATCGGTACTGTTACCGGGAAAGAGCTGCTTGGCACGTTCAATCATGTAATCGTCGTACCATTGAGCGCCGCGGATCGCCTGACGCAATTCGTCATCGGTCCTCACCTTGCGACTATTTGCTCCCCGGTCTTGAATATTGATGGCCGTCCGAAATTCCGCTTCACCCATCTCACGAACAAATCGATCAGGGTCCATGCCGCTGTCCCTAAAGGACCGATTAACAATCTTCACCTTGAAGCCTTCCTCGATGAGAAGGGCCAGGGTCTTCTCGGTGGCATTTGCTCCAGCAATATCCGGGTCGAAGCTCACCACGACATTCTGGGTGTGTCGCTTCAAAATCGCCACCTGCGGCTCCGTGAACGCCGTCCCGCTGGTCGCAATCACGTTCTGTATCCCGGCCAGAAACACGCTGATGCAGTCCATCTGGCCCTCCACCAGCAGGGCAAACTCCAGTGCGCGAATCGCCGGCTTTGCCTTGTCCAGGTTGAACAGCACCTGTCCCTTCGTATAAAGCGGCGTCTCCGGCGAATTGATGTACTTGGCTCCAGCCTTCCCGCCCGTTTCCAAGGTGCGCGCCGTAAACGCGATCACCCGCCCACCCTCGTTGCAGATGGGAAACATCACCCGCTTGCGGAACCGGTCGTAGATGGGTCCCTGACCCCCGTCACCTTGTTCCTTCGAGCTGAACAGCCCGCTCGCGCGCAGCGTCGCCTCATCCGCCATCCCGCTCAGCCGGTCGCGCAGCGCGTTATAGCTGTCCGGCGCGTACCCGATCCGGAACTTCTTGATTCCCTCATCCGTGAGCCCGCGGCCCGCCAGGTACTCTCGCGCCAGCGCACCGCCGGGCGAGCGCAGCTGCTCCTCGAACCACGCCGCTGCGGTCTCGTGCAGCTCCAGCAATTTGGTCCGCAGCCGCGCCTCGGCCGCCTGCTCCGGCGATGAGAACTCCCTTTTCGGCAACGGAATACCGCACTTCTGTGCCACGATCCGTACCGCTTCAGGAAAGCCCACGTTCTCCATCTTTTCCACGAACTTGAACACGTCCCCGGACTCGCGGCAGCCAAAGCAGTAATAGAACTGCTGCCCGGCATGCACGCTGAAGCTCGGAGTCTTCTCTTTGTGGAACGGGCACAGGCTGGTGAACCGCTGCGCTCCCGCCTTGCGCAGCCGGATGTACCCCTCGATCACCTTCACGATGTCGGCTTGCTGCTTCACGGTTTGGGCGAAATCGCTCACGGAAGGGTCTGTAGATGAGCATAAGGCCGTGACCTGCTGGGCCTATGTGGAACCGGCGGATCACGGCGGAGGGAGCGTGGGGCTTCAGCCCCACGAATCCCCGCTCACCCATCCCTCGAGAAATAAAGTACGCGGCGAAACCGCGCCGGGTGACTACCCAGTGACCATCCTCCGAATCCTCTCCGGCAAGCCCTCATCCCTGCGCTATCCTTGCTTACTGAGAAGCGCCCATGAGCAAGCCACCTCTGTTTTTTCAAGCGTTACAGCACTTCGCCGCCAGTGTCACCACCAAGATGGCGCAGTTCATTGTTGGGGAACCAGAGGACCAGCTGCGCGGGCCTTTTGAGAACCTGATCGGTGGTATTGCATCTTCACTGGGCTGGAACATTGTATGCACCGGAGAAACACTGCTGCCCGGAAGGTTAGGACGCCCGGATTATGCAGTCCATCGGAATAAACTCCTAACCGGATACGTCGAACTCAAAGCGCCCGGCGTTGGCGTGACCCCAACACGCTTCAAAGGGCACAACCGCGATCAGTTCAAGCGTTTCTCGGCCATTCCTAACATCCTTTACTCCGATGGCAACGACTGGGCTCTATACAGGGATGGCGAACGGGTTGGAGAAGTAGTCCGCCTTTCGGGAGACATTTCCACCCAGGGAACGAAGGCCGTCACCCCTGAAGACGCGGTTGCAATCGAAAGCCTTCTGCGCAAGTTTCTTGAGTGGCAGCCTTTCATTCCCACGGATCGTAAGGGAAAGATTGATCTTAAGAAATTGGCGGCCTTGCTTGCTCCGCTCTGCCGAATGCTGCGCGATGATGTTCTGGATGCACTGAAAGACAAGAATTCCCCCCTCGTCCAGCTTGCCAAAGACTGGCGACAGCTTCTCTTTCCAGACGCTTCGGACGAGAGATTTGCCGACTCATACGCGCAGACTGTGACGTTTGCCCTCTTGCTGGCGCGGAGCGATGGGGCCAACCCACTTAACCTTGACAGTGCGGAAAAGACTCTCGAAGCGCAACACAACCTGCTGTCTCGCGCCCTGCAAGTGCTCACCGATCCCGGTGCGCGGAGCGAGTTGACCGCCTCGCTAGACTTGCTGTTGCGCGTCATTGGCGTTGTCCCGTCCGCAACCTTGGCAGGGGCGGAAGACCCGTGGCTCTATTTCTACGAGGACTTTCTTGCTGCCTATGATCCCGAACTCCGCAAGGACGCAGGGGCCTACTATACCCCGGTCCAGGTTGTTCGGTGCCAGGTCCGTCTGATTGATGACCTTCTTTCTAACCGCTTGGGATATTCGTTGGGATTTGCTGATCCTAACGTGGTCACCCTTGATCCGGCAGTTGGCACCGGGACCTATCTGCTCGGCGTGATCGAACATGCGCTCCGCCGGATCGAATCGCAGCAAGGTCACGGCGCAGTCTCCGGCGAAGCAACAGCGCTGGCAAACAACCTGTACGGCTTTGAAGTGATGGTCGGCCCCTATGCTGTTGCCGAATTGCGGGTCAGCAGGGCATTGCGAGACCGTGGAGCGCAATTGCCGAAGGACGGCTCACACGTATACCTGACCGACACCCTTGAAAGCCCTCACGCCGAACCGCCGCAACTTCCTCTCTTTCTGCGCCCGATTGCCGATCAACATGCCAAAGCGCTCAAGGTGAAAAGCAAGGTGCCGGTGATTGTTTGCTTAGGCAACCCGCCTTATGACCGTCATGAGGCCGCAACCACAAAAAACAAGGCCAGCGCTGGCGGATGGGTGCGCTGGGGCGATACAGAGAGCGGCGAAGACGCCATCCTGCGCGCTTTTCTCGACCCGGCGATCGCCGCCGGGCATGGCGTGCATCTTAAGAACCTCTATAACCTCTATGTCTACTTCTGGCGCTGGGCGCTTTGGAAGGTTTTCGAGAGTGAAACATCAGCGGGTTCAGGTATTGTCAGCTTCATCAGTGCATCGAGCTATCTGGATGGCGATGCCTTTTGTGGGATGCGCGAACACATCCGCCGCTTGTGCGATGAGGTCTGGATTCTTGACCTCGGAGGCGAGGGGCGAGGAACGCGCCAGAGCGAGAACGTCTTTGCCATACAGACGCCCGTCGCCATCGCTGTAGCGGTCCGCTCGAAGAAGGTTAAGAAAGATAAGGCCGCGAAGGTTCATTACGCCCAGATTGACGGAAAACGAGAGGCCAAATTTGATGCACTCGATGCAATCCAAGATTTTTCGGACGTGAAGTGGCAAGACTGCCCTGAGGAATGGAAGGCACCGTTCCGTCCGGCTGGGAAGGGGGTTTATTTTGGATGGCCGCTCCTAATAGACCTCATGCCGTGGCAACATTCGGGAGCGGAATTCAAGCGGACATGGCCAATCTGCTCAGATACCGAAACGCTTCGGGCACGGTGGAAGGCGCTGCTTGCATCGAAGGATATGCGGGCCGCATTCAAGGAAACACGTGATCGGAAGGTCCACTCGAAATGCCCGCCTCTACCCGGCACAGACAAAACTGCCAAGCCTATCGATCAGTTGCCTGACAATGCTGCTTCTCCGCGGATCGAACGCTACGCATATCGTTCATTCGACCGCCAATGGATTTTCGCAGATAGTCGCCTAGGCGATTACCTTCGTCCCGTATTGTGGCGCGCTCACGGCGAGCGGCAAGTGTATCTGACAACTCTCATCAATCTTCCGCTTGGGCAAGGTCCTGCATTTACAGCTTGTGCGATGATTCCCGACCGACATCATTTCTCAGGTCGTGGACAAAAAGACACGGTCCCACTCTATCGTCTGGCAGACGCCGCAGAGGCTAACGTCCTACCGGGTCTGCTCGAAATGCTTGGCAAGGAATACTCGCACGCGGTGTCCCCAGAGGAGTTCCTAGCCTATATTTATGGTGCGCTGGCGCAGCCGTCTTTCACATCGCGTTTTTCAAAGGAACTGGAAACGCGGGAGTTGCGCGTGCCCATTACAAAGAACTCCACGCTTTTTGAGAGAGTGCGTGCCTCGGGCGCACGCCTGCTTTGGTTGCACACCTATGGCGAGCGCTTCGTGCCCAAAGGGAAACATCGTGGAACAATCCCACCCGGGAAGACGAAATGCACCAAGGCCATACCCGGAGATGCCGACCATTACCCTGAGTCCTTCTCTTACAACGATGTAACCCAGACGCTATCGGTTGGTGAGGGAGAATTCTCTCCAGTTAGGAAAGAGGTCTACGAATTTGAGGTCTCCGGTCTCAAGGTCGCGCAATCGTGGCTGAAGTACAGAATGAGGGGCGGCGCTGGCAAAGGCGGGTCTCCGCTCAACGACATTCGCCCCGAGCGTTGGAGCGCCCAGTTTACAACCGAACTGCTGGAATTGCTCTGGGTCTTGGAAGCGACTGTGGAGAGTTATCCCGAGCAGGCCAAACTCCTTAACGAAGTGATCCAGGGCGATCTTTTCCAAGCTGACGAATTGCCGCCCGTTCCGGCCGAGATGCGCAAGCCGCCTCGGACAAAAGACGAAGAGAGCGGCGAACTGGAGTTCGAGGAGATGTAACGGCTACAGCCATAAGAATCAGCGCGTTCAAATGCCCCGGGGAGACTGCCCAAATGGATGCCGTCGCCAAATCCCGCCCGCATCGCCCCTGATCCCTGTTCTCTGATCCCTGAATTTACTTGTTGCAACGAATATCTCCCTCCCGCATCCAAAGAAAGGAAAGGAGCAACCCACTATGACCTCTGCCACCGCCACCACCACCTGGAACATCGATCCCGCCCACTCCGCGGCCGAGTTCAAGGTCAAGCACATGATGATCTCCAACGTGAAAGGCAAGTTCAGCGGCCTCTCCGGCGTCCTGCACCTCAACGAGAAGGACGTCACTCAATCCAGCGTCGAGGCCTCCATCGACGTCACCACCGTTAACACCCAGGAACCGCAGCGCGACGGCCACCTGAAGAGCGCCGACTTCTTCGATGTCGAAAAGTTTCCCGTGATGACCTTCAAATCCACCGCCGTCAAAAACGTCGCTAAGGGCGAACTGGCCGTAACCGGCGATCTGACTCTCCATGGCGTCACCAAGGCAGTCACCTTCGCCGTTGAAGGTCCAACTCCGCCCAACAGGGATCCCTGGGGCAACCTGCGCATCGGCCTCTCCGCCACTACCAAAATCAATCGCAAGGACTTCGGGCTCACTTGGAATACGGCGCTCGAAACCGGCGGCGTTCTCGTCGGCAATGACGTCGCCATCACCCTCGACGTCGAGTTCATCAAGGCCGCCTGACCTCCCAGAACAAGCATCTCGGGGTGCCCCGTCCTAACTTCGTTAGGGCGGGGAAGGAGTCTGCGCGGGTTACCGCTCGCTCCCGGAGGGAGCGCCGAGAATAGCCCAGGGCAGCCCCGGAGGGTCGGTCGAACCGGCACGCAAAATACTTCGCGTCATCGAAATTCCGTAAGAATTCATCCATTCTCACGATCTGCAGGTCATAGATCCTCTCCATTGCTCCACCTGCAGGTGCATTTTTCCGCGAGCTCCGGATTCGACGTTTTTCCCCTGTGCCGCAGCGCGAGAAATCCTCCACCCGCAGGTCACAACTTTTCGCTCTGCTCCGGCGCCCCGATCTCCGTTCCCTGAATTTACCTGTTGCAACGAATATTCCACTCCTGCATCGAATAGATGTACGCCCCCTGGAGGTCCACCATGTCCCTTCGTCCCGTGAAAGAGATCTACCAAACCAAGCCCACCATCGAGGGAGCGGGCGTCAAGCTCCAGCGCGCCTTCGGCTTCGGCAAAACCGCCGAATTCGATCCTTTCCTGCTGCTCGACGACTTCCGCAACGAGAACCCCGCCGACTACCTGGCCGGCTTCCCCTGGCACCCCCACCGCGGCATCGAAACCATCACCTACGTGCTCGCCGGCGAAGTGCAGCACGGTGACTCGCTTGGCAACAAGGGCCGTATGACCGCAGGCGACGTGCAGTGGATGACCGCTGGCAGCGGCATCCTTCACCAGGAAATGCCCAAGGGCGACGAGCGCGGCCGCATGCACGGCTTTCAGCTCTGGGCCAATTTGCCCGCATCGCTCAAGATGACCGATCCGCGCTACCAGGACATCCCGTCCAACGCCATCCCCGAGGTCACCGAGGATGACGGCACACGCGCGCGCATCATCTGCGGCGAGTTCTGGGGCAAGACCGGCCCCGTCGAGGGCGTGGCTGCCGGGCAATACTCAGTGGACGCGCGCTACGTCGACATCTCCGTCCCGCCCTTCAAGCGCAAGCGCATCCAGGTGGAGACCACGCGCAACGCGTTCGCCTACGTCTTCGCCGGCTCGGGAACCTTTCGCGACGCCTCCCAGCCGCAGGCCGTCCTCACGGAATCAGCCGTCGATCCGAACGCCCAGCCGGTCTACGATGCAAAGAACCATTCGCTCGTCCTCTTCGACCGCGGCGACGAGATCGTGGTTCAGGCCGGCCCCGAGGGCATTCGTTTTCTGCTCGTCTCGGGCAAGCCGCTCGAGGAGCCGGTGGCGTGGTACGGCCCCATCGTCATGAACACGCAGGAAGAGCTGCGGCAGGCGATGGCCGAGTTGCACAACGGCTCGTTCATCCGCCACGGATAAGCTCTGCCCGCTGCCCGCGCGCTCCCCATCTTTGCGTCGAACTTGACCGCAAGGGCGGGGGCGGCGGTGCGGTCTGCGCCTTTTCGCGCCGTTGCGATCCTGCTAGACTTACTGGTGTCGCACTGTAGGCGCGTAGCTCAGTTGGTTAGAGCGCTTCCTTGACACGGAAGAGGTCGCTGGTTCGAATCCAGTCGTGCCTACCATTTCTTAATTCCAAGACATCCAAATACATCCTAAGCAGTGCACAAAATTTCTGAATTACAAGCGGTTATTGTCTTTTTGCGTCCAATGGCGCATCATTGAAGCCAACTCCTGGTGGGGGTATTTCTGGGGGTACGAAATTCTGAGAGTGGGGGTATTTCGGAATTTCGGCGATTTATGGGGGTGATTCACCATGGCACTCACAGACACTGAGATTCGGCGCTCCAAGCCCGCTGAAAGGCCCTACAAGCTCTCCGATGGTGGCGGGTTGCATCTGCTCATCACTCAAGTCGGGGGAAAGCTCTGGCGATTGAAATACCGCTTTGACGGAGCCGAGAAGTTGATGGCCCTGGGCCGATACCCCGAAGTTTCGCTGGCCGACGCCCACGAGCGCCGGGATGCAGCCCGGAAGAGACTAGCCAACGGCATCGACCCGATGGCCGAGCGGATGGCTGAGAAGTCAGCGGTCAAGGTTGCCACGGAGCACACCTTCGAGAAGATTGCCGAGTTATGGTTAGAGCACTGGAAGGGAAACAAGAGCGCGCGCCATGCGGCAACAACGCGGAATCGTCTCAAGGCGAACGTCTACCCCGTCCTGGGGGATAGGCCAATTGCAGAAGTCGAGCCGATGGAGCTTGTCCGGCTCGCCAAGGACATCGAAGCGCGCGGAGCTTCAGACATGGCGAAGCGGATTTTGCAGATCGTGGGGATGGTGTTCCGCTACGCCGTTGCGCACGGTTACAGCAAGCGCAACCCTGCTGCCGAGATTCGTCCCTCAGACATCCTGAAGCCGACAACCAAGACGAATATGGCCCGTATAGACGCCAAGGAGCTTCCGGCGCTGCTGCGCGCAATTGAGCTCTATGATGGCCGGCCGCTTACCCGGCAAGCGATCAAGCTAATGGCTCTCACTTTCGTGCGCACCAGCGAGCTGATCGGCGCTCGCTGGGAAGAGTTCGACTTCGACGCTCGGCGCTGGTCTATTCCCGCAACCCGGATGAAGATGAAAACACCCCACATTGTTCCGCTGTCAATCCAGGCCGTCGAAGTGCTTGAGCTTTTGCGGACGATCTCTGGCAACAGCGAGCTTGTCTTCCCCGGCGAGCAAGACTCCAAGAAGCCCATGTCCAACATGACGATCCTGAAAGCATTGGAGCGGATGGGTTACAAAGGCCGCATGACCGGCCATGGCTTCCGTGGCCTGGCATCGACGATTCTGCATGAGCAGGGCTACAACCACGACCACATCGAGTTGCAGCTTGCCCACGCACCGCGTAACGAAGTTTCCGCCGCTTACAATCACGCCCTCTACCTGGAACCGCGCGCGCGGATGATGCAGGACTGGGCGGACTTCCTAGAACGGACCAGCGCGGCGGCAAGGTAATACGTTTCCGTGGCTCTGCGGCCTGAATGATCTTCTCAATCACGAATTAGCAGCCAAACTCTATTGTTCAGCAGTGGTTTGGTTTCCTAGTTGCCGACAACCCAGGAAGCGTTCCATTTCCGGCCCCTAGGGCGTTTATCAGGATTCATTTCGGCCAACTCTTTGAGCCAGGTTCAGCCTCCCAGCCGCTACCATGGCATACCGGTCGCAAATGGGAGACTTGCACGCTTTCGGCAGGCACGGACTTCAAGGAATCTGATACGTTCATGAGAGCAGTTACGGTCCGTAGGCTCAATGGACGTGATCTAAATCACTGCTGTCGGAACCCCCGGCGCGGGATGCTTCCAGTCAGGACTCAAGATCTATACACCATGAATTGGAGCAGAAAAGGCGCATTGATGATGCTGGCGGTTGTGGCCTTCTGGGCCGCGATGCCGGTGTCGGCCTGTCTGCTGGGTACGCGGCACGCGAGCCAGCCCGATTGCTGTCGCGCCATGGCGCAGACCTGTCACTCGCCCGTGAAGGGTGCAGACAGTTCATGCTGCCGGGTCCATGGGAACAACCCCGCTGTTACTCCGGTCTCTCCGTTCTCTGTTGGACATTGGCAGAAGCTGGCCGTTGTAGCGCGTCAGGCCGGTTTGGAATTGCCTGCCGCTCCAGGCGGCGGTTACGGGAATGCTCTTGAAACGCCGTCGCTGAAATTCCCGCCGGGCGGCGCATTCGCACTCCGAATCTAAAACTCCCTCTTTCGCAGGTTGAATCTAGGCCTTCGTGTGCGTTCGCACGCCCATGCGGCTTACGAACGCACGATCAGGCTGTGCACCGAATCTCCTATGGAGGGAGCAATGAAATCTCTTGTTACTGCACTTTGTGTTCTGGCGGTCGTTGGGTCCGCCGCTTCTGCCCGCGCACAAGCGCCTACGGGGAGCGACGGCCTGGCGAGTCTTTTCGCATTGATCGATGAACACAGCGGGGAGCACCACGAGGAAGAGGCTTCCGGGTCAGCCCTCACGCTTGAAGATGCGGAGCGGATCGCCCTTGCCGCGAATCCTGAGATTGCGGTTGCCGCGCGGCGAGTCGCCATCGCTGAAGCGCACGTGCCCGTCGCTGGCGCGCTCGACGATCCAATGGCGATGTACCGCGGTTGGGGCGTCCCGCTCAATCAGCCGTGGAACTACAACCAAGCCCAGAACATGTTCAGCATCAGCCAGACTTTTCCGGGCCAAGGAAAGCGTGACCTGCGCACCAATGTAGCCGAGTCTAGCGTGGACGAGGAAAAGGCCGATCTGGAGCAGGTCCGCCTGGACGTTCAGGTGCGCGTGCACAAGGCCTTTGATGACCTATTGCTCGCCGACGGCGAGATGCAGATTCACGATCAGCATGTGGCCATTGCACGCCAGGCTATTGAAGAGGCGCGTATCAAGTACACCACCGGAAAGGTTCCGCAGCAGGACATGCTGAAGGCGCAGGTTGCGCTCACGCGGTTGGCGGAACACATGATCCGGTTCGATCATGACGCCGATCTGGCGCGGGCCCGCCTCAACACGCTGCTAGGGCGCGATCCCAACGCGCCGCTCCGTGTGACTGGCCAGTATGGCGTAGTTGGCACGCTGCCCGAAGCGCAGAGTCTCGACGATCTTGCCCTTCACTCCCGCCCCGATCTGCAAGCCGCCGAGAAAGCCGCCGAACGCAGCCACAAAGAGCAGGCGCTTGCGAGCAAGGCTTTTGTCCCCGACTTCACCATCTCAGCGGGATACATGATCCAGCAGCCTGGTGCTTTCGCGCGCAATGCCTACATGATCGAGGGCTCCATGAACCTGCCCTGGCTGAATCACCGCAAGCACGATGCGGAGATTGCGGAAGCCACAGTGCAGGCGACCGAGCAGGACGCTGAGCTAACTGCAATGCGCAATGCCACATTTGGGCAAATCCAGGAAGCACTCGTGGAAGCAGAGACCGCGCAAAAACTGGCGCACCTGTATCACGACCAGCTCCGTCCCCAAGCCGAAGCCACGCTCCAATCGAGCGTGATTGCATATGAAAACAACAAGACGGACTTGCTCGACCTGCTCGACAGCCAGATGACAGTCATCGACATCGACCTCGCCTGGCTGCAGGCGGTTGCCGATTTCGACGCGCGACTGGCGGATCTCGAACTCGCCACCGGTGCTTCTCTCGATCAATCAGACTCCCACGCGACGGAGGTGAAACCGTGAAGACACAAAATTATCAATTTGCATTGGCAGTTGCCGTTGGCGTTTGCGTCTTGCTTGCTGCCGCTCTTGTGTATGTGCTCATACCTCGCTTTCGCCCCACTAAACAGGCTGATTCGCAGGACCCGGTGGTGGCGCGGGGGCCGGAGATGACCGCGCAGCCCACACCGGCTCCGGGCGGAGCGTCGAATGCCGAGCCCAGCCTTGCGTCGCTGCAATTGTCGCCGCAGCGAATGCAGGAGATCGGAATCACCACGGCGACGGTGCAACTGAAGGATGTGAGCGACAATCTGAGCGTTCCCGGAAATGTGAACATCGATGAGGAGCGGCTCGCGTATGTGCAGACCCGCGTCTCCGGCTGGATTCAGGATGTTTCGGCGAATGCGACCTACCAGTACGTGCGCAAGGGACAGCGGCTTTTCACCGTGTATAGCCCGGACCTTGTGAGTAGTGAGCAGGAGTATTTGCTGGCGCGCCAGAACAAGGGTGCCTTCTCGCAGGACGCGCACGGTATGGGCACGCAGGATGACGGCTGGCTGCTAAAGGCTGCCGAGGAACGCTTGCTGCAATTCGGCGTCCCGGCGCAGACGATTACGGACCTGGAGCAGACCGGCAAGGTACAACGCAACATACCCGTTGACTCACCAGCTTCCGGCTACATCATCGAGCGTAGCGCCTTGCCAAACGCGTATGTACAACCGGATACCAAGCTGTACACCATCGCCGATCTCTCCACTGTGTGGGTCTACGCCAATGTGTTTCAAGACGACGTTGGCCGCCTAAAACTAGGTGACCAGGCGCAGGTGACAGTGGACGCCTATCCGGGACGCCACTTCAACGGTAGGATCGATCAGATTTTGCCGCAGGTGGATATGGCAACGCGTACAGTGCGTGTACGCCTTGTCTTCAGCAATCCCGGAGTGATTCTTAAGCCGGGGATGTACGTGAATGTTGCGATTTCGGTACGGCTGGGTCGGCAGATGGTGATACCCGCTTCCGCGATTCTGCCAACAGGCACTCGGACCATTGCGTTTGTCGATCATGGGAACGGTAATCTTGAGCCGCGCACGATTGAAACCGGGCCGCAGCTCGACGATTCAGTCGTCGTGCTGAGTGGGTTGAAGACTGGGGAAAAAGTCGTCAGCTCTGCCAACTTTCTTGTGGACTCGGAAGCTCAACTTCAGGCGGCAATGGGCGGCTTTGCGCCGTCCGCTGCACAACCGCCCACCGCAGCAGCGCCTGCTGTGCAAATGGAGATCGACTTCAGCACCGAGCCATCCCCACCCCGCCAAGGCGCAAATACTGTGCGCGTGAACTTAGTTGGTTCCGACCGAAAGCCGATTGCGGGCGCGCAGGTGACTGCAACGTTCTTTATGCAGGCAATGCCAGCCATGGGAATGGCGGCTGAGCGCCGCGTAGCCAATCTCACGGACAAAGGCAACGGCTTGTATGAAGGCTCACTGCAACTCTCGACCGGCGGCACGTGGCAAGTGACCGTGACCGTACAACGCGACAGCCAGACAGTGGCCACGAAGCAATTGAGCGTTTCGGCCACGGGAGGCATGTGATGATTTCACGCATCATCGCGTGGTGCGCACGCAATCCCTTCCTTGTGTTCACGGGGGCTCTTCTGCTGGTCATCGCAGGCATCTGGTGCCTGCAACGCGTGCCGCTGGATGCGCTACCGGACATCAGCGATGTGCAGGTAATCATTCACACACAGTGGACTGGTGAGCCGCCGAATGTAATTGAAGACCAGGTTACTTACCCGATTGTGACCGCTCTACTCGCGGCTCCGCGCGTCAAGAACGTGCGCGCCCAAACCATGTTCGGCGACTCTTATGTCTTCGTCGTCTTTCAAGACGACACAGATCTCTACTGGGCGCGGTCGCGCGTGACCGAATACCTGCAGGAGATTGCCGGGCGGCTGCCCGCCGATGTTCATCCAGCTATCGGTCCCGATGCAACCGGTGCGGGTTGGGTGTATGAGTATGCGGTCATCGATCGAAGTCACACCAAGAGCCTGGCCGATCTGCGCGCGCTGCAGGACTGGTATCTGCGCTATCAGCTTGAAACCGTGCCCGGGGTCGCAGAAGTGGCCAGCATTGGCGGCTTTGTGCGCCAGTACCAGGTGAACCTCGACCCGAACAAGCTCCTCTCCTACGGCATCTCCGCCGCCACTGTGATCGACAAGGTAAGGCAGAGCACGAACGAGGTCGGCGGAGACGTGCTGGAGATGAGCGGAGCCGAGTACATGATCCGAGGCCTCGGCTATTTTCGTTCGCTCTCCGATCTCGAAAATGTTCCTGTCGCAACCAAGAATGGCACGCCTGTGTTGGTGCGGGATTTGGGCACGGTGTCGTTTGGGCCCGACGAGCGGCGGGGTGCCGCCGACTGGCAGGGCGAGGGGGAGACAGTAGGCGGGATCGTCGTCATGCGCTACGGCTTGAATGCCCTCAATGTGATTGACGGCGTAAAGGCAAAGCTCAAGGAGATCGCACCTTCGCTACCAGCCGGTGTCGAGATTGTGACCGGCTACGACCGCTCCTGGCTTATCAACGAGTCGATCCACACGCTGAAGCGGGACCTCATCGCCGAGGCCATCATTGTCAGCTTCGTTAGCATTGTCTTTCTCTTCCACTTCCGCTCCGCCCTAGTCCCCATTCTCACGCTCCCGATTGCCGTGCTGGCCGCGTTCATCCCCATGTACTACCTGCATGTCAGTTCCAACATCATGTCACTCGGTGGTCTAGCGTTGGCTGTTGGTGTCCTTATCGATGCCGCAATTGTGATGGTGGAAAACGGGTATCGCCATCTAGCCGAGCGCACTGATGTTCCGGGCGCACCCGAGCGCCGCCGCATTCTGGTCGGCGCAGCGCAGCAGGTAGGGCCAGCACTCTTTTACTCGCTCATCATTATTGTGGTGTCGTTTTTGCCGGTGTTTCTGCTTGAAGCGCAAGAAGGCCGAATGTTCCGCCCGCTGGCCTGGACCAAGACACTGTCTCTTATTTTTGCGTCACTTTTGTCCATCACGCTGGTTCCCGCACTCATGCCACTTTGCCTGCGCGGCAAGCTGCGCAGCGAGTCAAGGAATCCTGCGGCCCGCATCACCCAAGCCATATATCTTCCCGCGTTGCGCTGGAGCCTGAAGCACTGGAAGCTGGTCATCGCGCTCAACCTAGCCTTCTTGGGCGCGACCATTCCTCTCTACTTCCGCCTCGGGAGCCAGTTCATGCCCGAACTGTATGAAGGCTCCTCCCTTTACATGCCCAGCGCGCTGCCGGGAATTTCGATTACGCAGGCAGTCTCACTCTTGCAAGAGCAAGACCGGATCATCCGCTCGTTTCCTGAAGTCACAACTGTGTTTGGAACAGTCGGCCGCTCTGATGGCGCCACAGACAACGCACCGCTCGATATGTACGACACCACTATCATGCTCAAGCCGCGCGACCAGTGGCGGCCCGGCATGACCTACGAAAAGCTGATTCACGACATGGATGAGAAACTCCAGTTTCCGGGCCTCACCAATACGTGGACCATGCCGGTTGAGAACCGGCTCGACATGGAATTGACCGGCATCAAGACCGCAGTCGGGATCAAGATACAGGGCCCTGATCTGGCGCACATCGAGGATATTGGAGCACGCATGCAGCAAATCCTCGCAGGCATGCCGGAGACCAACTCGGTTTTTGCAGAGCGCGTTGCGCAGGGATTCTATCTGAATGTGGAGGTTAACCGGCCCGAGGCCGCACGCTATGGCCTCACCGTGGCTGACGTGCAGCAGGTCATCACATCGGAGATCGGCGGAGCGGACATTTCGCAGAATGTGGAAGGCCGCGAGCGTTTTCCCATCGCCGTGCGCTATCAGCGCGATTTTCGCGACCATCCCGAAGCTTTAGCGCAGGCGCTCATTCCGACTCCGTCCGGCGAACAAGTTCCCATCAGCGAAGTCGCGCGTGTCTATTACTCGCGCGGGCCCGCCATGATCCGGGATGAAGACGGCTCTTTGACCGGCTACGTTTATCTCAATCTGAACACGCATGATTACGGCGGTTTTGTCAGTCGTGCGGAGACGTTGATCCACCAAAAGCTGACGCTTCCTGCGGGTTATACCTGGCGTTGGGCCGGAGAGTATGAGTTTGAAATGCGCGCCAAGCAACGGCTCAAGATCATCCTGCCGATTGTCTTCTTCGTGATCTTCCTGCTGCTCTATCTCGTCTTCAAATCCGCCGCTGAGGCGGCAGTGCTTATATTTCCCACTTTCTACGCCATGTCAGGAGGGCTACTGCTGCAATGGGCTCTCGGCTACAACTTCAGCGTTGCCGTTTGGGTGGGCTATATCGCGCTCTTCGGTATTGCTGTTGAGACAGGTGTCGTGATGGTGGTTTATCTGGACGAAGCTTTCAAGCAGCGGCTAGCGCAGGATGCGCCCATGACGGAAGCCGGGCTGTTGCAGGCCGTCATTGATGGCGCGGTCCAGCGGCTGCGGCCCAAGCTGATGACCGTGACGGCGGTCATCCTGAGCCTCGCGCCGATCCTATGGGAAACCGGCATTGGCTCTGACGTGATGAAACCCATAGCAGCCCCCATCGTCGGCGGAATGATTACCTCCACGATTCACGTCCTGATTCTCGTTCCTGTGTTCTTTCTTCTCATCAAGCGCAGAGCTCTCCGTCGAGGCGAACTTACCGTAGCTTCGGATCTGGTAAAAACGTAGCTCGGCGGCTTCGAGAGAGCATTACAGCGACGCCGGAAGGCGCGCGCCCGCACTCTGTAGTTTTCTGACCACGGCTTCCGCGATGTCCTCAGCACCGGCCTGCTTTGATGACCGCTTCGCACCCAACCCCCGGATGATCGCTCCCTGCCTGTCAGTCGCCACGGAACCATAGCTCAGAAAAGTTGTCAGTACCTGTTCATGGCCCAGGTTCTGACTCCACGCCTTGAACTCTTCGGGAGACGCACAGACTTGCTCTCCTAGCTTCGCAAGTGTCTTCCGTATGCTGTGCGGATGGAAATAAGGCAAGCCCGCACGCTCGAATGCTTCACGAAAGATTTGGCGAATCGGCAGGGCACTGCTCCAGTGGGCTCTTTCCAATCCTGCGGCTTCAAACTGGTGAGTCGGGCCTACCACGACGCGCGTTGCCGGAAACAGCGGATCGTCATTGCCCCACAGCTTCTCTTCCCGCAGAAATCGCACCCAATCCGCCACAATCTCCCGAATGCCGTCACCGACAGGGAAAAAATATGTCGTGAAGGTCTTGCTGAATTTCGTTTTCACTTCCCGAGCATCCTGTTGGATACAACCTTCTTTCAGGTCCACATGCTTCAGGTTCATGGAAGCGATTGCCGAATCTCGCGCGCCGGTTAAGAGCGTGAAGGCCACCAGAGCGCGGTTCCGGCGTTCAATCTCGTTCTCGTGCGGCATCGTCTCAATCACGCGCCGCACTTGCTCCAGCGTCGGCGCTTTCCGCTCCCGCTGAGCCGTGGCAATTCGCGTGTCTTTCTCCGACAGGTTGAAGTAGTCGGCCTCGGAATACTGAAGGCGCGCCTTATACCCCGGCTGCCCCGCAAGCCAGAAAAAGAACTGCTTCAACTGCGTCAAGGTGGCATGTAAAGTCGCCTTGCTCAGCTTCTCCCCTGACCTCTGCCCCGTTTGCTCGGCCAGATGCCGCTTGAATGCCACTGCCTGCTCAAAGTGAAATGCCCTAAAGCTCCGATGCCGGGTGTACTCTTCAAACCGGCTCATGGCCTTCGCGGCGGCGTCCACCGTGGGATCGCTGTGGCGCTTGGCTTCTTTCAGGTAAGCGAAGTATTTGCGCTTGATCCGTTCATTTTCGGGGTTGTGTTTCATCATGGTTTCTCACTCTTGGCTGAAGTCACTGTTTACGATGGGTGGATCAGTCTTCCTTACTTGTCGCTCCGCCTCCGAAAAAGTGATGTCCAAATTCCCCTGAATCTCTGGCAGTTTTTCCCGGCTGGCGCGCCGGTAGATCATCCCTTCGCAGTCCGGACAAATGCCGATTAAGTTGCCCCGGCTCGCTGTTGTCGGCTGGTATTCTGCCATGTCTCCGGCGGGCCGCTTCGACGCACGGCATCGCACGCAGTAGATTTCGCCGGGCTTGCAGGGCCGCTTGTTCTTCGTCCGGCGCTCCTTGAGATAGGCGGCAAGATCGGGGCCAAGAATCAGCATTGGCCTCTTGCTGTCACACGTTGGCAATCCCGACTTCACCCAGGCACGCACGGTATTCTTGTGCGTTCCGAACAGCCGGGCAACCTCTTCCACCGTGTAGCTGCGATGGATTTTTACAAGCCGATGATTGGGGCGGCGCTTGCGCATGGGGTTTGCCGTCCCGTCTCTATGCTGCTGCCTTGCGGGCCGCTTCCAACTTCTCCACCAGCTCACGAATCTCCGCGTCCGCCTTCCCAGCAATACGGGCAGCGTTAAGCGCCGCCACTTCATGTGCGGGCCACCCAACAGCGCGCCCGCCCAGGCTCACTGGATGCGTAAAGACTCCGTGCGCAATGCGCAAATACAGTGTGCTGCGTGAAAGGCCAGTTGCCGCCTTGACATCGGGAAGGCGCAGGATGTGATGAGTCATTCTGAATTCTCCCTGAGCGATTTGGCACCGCTCAGGACACACGTTATCTGTGCGAATTGGGCGATGAAAGCCCGATGCGCGCTACGCGACCGAGTATTTTCGGCGCTTTTCTGGTGTTCTGGGCCGAGCCAGCCTCACCGTAAAGGCGGCAATCCGGCGTTGCCTCTGCGGGACGCCGCCAAATGTGAGGCGATTCCGGGCGGCAAGCTGGGCGAAAAAATTCCGCCCAACTTTTTATCGCTTCATGTGTTTGCGGATCGTTTCAGCGTCGCGCCCTTGGGCAATGTCTTTGCTGGCAATAAGCTCTGAGCACCTCACGCCGGACAACTCAGGGCGGCGCTGCTTCAGCGCGCGGTACTCTTTCCGCCAGCTTTCATGCCGAGCTTGCGTCTTCAGCTTGCGCGCTTCGCGCTTCACAGTGCTGGGGGTATGGCGATTGTCTCCGGTGGTCGCTGCATCCACCAGTTGCCGGATTGCTTCGCGGTCCACGGAATATCCCTCTGCCCCGAAACGCACAAGCTCAGCCAATGGAACGACATTCTGCCCGGCCACCAGTTCCAACCGCTCGCCCACACGCAGGCAAGCCATTTGGCTGCGCTTCTTGCCCGTCACAAGGCCAAGCTCCCACAGCCCGGCACCGGCCTTCCGCTGGTTGTCGGCCCGCAGTCCCAGGCTTTGCGCAAGAAACGCGCCCACGGCTTCCGCGCCGCAACACCATTGCCTCAGCCGTTCGGCTGGCACTTCTACCCGGTTGATGTCATCCCGCTTGTCGCAGACAGAAAAAGAGGCTGCTGACCGCGTGCTGGCAGGCAATGTATACACCGGCATGACGCATTCCTGCTCACAGCCGGGACAAACCACGCTGACAGCCGGACTCGCCCTTGCAAGCAGTTTTTGCGATTTCAATTCCCGCACAGCCTCTGCGGGCCAGTGGCTCAGTTCCTCTTCACTCACCAGCGCCGCCGCGCCGCGACTGGCTTCTACGCGCTCCAGCAACTCCCGCAGCGCCTCCAGTGGCGTCATGCCTCAGCAATCTCCGTTTCGCCCAGTTCCATGCCTTCCGTTGGCTCTCTCGGCTCAATGCTGGAATCTACCAGCATCTGGCGCAGTTTCAGGTCTACATCGTCATACTTCAGCGAGCAGGAATTCGGATGCGTGATGCGCACGGTCACAGATTTCGGCGGCTTGTTGTCATCCACCACGACCGATGCCGCTACTTCCACTTGCGTTACGTTATAGGTGCGCAGCCTCACCGACTTGCCCACTTCATCCAGCAGGTCATAGATGGCTTCGGGTCTTGCGTTGGCGTCCGCTTCCAGCGTGATGCGGTCCCCCTTCACTGCCATTGACGACAGCCGGAGTTTCTTCACTGCCACGCTCTGAATGCCGCTGGCCGCGTCATACACAAACTGAAAGCCCCGCTCCCGCAGTGGATTCAGGTCGTAAACGCGCTCATCCGTTGGGTCTGGCGGCAGTTCGGACAACTTCAGAATCGCCGGGGCAAACATCGCTTGCAGCGGTTCGACGGCCTTATTCGCCCCGCGACAATTCAGGTCCAGCGTTCCATCCTTTTGGGAATACACATAGATCACCTCAAAGGCGGGATTATGTGGTCTACGGTCAAATATCCCATTCACCCATTCAATGCTCTGCTGCGAGTAGTCTTCGGGGTAGGCAAAGAAGTAGTCCAGATCGCCCCGGCGGAATGCCTCTACCACACAGTTTTTGCCCCTTCCCTCCGTGCGGTGAAAGTAGTCACTGATGCCGTCTGCCAGCGCGCGCCGCCCGTCTTCATGCACGGATGCAGGCTGGTGCGGAAACCCCTTCCGCTTGCGCCAATAGGGCAAGCTGTCCGCGCGGTGGAAGTGCGTTGCGCCCTTCCAGAACTGCCGATAATCCAGAAACGTCACCATCGCCCGCTCAAAGTGACCGTCCAAGTCCCCCATTCTTTCGACAAAGGCTGTGAACGCATCCGGTTCTTCTCTGAACTGCCAATTAGCCTCATCCCGGATCGCACACCAGCCCTTCTCACAACTCAGCGCGTGAATCTCGCTGAAGTCCGCATCCATTGCGTTGCGCTGGCCCTCCGGCAGTTCCAGCCATGCGGCAAATAGTCCCTCCGTCTGGGTTTCCTTCATGGCTACAAAGTCCAGTCCTGCCAGCACACCGCGCCCTTCAAAGTAGCGGGCCAGCAGCCGGTTCTGCATCTGCCGGAAAAAATCGCGCGTGGAGTAATGGCGGCCCATCTCTCCCTCTTTGCAGCACGGGACAAAGTCCCGTGCGCTCTTGGACATAGCAGTATGGTGCTGTACTTTGCAATAGCGCATTTTTTAGGGGATGCGAGGCGCTGCGTGGTGAGGTCCTTCGCGTATGACGGCAGCAACAAGCTCGGCATTGATGTGTGCGTGGAGGCGCTTAATCCGTATCGCCGGCGGGGCCGTATGAGGTGCACAAGCCTGAGCGATACGCGAGAGTGTGTTACGTAGAGTGCGTGATGCGCCCGAATCTGAAGGCGGCCCTGTGACGGTTCCGGTGGTCAAAAACATGAGCGCATCGGTTCGGAAGTGGTTGTTGAACTATGCAAAGGCGAACCACAGAAATGCCAGTTTGTTTGCTCGTTGCTCATGCTCTTCTGCAAATTCCGGCGTAGTGAGGAAGCAGCAATCTCGTGTCGAAAAGATCGATCACGACATCGTGCAGCCTCCGTGGCATTCGCTAGGGATAGCAAATTCTGGAAGCAAATCGATTTAGCTTGTCCAGCGACAGGCTGGCGTTGGGGTGGGGTGCACTCAAGTAAGAAGTCGGCTCGGTGAAAGCGGCAAGGTTACCTATGGCATTCAGGCCGGTTACTTATGCAAAGGCTGAATTACTTCCGTGACGGAAACACGAAGCCGCACACTGGTAAGGCTCTGTGTACAACTGTTTACACTTCGCGGGGGTATTGGTTCTGAGGAGCTTTCGAACTCGAAAGCATTTTCAATCTGAGTGCTTACTCAAGCGGAATAGAAGAAGCATCTTGAGATTCCGATCGATGCATATAGTTGTCTGCACTGCGCTCTATGCGCGTGGCGCTTGTATGTTTTCGCGATCTTGCTGACTGGCGTAACGGGTTCTTCTTCAACGTGAGATCCCACTTATTCAATTGATGCCAAAGGGCGCCGATTTTGATCGAAACCCCCTGCTCCAATAGTCGTTGCTGTAACTCGGCCAGAGTCAGGGCGGGCTCGGCTGCGATCCACGCGCGCAGCGCAGCCTCCATCTCCGCCAATTGCGAACGGCGGTGGCCGCCGATCCGATTGCCGTTGCGTTCTCCTGTCTGTTCAACTCGCTTCCGCACCTTGTGGACCCAGACGCGACTCACGTCGAAGCGCCGCGCAATCTCAGAAGGACGATCCCCGCGCTCCAGCGCCCGCAATACGCGCTCGCGCAAATCCTGTGAATAAGGCTGCATTTTCACCGTTTCGTTTCTGGCGTGAGAACTGTCGCCAATCTGTAAACACGTAACTTGGAAATATGTTGCAAGTCTGAGGCCAAACGAATTGGCACTAAAGTTGCAACTTATACCGCCGTACTCCCCCGTGTAGAAACAACAACGCTCGAGGTCCGGACCATGCGCTTGCGCGGAAGTAACCGGCGGGGGATGACGTGTCTCGGCTTCTTAAAGATAGGGGTCGCCGGGCTCGTCGTGTCTCTTCCCTGCGTGGCACAAAATACAACGACACAGACGCTGCAGGCCAACATCGTCCCGTTGGGCGGCCTTTTTATGCAGGCCACACCCGTGGTGCTCACCAAGTCGAGCACCAACTTCAACAGCTTTACCGGCACCATAACGCTTAGCTACCGCGCACGCACCAGTCAAGGCACGGGGCAGGGCGCGATTACGGTCAAGGCTACGGCTGACTTTTCACCCGCTGGGGGCCCCTCCATCAATCATCCACCCAGCGCCGGAGACACCTTTACCTACACCTGCAGCGGAGCGACATTAGGCGCTTCGTGCTCCGGCACCCAAAGGGTCAGCACCACTGCAGCAACGAATGTTGTAACGCTAGGCGCCTCGATGTGCACGGGCGGCGGCGCACCTTGCTCTACCGCCAACCCGAATACGGCGAACGTCACCTTCACCCTGACGGACGACCCCAAATACAAGACGGGGTCGTACTCAGCAACCCTAACCTGGACGATCAGTGCGAGTTGAAAACTATGAAAAGCACTCTACGACTGATACCGCTACTGGCGCTGGCTTTGCTCTTTACGGCATCGCGAGCGCTTGCCCAGACTGGCTCTCCCACCGGGACGACTACTGTCAGCGTGACGATTGGGCCTCAAGCCGGCCTGACCATCACGAACAGCAGCACGCCCCTGACGGCGAGCGGCTCCAACTTCAACCTTTTCACGGGTAGTACGGGCCTGACCTACTTCGTCCGCACCACTGCGACGGGCGGAGGAGGCAGTATTACCTTGAAAGTCACCTCCGACTTCAGCCCGTCCGGCGGTCCCTCCGTGCAGTCCCCGCTCACGTCTGCCGACGCGCTCACCTACACCTGTACTGTGGCCAGCCCGGGAACGGCTTGCACCGGTACGCAAACCGCTTCCACGAGCAGCCAGACCAACCTGGCTACCTTTGGAACCAATGTTCACACCGGCACTGGGGGAAGCACTGCCTCGGCCTCATGGTCTTTGGCCAATGACCCCAGCTACAAGACGGGAACGTATAACGCGACGGTGACTTTCACCATCAGCGCATCGTGACCCTTTCAACCCCAGCGCAAGCTGCGAACAAGAGGAGAGAAAAGCCATGAAAAAGCTTCTAATGGTTGTATCAACCGTGCTGCTGGCGGCGTCGGTCTGCTACGCGCAGCCCAGCGCCAATACCGCGACGGCGAATCTAGCCGTGACGGTGGGCAACGAGGCGGCTATCGCGGTCGTCTCCAGTTCTGCCTTAACCTCGACTGGGACAACTTTCGCGGACTATACGTCCATTACTGACCTCACTTACTGGGTCCGAACCACTGTTTCGGGCACCATAACCGTGGAGATTACGACCGATTTCAGCACGGGCGGCCCAGGCGGAGGACCATCGGTTAAAACTCCACCTACCTCCGGTGACGCGCTGACCTACACCTGCTCCGTTCAGGCTCCGGTTACCGGATTGGCGACCGCTTGCAGCACGGCGCAGACCGCTTCCACGAGCTCGGCAACAATGGTGGTTAACTTTGGGGCCACGACCCAATCCCTCAAGGCAGGGGACGACGCTAAGACGATGTGGACTCTGACGAACGATCCCTCTTACGCTGCGGGATCGTACACCGCAGTCGCCACATACACGATCAGTGCTGCGTAACGGGTCGCATTGCAGGTAGGGGGCGCCCGTGGCTTCTTTGGAGCTACGGGCTACACCTGCCTTGGGAGTAAAGGAATAAAGAACGGAAGCCAGGATGCGCAAAACCATCTTGATTACGACTACGGGTGTGTTCATCTTCGCTGTGGGGCTGGCGTGCGCTCAAACCACAACACCGGGCAAACGCCAACCCACACTGGCCTTGCCGTCTTCCGGCCAGAGCACCTTGCCTGGCCAGTTTAGCCAGGTGAGCGAACTACGTGCCATGCCCAGCACGATTCCATTTACGGCGAATAACCCGGGCAGCGCGATTCCAGGCAGTTCGGTTGCCACGATTACCTGGGAAATCGAGCACGGAAATAACGGGCGGACGTGGACCTTAATGGTCGGCACAACTTCGCCGACCTTCAACGGCTGCACCACCGTGCCTGCATCCGCAGTCAGCGTGAAGTGCGTTTCGGCTTGGGTTGCCGGCGGCGGACAAAGCAGCGCAGGCTGCAACATGAACAACTTCACTCCACTCCCGAACTCACTCCCGGGTCTGTCAGTAGCGAGCGGAAACGAGGGTAACGCCAGCGAACACAACTATACTGTGGTTCTGAGTTACCAGTTGACAGATTCATGGAGGTATAGAGCAAACGTATGTCCACTCAACGTTTCGTACACCGTAGTTGCGCAGTAACTTTCGCTTCTGCCTTGCTCGGCATGGGCGTCACACTGTCCCTGCCCGCGCATGCGCAGTTGGGCCTGGGCCTTGTGCCTATGCGCCAGGAAATGAAGATCGCGCCCGGCCAACAGGTCTCAGGCGCCCTTAAACTCAGCAGCGAATCGGGCGTCAAGACCCGCATTCGGGCCGAGATTGACGACTTCGATATTGACGCCACGGATACGCCCCAGTTTGAGCGCAACCTTCCGCAGGAGGCTCCTTACTCCTGCAAGAACTGGCTGAGCCTGAACCCCATGGAGATCGAGCTCGAACAGGGAGGATCTCTGTTGGTGCGCTACACCATCCGCGTGCCGGCCGACGCGGCAGAAGGCAGCTACGCCTGCGCTGCCGGCTTTACCACGCTTCCTTCAGCCGACCAGGCAGCGGCGCAAGGCATGGGAATGCATATGGCGGTGCGCATTGTTTCCGCGTTCTACATCCAGGTGGGCAATCCTCAGGTGATGGGCAGCCTGAAGGAGATCACGCTGGAGGCGGTACCGCCGCAGGCGGCGCCGGCGGAGGGCGGACCCGCGACGAACGCCACTGAAGCCAAGAGTAGTTGGCGGGTGGTGGTGGTGCTTGAAAACTCGGGGAAGATGTACTTCAGGCCTTCGGGCACGCTCGAGGTGCTGGACGCTGGCGGCAAGACGGTGGAGACGGATGATTTCCCGTCCCTGGCCGTCCTGCGCGAGCGCACGCAGCGCGTCATCTTCCCGCTCAAGACGAACCTCGAGCCAGGGCATTACAAATTGCGAGTGAACGTGGACATCGGTACGGGCGAGATCCAGGCAGGCACGGCGGACGTGGCAGTAGAAGCCCCGCCACCAGCGCCTGCGGCCAAGCCGGCGCCGAAGTGAGGGCAGGCTTGGCGCCGCGAGGGTGAGTAGCCCAGCGGCGATTGCAGGGTGTCCACCAATTCCGCAGTACGTATAGCGGAAAGGCGCTCGGGAAGAGACGACGAGTCCGGATGGTGAATGATGCCGTGAAAACCAACGATTGCCTGGCATACATCGCCCGTTGTTTACCGGCCATGATCGTTTTGGTGGCATCTATGTTGAACTGCGGTGAAACTCGCGCTCAGGAGTCTGCCGGGCAGGCGGAGGTGGCCATGCAGGGCTACTACATGAGCGGAAGCGACCAGCCGCTCATCGAAACCTCCGGGATGGCCGAGAACTCAACCCAGTTTCTCCCAGGGCTTGGCCTGCTTACCACGAACGTTGAAGGTTACGGCGGCGACGGTTTCCGCACCGGCAACCTTTACGCGGGACTGCAAGGGACGCCCATCTGGGGCTGGCATTGGGACTTTATCGGCGGCGACTACCATTTCTCTTCGTACCTGGTGGAAAACCCCTTCTCCAACGTCTACACGCCCGAAATCGCCGGGCGTGGCGCGCAAATCGCCATGAAGCGCACCAACCGCACCTATCAATTCTTTGTGGGTGAGGACACTGTGCTCGCAGGCGAGCGCATCCCCTTCCGCCTCATCTTGCCGCAGAGGCTCATTGGCGCTTCAATGCAGCAGAAGGTGGGCGAGCATTGGGCCTTCGGGTTGCGCTATATGAACCTGGCGACCAGCTCAAGTGCTCTGACAGAGGACGCCAACTACATTTTGCCGGGCCGCACCTATCAGGGCTCCAACAGCCTGACGTTCCAGTCGACCTACAGCTTCAGCGAGCACCTGAAATTCTATGGGGAAACCGGGTACGGCACGGCTTCGAGCTTCACACCTTTGCCGGTGGGGCAGAAGCCATTTTCGTTCCTGGCCGGCCCCTCGTGGGAGACGAGCAAGTTCACTGTCCGCGCCAATTATGTGCACCAGAGCACGACCTACATGCCGCTGCTTGGCTACTTCGCAGGCGACCGCAAGGGACCATACGTGGAAGGGCGCTACCGGCCCTTTGGGAGATTGGAACTCTACGGCTCCACCAGCGCATACTCCAACAACCTGGAGAAGAACCCCAACCTGCCGAGTTTCAGCAGCTCCGAGTATTCAGCAGGCGCTGCCCTTACCCTGCCCTGGAAAATAAGCGCCAGCAGTTCGCTCACCTCTCTGAAATTAACCGAGGTCGAACCTGGGCAGCCGGGTGTGCTTCCATCCAACAACAGCCAGATCAACCTGACCGTCAGCCGCCCCATCTGGCGTCACAACCTGCGTTTCTCGCTCATTGACATGAAGCTCAATGTCAACTCCCAGCCGCAGACGCAGCGCTTCGAGGACATAGAAGACTCATTCACCGTGAAGCATATTGTGCTGGGCGGGGCCATGCGGCTGCAAAACACGCAATCGCAAAGCTCGCCATCGTCGACGCAAAACCTAAACACTATCTTCTATCGCGGATCGGTACAGGCCAACCTCAAGCGCATTTCCGTTTACGGGTACTTGGAAAAGGGCAACGACCTGATCAACCAGAGCGTCTTCAGCACCAACTCAGTCAGCAGCACGGTGCTCGGAATGAGCGCCCCGCTCTTTAGCGGATGGACCCTGCATTTTGAGGCGTTCCAAAACCAGCTCCTGACGTCGCTGAATCCCGAGAACATCTTCCTTTTCGGCAACAGCGATCAGGGCCTGAACACCCAGTTGGCGAACTTCAATCAACGCAGCATTTATTTCAAGATCAGCAAGCGCTACTCCTGGGGGAAACCACTGGAGCAGGGCAGCACCATGGAGCAGTATGCGGCGGTGCACGCGCCGTTGGTGGGCAGCGTGGAGGGCTTGGTGATGGAGGCGGCGCTCTCCGGGCCAGTGCCGGCCCCGAATGTGGGCGTCATCCTCGATCATGGCCGTACCGCGGAAAGCGACAACACAGGTCATTATGTGTTCACCGACGTTCCCGAGGGGCAGCATGAGGTGGAACTGAATATGGAAGAACTCCCGGCCGATTACTCGCCGGGCCCGGAGAACGTCGCGCACGTCAGCGTGGCGCCGCGCACCATTGCCCGCACCGACTTCGACGTAACGCGCCTGGCGAATCTTGCGGGAAAGATTGTGGCGCCCAAGGACGTGCAAGTTGAGAACGTGGTGGTCCGCCTGGTAGGCACGAAGCTTTACACCACGCCCTATCCGGACGGCACGTTCTCCTTCTACAACCTGAGCGAGGGACATTACGAGGTTGAGATCGATGAGGAGACGCTTCCCGAAGGCTACATCCTGGCTTCGCCCGCGCGCGTCGCGGTAGTGGCCGCAAGTTCCGGCCCGGAGGCGACGACAGGTTTCGAGTTGAAGGTCAAGCCCCAGGCGGTGAAGCCGGTCAGGGAGATGTTGAATCAGGAGATCCACGTCAACGCGCCCGGCAGTAGCAGCCCGCGCAAGTAGCACGAGCAGGGGCTCGGGCCGAGGAAGTGGCTTTTGGAAGATTGAATCATTGCGGCGATGGAAGACTTTATCCCGTGCGCCGGCGATGAATGGAGTGAGAACGGAAAAGGGCGATGTCAACGAGCCGATCGATCGGCAAGCCGATGGCGAACACGGTGGTTCGTAGCCGGCGTGTGGCTCGTGGACTGTGCAGGACCGGCGTGCTCGCCGCCCTCGTCGCCGTGATCTTCGTGGCGATCGGCACCCCTCTCTTCGGTCAGCATAGCAATACCGGCGCCGCGAGCCTGGGGCTGACGGTAAGCCCGGAAGATCTGCTGACGATTCCCGGCGGCACTAGCGTGTCCCTGAAAATCCGCCTCGGCACAGGGCCTGCTTACCTCTGGGGAGATAGTCTCAGCGACTGCGGTTCGGCGCCAACCATCGGGAACCCGACGAACATCACCGCGTCAGGAACCTACACTCCCCTTCTCACCGCCGTTCCCTTCAATACGACGAGCAACGATTACGTTTGCGTGTACGATCCCGGAACCCTAAGTTTGAATACTTCCGTGGCGTGGCCGCATACCGGCCTAAAGCTGGTGTTCAATCAGTCGTCCATCCCCAACACCGCGGCGGGCTCTTCCATTACCCCGGCGGTGACGGTGCAGGTGCAGGACAGTAATGGAATCCTGGTGGCCAGCAGCACGGCCTCGGTCGCGCTCGCAATTACGTCGGGCACGCCCGCCACAGGCGGGCCAGGCACATTGAGCGGAACACTGACGAAATCCGCCGTCAATGGCGTTGCCACATTCAGTAATCTCTCCATCGACAAGGATGGGAACGCCTACACATTGACTGCCACGAGCAGCGGAATCAGCAACGGCACCAGCGGCACGTTCAACATCACGTCGGGTGGGGTGAGCGCGAGCAAATCCACCGTGGTCGCCAGCCCGACCTCCGTTACGGCAGACGGCACAACGACCTCCATGATCACCGTCACGCTGCTGGATACAAACAGCAACCCGGTGAGCGGCAAGACCGTGACCCTGGCGGCGGGCAGTGGCAGTTCGACGATCACCACGGTCAACGGCACAACCAACTCCAGCGGCCAGGCTACCTTCACAGTGAAGGACACCGTGGCTCAGGCGGTCACCTACACGGCGACAGACACGACCGACTCGAACCTCGTCATCACGCAGACAGCCACGGTGACGTTCATGGCGGGCACGGCGACTAAATTGGCCTTCACCACGCAGCCAGGCGGCGGCACGGGCGGAGCGGCCTGGTCGCAGCAGCCGGCTGTGACGGTCGAGGACGCGTTTGGCAACGCGGTGACAAGCAGTTCGGCCTCGATCAAGCTGGCTCAGAGCAGCGGGACGTTCACCTGCACGATCAACCCGTTGGCCGCCTCTTCCGGCGTGGCTACATTTGCGGGCTGTGAGATGAACCAGGCTGGCAGTGGTTATACGCTGACGGCGACGAGCGGCGGGCTGACCTCAGCGACTAGCAGCGCCTTCGCTATCACGGTGGGCACGGCGATACAGTTGGCCTTCACGACGGAGCCCGTCGGCGGCATCTACTCGGGCGCATTCCCAACTCAGCCAGTAGTGACGGTCGAGGACGCCGGCGGCAACAAGGTGACAACCAGTACGGCGCCGATCACGCTCGCGATCGGGACAAATCCGAGCGGCGGTACGCTCTCCGGTTGCTCGTCCAATCCGCTGGGCGCAACTGGGGGCACAGCGACGTTCTCGGGCTGCAAGATTTCTAATGTGACGTCTGGCACCGGTTTTACTTTGACGGCGGCGAGTTCCGGGCTGAGCACTGCAACAAGCACGCCCTTTGACATCACGACGGGGGCAGGCCTCAGCGCCCCTACAGTTGGCGCGCAGTCTCCAAACTCCGTGCCTAAAGGAGGTTCCAGCACATATTCGATCAGTGTGAGCACTAGCCCCACCTCAGCTTGCACTGCTAGTCTGACCCTTACAGGCACAGCCCTGCCCACGGGAGCCAGCGGCTCGTTTAGTCCTAGTCAGCTTGTCTTTGACGCGACGAGCCCCCTAACCTCAACACTGACTATAACGACATCTTCCACAACCCCAGCGGGCACGACATCTGGAGTTACAGTAACCGCCACTGGGAGCAACGGTTGCACGGGCACTTACCCTTCTTCTGCATTCAGCCTTGTCGTCAGCGCGGCCGTGAACCCGGCCAGCGCCACCAACTCCACGGTGAGCGCCAGCCCGGCGTCTGTTGCAGCCAACGGCTCCACGACCTCGACCATCACGGTGACGCTGAAGGACGGGAGCAACAACCTTTTAAGCGGCAAGACCGTGACCTTGTCGGCGGGCAGCGGCAGCTCGACGATTTCGGCAGCCAGCGGCCCGTCCAACTCAGGTGTGGTAACCTTCACCGTCAAGGACGCGACGGCCGAAGCGGTCACTTACACGGCCACGGACACAACCGACACCATCACTGTCACTCAAAAACCAATAGTGACCTTCACTGCCAGCAAGCTGGCGTTTATCACGGCGCCGATCAGTACTACGGCTGGCACTTGCTCCTCGCAGATCATTGTGCAGACGCTGGATGGCTCTAACAACCCAACGGATCCGCCGAGCACGGCAACGGTGGCTCTGAGCAGCTCCAGCACTGGCGGTACGTTCTACAGCAACAGCGGTTGCACGACACCAATAAGCGGCAACACCGTCAGCATCGGCACTGGTGCAAGCAGCGCCAGCTTCTGGTACCAGGACACCAAAGCGGGCAGCCCGGTGATCACGGCTGCGGCGACTGGAGGCGTAACGAGCAGTCCCACGCAGACCGAGACGGTGAATGTGGGCACCGCAGCGAAGCTGGCCTTCATCCAGCAGCCATCTACAACGACGGCAGGAAGCGCAATTAGCCCGGCGGTCACAGTACAAGTGCAAGACGCCAGCGGCAACGTGGTAGCGACGGATTCCTCGACGGTTGCGATTGCGATCAGCAGCGGCGGCAATCTGACGGGCACCACCTCGGTGGCGGCGGTGAACGGTGTGGCGACCTTCAGCAATCTGATCCCCACGGCTGCGGGCAGCTTTACATTGTCGGCCACGGATGGCTCACTGACGGGTGCAACCAGCAACAGCTTTACGGTGAACCAGGCCAGCCAGACGATCACAGTGACGATGGCAGCCCCGTCCAGCGCGGTCTATGGCCAGCAGTTCACGGTGGCGGCCACGGCCAGTTCCGGCCTGAGTGTCACCTACAGCAGCGCCGGTGGTTGCAGCAACTCGGGTGCGACCTTCACGATGACGAGCGGCACGACTGCGTGCACGGTCAAATTCGATCAGGCCGGGAACAGCACCTACGGCGCGGCGACAGAGGTGACAGAGACTGTAACGGCACAGAAGGCAACGCTGACGGTCACGGGCATCACGGCCAACAGCAAAGTCTATGACGGAACAACTACCTCGACGCTCAACACCGGTGGCGCAGCCCTGGCGGGAGTCGTGAGCGGAGACTCCGGGAATGTGACCCTGAACACTGCGAGTGCTGTGGGCACCTTTAGCGACAGGAACGTTGGGACCAGCAAGACCGTGACGATTTCCGGCTTAACGATCAGTGGGACAAAGGCGGGCAACTACACCCTGACCCAGCCGACGACCACGGCGAACATCACTGCCAAGGCCCTGACGATTACTGGACTGACGGCGAGCGCCAAGGTATATGACGGCACGACCGCGGAGCCACTGGGCGGGACGGCGGCGTTGCTGGCGGCAGAGGCATCGGGAGCGGGCACGACCAGCGATGGCAAACCCTACTCGGTCGACTCGGTTTCGGCCGGGGGAACGGCGACAGGAACGTTTGCGAATAAGAATGTGGGCACGTCACTAGCGGTGACCGTCACCGGCGTCACCATCACCGGAACAGGCAGCGGCAACTACACGGCGACACAGCAGACGGGCCTGACGGCGAACATCACGACGCGCGCGATCACGGTGACGGCGGCGACGAACACCAAGACCTATAACGGCACGACGAGCGCGGCGGCGACCCCGACGATCACCACCGGTAGCCTGGCCTCAGGCGACTCGGCAACCTGGACGGAGACCTACGACAACAAGAACGCGGGTACGGGCAAAACTATGACTCCCGCGGGCTCGGTGAGCGACGGCAATAGCGGGAATAACTACACCGTGACCTTCGCGACCAGCACGAACGGTACGATCAACAAGCTGGCGATCACGGTGACGGCGGCGTCGAACACCAAGACCTACGACGGGACGACCTCAGCGGCCGCGACACCCACGATTACGTCGGGTGCGCTTCAGGGCACGGACACGGCGAACTTCACGGAGGCGTACAGCACTGCGACCGTGGGCACAGGCAAGACCCTGATCCCAAGCGGAACAGTGACGGACGGCAACAGCGGCAACAACTATAGCTATACCTTCGTCAACAACACCACCGGTGTGATTACGGCCGGCGCGGCGGCGAAGTTGGCCTTCACGACGCAGCCCGGAGGGACAAGCTATGCTGGAGCGGCGTTGGGGACGCAGCCGGTCGTGACAGTGCAGGACGCAGGCGGCAACACAGTCACCACCGACAACACGGACGTGGTCACGCTGGCCATCGGGACGAACCCGGGCGGCGGGACGCTCACCTGCACGCCCGTCCAGGTGACCTCCGGTGTGGCCACGTTTGCAGGCTGCCAGATTAGTTTAGGAGGGACTGGCTACACCCTGAAGGCGACGAGCGGTTCCCTGACTTCTGCCACCAGCAGCGCCTTCAACATACAGGACTTCTCGCTGTCGGCCAGTCCGACTTCGGGGACCGTTACTAGGCCGTCGTCCTTCACCTACAGCCCGGGGATAACTCTAGCGAGTTTGGGCGGTTTCCAAGGGAGCGTCACGCCTGCCTGCCAAAGCGTATCGCCCACGACCGGCACTCCTATCACGTGCAGCCAGGTCAGTTTCTTCTACGGCTCGATAAACTGGGCTATACCCACCACTACTATGACCGTGACTACCACCAATGGCCCCCCCGCTACCACCCCTGGCACGTACACAATCACCATCAAAGGAACTTATTCTGGAATACCAGTGCGCACGGTCCAAGTCACTCTGACAGTCCAATAGGAGGCGGGTTTTGGCGGAACGAGTAGCTCAGCCTCGCTGCGGCGGGGCTGAGGCCATTCAAGCGCAAGGCGGTGTCGGTCTCGCGTTCATCGCCACATTGCTCGTGCGCGTCGCTGCATGTGTCTCTCGCCTGAAAACGCCGCGAGGCTGGCCAGCGCGGAGCTCCATTTCGCCTCCCATCTGTTGCCCGCGCCACCTTCAATGTGGAGAACTTTACGCTGTTATCCCTCGCCAATACACCAATCTGCGGAAGGGGACCAGCCACAGAGAGACGCCGGGCCAAGGAGAAGAGACATCCGGGCATACCGATTAGCCCCTACGGCGGTTCTCCCGCAGCTATGAGCCGTTTCGGACAGAATTCAAGGTGGCTTTTTCTTGATGAAAAAGCCACTTGGCGATTGTGCCTTGGTCTACGCCCGCAGGAGACCCGCTATAGCGCAAACCTTATGGGGGTATGATTGGGGGTATTTCCGGTAAGCATTTCGTTACACGAATGAAAATAAATGTCTTAATTCACGATACGAATCCAGTCGTGCGCTTCACCATATCGGTCTTGAAGATCATGTTTGCTGGCGCCACCGCCTCGTCCCGTTCGTATCCGTCTTTGCGCAGGAAGATGTGAACGGTTGCCGGCGCCGGCTGCGGGAGTTGGATGATGCATGTGCCGTCGCTGCCGGTGAAGGCGCGGTTTATCTTGCCCTGACCGATCTGGATATCGACTTCTACACCGGAGACAGGCACTCCGGTGACACGGTCGGTGACCTCTGCGCTGAATTGCCACGGCGGCGGAGGACGAAGGGCATACCAAAGCGCGATGCCGGCCAGGCAAGCCGCCAGCACGCCCAGCGCCGCCCAGAGCTTCCGCCTGCGCGCAAGCGTCCAACCCAGCGCGCGCTTGAGGTGCGAAGCCGCTTGCGCGGCGTCGGTGGCAGTGATGCCCTGGACCTCCAGCATCGCGGGCAGCGGCGTCTTATCCAGCAGCCACGGAAGCACCGGTCTGTGCAGCGCCTCGGCGCGCGAATACTCGAAGGTAATGTAATCGGAGCCGCGCGTGTTCTCAGACCAGCACAGCACCAGAGTGCGCGAAGCGCGAATCGACCGCTCCAGACGGCGTTTCCACTCTTCACCGGGATCGATCGACTGTACATCGAAGAAGACGCGATAACCCATGCGGCGCAGCTCGTCGCGCAGCGGCGCCACCCGCTCCGTGTCCGCGCGCGAGTAGCTGAGGAATACGTCGTATTTCGTCATGGACATAAGAGCTATTTTTGCAAAAGCGGCTCAATCTGGCGCAAGGCCGCGGTCATGCCGGCGGAGTCACCATTCTGCAGGCTGGTAAAGAGCGCGATCCAGGAAGCGCGGCCCTTTTCGAAGGAGGGCGAATGCGAGAGGAAGTGGATTGTGCCGGTGAAGTCCCAAAAGTCCGTCTGGAATACAGGAGGCTTCGAGGCGAGGGCCGTTTCGGTCGCGGCGGCAGCGCCCCGGTCTCCGGTGCCCCATTGGCATGCAAGCTTCATCGCATCTCGGATAGCGAGTCCCGGTGGGGGCAACGTGCTGTCATCCAGCACCGCGGCCTGCTGAAGACAGACTGTAAAGTGACCGGCCCAGAGGTTAAGTTCCATCAGATTCATTTGCGTTCCGGCCCATTTCTCGGGCAGATCGGCTTTGGTGTAGACCTCCAGCGCACTGCGATACGCCTGGTCCGCCTGATCGAATAAGGCAACGGCCCTGTCTCCGCCGGCGAGCTCTCCTTCCTCTTCGAGCGCAAGCCCGAGATTGTTTTGCGTTGCGGCCCAGTCCTGGGGCAGATCGGCTTTAGTGCGTACCTCCAGCGCGCTGCGATACGCCTGCACCGCCTGATCGAGCAGCCCAGCGGCCTTGTCTGCGCCGGCCCACTCTTCTGCATCCATGAGCGCAATCCCCAGATTGTTCTGCGTACTGGCCCATTCCTGAGGCAGATTGGCTTTGGTGTAGACCTCGAGCGCGCTGCGATACGCCCGCACCGCCTCATCGAGCAGGCTGGCGGCCTTGTCTCCGCTGGCTCCCTCTCCCTCGTGCATGAGCGCAATTCCCAGATTGTTTTGTGTCCCGGCCCAGTCCTGGGGCAGATCGGCTTTGGTGCAGACCTCGAGCGCGCTGCGATACGCCCGCACCGCCTCATCGAGCAGGCCGGCGGCCTTGTCTCCGCTGGCCCGGTCTGCCTCATGCATGAGCGCAATCCCCAGATTGTTTTGCGTCGCGGCCCAGTACCGGGGCAGCTCGGCCTGCGTGTAGACCTCGAGCGCGCTGCGATACGCCTGCACCGCCTCATCGAGCAGGCCAGCGGCCTTGTCTCCGCTAACGCGCTCTCCCTCTTCCTCGAGCGCAACCCCGAGGCCGTCGTGTGCCGCCGCTGCCTCCTGGCGATCTCCCAGCACCGCGTATTCGCGCGCCAGCGACTGGAAATCGCTGGCGGATTGAGCCAGCAATGCGAGGCTCTCGCCGGCAGCAGCCACCTCACCCTCCCGCCAGCGCGCGTCGGCAGTGTCCCAGACCGCCTGCAGCCAAAGCTCGTGAAAGCCTTTGTCTTCCGGATGTTTTTTATATTCTGCGTCCGCGGCGGCCTCGGCGCTCTCCAGCGTCAGCGTGGCCTGGTGATACTGCAGGTTGAGCCGATAAGCGCCGGCGGCCTGTTCGCTGTGGTCGAGAAGCTGGCGCAACGGCGTTCGCAGCTTTTCCATGAGCGCCTGCTGCGCCGCCTGCAGTGCCTGTACCTGCGCCTGCAGGGCCTTCTCCTGCGACTCTACCGAATCGATTTGTTGGCGATCCGCGTCGCCGGCCTCATTAAACAGTTGAGCAGCGTTGGCATAATGATTGAGCGCGAGTTCCGCAAGGGCCTTCTGCTCGGCGGTGGTGGCCTGCGCGGATTGCCGCTGGATTCCTTGCGCCCATTGCTCCACCTGCTGCTTGACCTGATCGTCGGAGAAGCCGTTGGCCTGAGCCCATTCGGCCAGCGCGGCGCCCAGGTCCGGCTTCTGGTTTTGCGCCGCCGCGTTCTGCTTCAGCGCAGTCACTTGCTTCTGCAGGGCGCTCACCTGCACCAGCGTCCGATGAAGCATGGCCTCAATCTGCGCCGGCCCCAGCAGCGCAGATGAGCCTTTGGGCAGCATGCTCACATTGATGGTTCCGGGCAGCGTGGACAACTGGCCGTCGGCCGGCTGATAGATCACCAGATTGCTGGCGCCGGCGATCTCAATGCGCAGACCCCCGCGCTGGGCCACTTCCTCCGACACATCCAGCCACGTCTGGCCTCTGGGATTGGTTACACCGCGCACCTCAGTCACCAGCACAGCGCTGTCGAGATAGCTCAGCGCGACGCGCACGGTGGGGACGGGCTGGGCTGGCTCAGTGTGCGCATCCGCGACCACTACTGCTATGGTCCGCTGGGCCGGAGCCTTTTGCGCCACCGCCGCGCTGTAAGCGCAGCCGAGGCATGGCAGCAAAACCGCCCATGAAACCCGAGCTTTCATGCAGACCTCCGGCGCGACGGGGCCGATTCGATGAGTAGGGCAAGCCCTGTTGATTGGGGATTATATCGAAACTCGGCCTGCGGAGTCTGCCGAATTTGCTGTTTGCCGGCGAAGTTACATCGGCGCCGACCGATCACGGTCAGTGATTCCGCCGCAACAAGGGCGCCTGTCTGCACAGGGGGCCAGGCCGGCAACTCGGTGAGATCGTTTGCGCCCCGTTCGGATGACCGGCGAGCCGGAAGCAATTCCCAAGTGTCGATAACAGTCCTTACCGTGAACCGAGCCTGGGCGATCAATCCGGCGCGGTTCGTCTCGGACTTTATCTATGACCGCTATCCCACTCGCCGCGGGCGCGCAACTGCTCGATCTCCTGCCGGGCCATTTCCTGGGCGCGTCCGTAGTCCGGCTTGACCACGCGGTTCAACGGCATCTGGCCGGGTTCGAGAACGATCCAATGGCGCGGCCGCATGTAGGACGGCAAGGAACGCGCGTGCCGATCCAGTTCCCGCCGGTTCAGTTCAACTCCCGGCCGCTTCTCTACCACTGCCACCACAGCCTCGGATACGACGGCATGCGCCACGCCTACCACGACGCAGTTGGCTACCTTTGCTGAAAGTGAACAGATATGCGATTCCACGTCGCCGGGGAATATCTGGTAGCCAAACGACTTGATCACCCACTTCTCCCGGCCGGTCAGATGCAGGCCCGCGGCGTCTTTACGGCCAAGATCGCCGGTATATAAAAAGCCGTCGCGCGAAATGGCCCTGGCTGTCGCGGCAGGATCGTTGACGTAGCCAAGAAAGGTTTGTGGCCCGCGAAAGCACACATGGCCTGTCTCGCCGGACGGCAGCTCCTCGCCGGCGTTGCCGTCGGCGCGCATGGGTTCGCGAATGGAGCACGGATAGATCGGCATGTCCTGGCCAAGCCCGGCGAGAAGCGCCTCCCGGCCGCTCGTACTCGCCTGCGTATAGGTGCAGAAACCGGCAGCTTCGGTGAGCCCCAGTCCGGTGCCGATCACAGGCGCCATGGCGGCAAGCTGGTCCACGAATGGCCGCGAGACCGCATGTCCGCCGTAGGCGGCAAACCTCAGGCTGGAAAGGTCGTGGCGATCGTAATCTTTCAGCATCCACTCGAGTTGAAACATGGCCGGGATCTGGCCCATGATCTCAACGCGATGCTGCGTAATGGCGCGCAACGAACGGCCGGCGTCGAAGACCTCCACGAGGACCGCCGTGCCTCCTCCGAAGAAGGTGCTCATCATGGCCTCCGTCTGGCCGCCTACGTGAGATGGAGGCAGATTGACCAGAGTGCGGGAGCCGCGGTCTCCGCCGAAAAAGGCGCCGCACAGGCACATATTCTGTACCGTGACGTTGCGGTGCGAAAGCAGGGCGGGCTTGGGCGAACCGGTTGATCCGGTAGTGAAGATGACCAGCGCGCCATCGTTCTCGGTCAGGGTGGAGGCGATCCTGGCCAGTGCGGCAGAGTCTGCATCCGTCCCGGTACGCAACGCCGGCTCCGCAATCGACGCGAAGGGTCTCGTGCCGGGAATCTCTTCTTCCGAGTCCACCACGATGGAATGCCGGATCCAATTGCACTGCGCCCGCACGGCGCGCCACAGTTCCCGAAAATCGAACGGCGCTTTCACGCCCAGACCGACAAGCCCGAGCGGCCGGAGAATTTGCAGGGATCGAATCACCTCGGCGGAGGACAAACGCAGATCCAGCGGGGCGACGATCACTCCGATTTTGAAACAGCTGTATTCCAGCAGTACGTGATCCACGGAGAGCGGCAACAGGGTGACCAGGAAATCGCCCTTGGCGAAGCCCAGGCGCAACAGTTCCCCCGCCAAAGCCGTGGTGATGCGGTCAAAGTCGCTCCAGGTGACGGCGCGATCGCCCTCCGCGCTGAGAATCGCTGGAGCCTCCGGCTTGGCCTTCGCCCACTTCGCCACCACGCCATGCAACAGATGACGATCGGCAAAAACTGTTTCGTAATCATCGAGGGTAAACAGAGGCATGTTCATGGGTTTACTCGGCCACGATCCTGAATCAGTCGATCATTCGCGGCAGCACGCGTCAAGGACCGCCTGACGAAGGTTTGTTTCTGCTCTCAGGGCGGGGAATGCCGAGGATACCCAAGTTGTTCTTTCAGAAGGACAACCGCTGACAGTGTGCGATGCCGCAGGTAGAACCGGCGGATATGAATGCCATTTTGATGTTTGAAGAGAAGTGTGTTTGGCGCGGTTAAAGTCATGCTCCAAATACTGGTGGCGAATTCATCGAACGCAGTAGAACGCATTGAAAGAGACAGGAAAGAAGGTAAAGGCGACCGCGAAGCCACGCAAGACTGCTGTGAGGAAAGACACTGTTGTAAGTGTTCGTCCTTGGCTGCCTTTGGATTTCTGCCTGCATTCCGCTGTACCTTTGATTTTCTGCTGCGTACGGATGCTCGGCAGTTCCTGGCACTAACGCCTGTATGTGCCCATCCATTGCGCCTGCGACAGAACGTGTCTCTTCATGGCGCGTTCCAGATCCTGTTTACTGGCCCCTGCCTTCAGATCCAGCACGGTGTCCAGAGCATATAGTTTGAAGAAATAGCGATGCGCTTTGCCGAGAGGAGGGCATGGGCCGCCATAGCCGATGCAGTTGAAATCGTTCCTGCCCTGAAGTGCGCCATTCTCAAGTTCTTCCTGTTTCAGCGCCCCCTCTGGCAGTTCCGTAAGATGGGCGGGAATATTCCAGATCAGCCAGTGGGTCCAGGTTCCTCTGGGCGCATCAGGATCATCCGCGATCAGCGCCAACGAGCGCGCTGCGGCTGAGACGCCGTTCCAGTTCAGTGCAGGCGACAGGTCGGCGCCGCTGCACGTGTACCTTTTGGGAATCTCACCCCCATCGGCAAATGCGGTTGTTTTCAGTTCAAGGGACATCGCCTTACCCTCCTTCGTTCACAGGAACCAGAGGTCCGCTGTCGCTTGTGACGGCATCGCCCCCTCCAACGGGAAGGGAAGATCCGGGTTCGGCGCGTCCGTCCCGTGCTCTACGCTGCTTCAGCGGAGCGCCCCGCCGCAAAGCTGATCACCTTGGGTTTGGCCAGTTTTTTGAAGTCGTCCCAGCTCATGCGAATCAGTTCGCGATGCGTCCCCGCATTGAAGGCGATCTCCTTGTCCCTCTCCAGGCTGTCATCGGCAAAAACATCGAGGCCGAAGAGATTCCCGAAGGGCGGCATCGCGCCGGTTTCGCACTCCGGAAAGCGATCGCTGAACTCGTCTTCGCCGGCGAGCGCGACGGTCTTCGCCTTGGCTCCCTTTCTCAGCAACATCAGGTCCACGTAGAACTTTGCCGGCAGGACCGCCATCACCAGCTTGCCATCCAGCCTGACGATCACGGTCTTCGCCAGTTCCTTTCCTGAAATATGTACCAGTCCCGCGATCCCCTGTGCCGTATAAGCGGGTGAGTGGGAGATCACAACGTACACCACCTTCTGCGCATCGAGATATTCCATCAACGTCGCGAGTGCCATAACCCCCTCCTTGTCCGTTCGCGTTCTTGTGTTGAGCTGCGATGAGCGCGATGATTCCAATCTCACGCGTTCTCGATTTCCCGTTCCCAATCGGCGCCGCGCAGCCGGACTGCCTCCGCTTCAGGCCGGCTATCGCTTGTAGCCGATCTTGCGCAGCAGATCGTGCCGCCACGCTACTTCCGCTTCTCCCTCAACCCCTTTTGGCGAGCTGCCATCGATCACGCCCAGCACGCCTTTCCCCTGCTCGCTACGCGCCAGCACCACCTCCACCGGGTTGGCCGTGGCGCAAAAAATGCAACACACCTCCGGAACATTGCGGATGGCATTCAGAAGATTGATGGGATAAGCATTCCGAAGGAGCAGAACAAAGACATGGCCGGCAGCCAGAGCCGCGGCATTTCGGATCGCAACCTCTTTCAGAACCTGATCGTTCCCCTCTGACCGAATCAGGCATTCTCCCGAGCTCTCGTTGAATGCCAGGCCGAATTTGGCGTGCGGCGCTGTCGTCACCACCGCTTCGTAGAGGTCCTCCACCGTCTTGATGAAGTGGGACTGGCCAAGAATCAGGTTGGCTTCATCCGGAACTTCCATGCGCACTGTCAGCAGATCGATCATTGTCTCCCCCGCTTCCTCAGTTTGCTTATACGCCTTTCTTGTGCTGCGTCCGAACCCGTTCTACGTAACGTCCCGTCTTCAGATCGATACTCACCATCTCGCCCGGAGCCACGAACGAAGGAACCTGAATGGTCATGCCATTCTCCAGCGTGGCTTCCTTTCGCGCCGAATCCTGCTGCGATCGCGCGGGAGGCGCGGTGCTCATCACGCGAGCCTCAACCGTGTCCGGCATGGTTACACGGATCGGCTCTCCTTCGAAGAACTCGGCGGGAACTTCCATTCCAGGCTGCAGAAGCCTTTCCCCCAAGCCCAGGCTGGCCGCAGGAAACTCAACTTGTTCGAAGGAGTCCAGTCTCTGAAAGATGCAGTTGCTGCCATCGCTGTAGAGAAACTCCACCATCCGTTTCTCCAGCTCCACGTCTTCCAACCTCTCCAGCGGTCGAAAGTGCTGATCCCAAAGGCGGCCGCTGCGGACATTCTCAAGCCTGACCCGTACCGTGCCGCCCATTTTTGCGGCGCCGGCCTTGGCCTCAACTTCAAGGACACGATAGACCTGCTGGTCAATCCGGAGCGCCATTCCTTCGTGCAATTCGGAGGCCGTGACCATAAGCCCCTCCAGATTTCCTGCGGGTTTCCCAGCGTACCGGCTGCCACATGTCCAATTCCGCAGCAGCAGGGAGAGGGAATCGAAGCCAATCCTCGACACGGCAGCGTGACGTCGCGGAGCAGGGAATCCACGGCTGCCTCTCGGAAACTGACACCAACATTCTGCGCAAAAGGAATCGCCATTCAGTGACACCCATCACCGGCCATGCCGCATCTCGTCCTCTTTGAGCTACATGTGCCGGGGCCGGAATAGACTTAGCCCATGTCCGGCTTTGTTCTGTTCGCCACGCCCTGGTGGGTGAACCTCCTCATCCTCATTCCTGCCGTCGCCTTTCTCAACTCGAGAAAGCAGAAGATTCGCATGGAGAAGAAGCGGCTCTTGCCGGCCGCGCTCATCGCCGTAGCCTTTGGGTTTGTGGAAGCAGCCGTCGTGGTCTATCTCAGGGCCGCCACCGGACTTTGGCCCGGCCCGCCGGTCAAAGCACTCGTTACCCTCCCTGGGGCCCTGTTAAGGATCGAGTATTTCAGAGAAGCGGCAACCCTAATCATGCTCGCCGGCATCGCTTGGCTCGCGGGGCAAAGCATCAAGGCAAGGTTCGTTGCCTTTCTTTGGATCTTCGCCGTCTGGGACATCTTCTATTACGTCTGGCTTCGTCTCACGATTGGATGGCCCACCTCGTTCCTCAACTCCGACCTGCTCTTCCTGATTCCCGTGCCATGGACGGCGCAGGTGTGGTTCCCCATCCTGGTCAGCGGCCTCACCGCAACGGTCATTTGGTTCCGCTCTTGAATACAGGGCTTGCGCGGGAGTTCCAGGCTGCGGCCTGCCGTTCCTCACACCACTTACATCGGCTGCGCAGGAACCGCCAGTTGCTCAATCCACTGGCGCATCCGCCGGCAGTGAGAACCTTCCCAGTACACTCGCTCACAACCCGGGCACTCCCGGAACACATGGCACCATTCCAGAACCCTTTGCGGCGCCCGCCCGGCAACTTCAGTTTTTGACACTTCCCTCAGCAGCTCATTGCAAACCATGCAGCGTGTCAGCGGGCGCACTAACCGGGCCAGATCGAAGCGCCTCGCCACCTCCGCGGTCTGGCGGCGGCTGTCTGTCTCGCGCAGCCAGTACCCATGCGTCACTGCCGAGTGTTTCAGCAACCCCCGGTCCCGCGTCAGCAGGATGCGCCTTTGTTCGCTGCTAATCTGCACCAGCTCCGTGTCGCTGGCGTGGTTGACATACACCGTGTTGAAGCCAAGCATCCGCAGATACCCCGCCAGCCTGCCCAAATGAACATCCAGCACGAACTTCGGCTCCCGCAACGGCTGCGGCCGCAAGCGCAACACCGGCGTGATGTCGATCGACTCAAACACCGGATAGACGGCTACACGATCGCCGTTTTTGACCAGGCGCTGGAACTCCGACGACTCGCCGTTCACCAGGACCAGATCCACTTCCGTATGCGGCACGCCAATGCCCTCGATCATGTCCTTCACTGAGGCCGGCACGAAGAAATGCCTCTCCACCGTCCGATATTGCTGTCCGGGAGGCAGATGGTCATTCAATTCGGCATAAAAGCGGAAGCAGGCACAAGCCGGGCCGGGAGCCATGATGCACGCCTCGCCTTCAGTGTAGGCTCGTTTGCGATGACCGGGTCGTCTGTTCGCGGCCGCCAGCGTCAGGCTGCTGCGCGTCATCCGCAACACAAAGGTCGAAATCCATGCGCCAAATGTGCTCTCCATGCCCACTTCGCGCCGTGATATGCTCAACCCAGATTTAAGGAGCGCCGTCTCTCACCGCGCCATGGCCCCTCGCCAGTCAAGTTCGCCGCCGCGGCCCCGCCAGGTGGTTCAAATTGGTGTGACCGGCCATCGCCTCAACCGGCTGCCGCCTCAGATCGCCGCCGTCCTTCCGGGCCAATGCGAGCTGGTCCTCAAGGCCGTCGCGCATCTGGCGGCCTCCGCGCACGATCGCCATCTGTATTCGCCCGAACCCCCGCTGCTGCGCATCCTCTCTCCGCTGGCCGAAGGCGCGGACCGCATTGTGGCCCACGCCGGCCTCGCCCTGGGCGCGGACTTGCAGTGCCCGCTGCCGTTCCTCGCCGCCGAGTACTGCCACGACTTCGAAGACGCCGCTTCCCGCGACGAATTCCACTGGCTGCTGGCAAAGGCCTCGGCGGTGTTTCAGATGGAGGGCTCCCGCGCCGAAGAAGACGCCGCTTACGAGCACGCCGGGCGCATGGTGCTGGAGCAATCCGATCTCCTGATTGCCATCTGGGATGGCGAACCGGCCGCGGGCAGGGGCGGCACCGCGCAGATCGTGGAGGAGGCGCTGGCGCAGCACGTGCCCGTGGTCTGGCTCCATGCGTCCGAAGCGAAGGAGCCGTGCATTCTCCTAGCCGATGAATCGGGCAGGCGCCAGATTCAGTCGCTGGATCATCTCGAATCGATCTTCGCCGGGCGCTTTTCCCGGAGCGGCGGCCAGGAGAAGGACTTCAACTTCAGCCACGCTTACTTCGCCGAGAAGCAGCCGGGCTTCGATCCCGGCCGGATCTTCCGCATCTTTCGCGATCTTGTCGCGCGCGGCCACCTGCGCAGGGGCGCGTGGCGCGTCGCGAATTTCGAGAAGTCCTCGCGGGAAGAATGGGAGAAGACGATCGCAAGCTCTCCCGATCTGCCCGAAGATACGCGCCACTACCTGCTCGACCGTCTCTGCCCTCACTATGCCTGGGCCGACGGATTGTCCGGTTACTACGCCGGCGCTCTTCGCTCGAGTGCTCTGGCGACAAGCCTGATGGCGGCCTTTGCTGTCCTGGTTCCGATGGCGGATTACGTTTGCAGCAGGCACAAAATCGACCTGGGCAGGTTTCCCGCGCTCACCGAATTCTCTCTGATCGCGATCATTCTCGCCATTACCTGGCACGGCCGCCGGAAGCGCTGGCACGAGCGCTGGCTCAACCTGAGGCAACTGGCCGAGCTTTTGCGCCAATACTGCTACCTTGCCCCACTGGGCTGCGCGCTCGCAGCGCCGCCGCCCCCGGCCCACTTCCGATCCGGCTTCGACCGTTCCTGGGTCGATGGCATGTTTCGCAACATCGCGCGCGATCTCGGCCTGGTAAACGCCCAGGTCAACCACGCCTATGTCTCCTCCGTCGCCAAACTGATCGCAGACATTCTCGAAGGCCAGGTGAAATATCACGAGCGCAACCACGAGACGATGCACGAGTTGAGCCATCACCTCCATCTCATCGGCACGGCGTTGTTCGTTGGAACGCTGCTGGCCTGCGTCTGGCACACGATCTTCGGGGAATCGCCCTGGCTGCTTCTGCTGGCCACCGTGCCGCCCGCCTTCGGCGCCGCGTTTTACGGCATCGCCAATCACGGAGAATTCTCGCGCACCGCGGACCGGTCGCTGGCCATGGCTCGCGAGCTTGAGGTGATCCAGTCCGCCGAATTGAGCAAAGCCCTCGCTTCGCCGCACGAGAGTTTCGCGGCACTGCGCCAGACCGCCGAGAAGATCGCAAGCGTTATGATTGCCGAGACCATGGATTGGAGCTTTGTCTTCCGCTACCGGACGTTGAACCTTCCGGGCTGACATCGCGCCGTGGATTGCAAGGAGAACTATGGGTAAGCGCTTCGAAAGGGTCATTCTCGTTGCCTTCGCCATTCTTGCCGTGGGGCTCGGCTTTTGGGGATATGCAAGGGCCGGCAGCGGTTACATGGCCGGCCACGCATGGAATCCGGCTGCGCCCTTCACGTTCCTTGAAGGCATTCGCTGTCTCATCAGTTCCATGGGGCTGCTCAGGCTCTACGACCTGTTCCAGCCCGTGCAGGATCCCTGGCAGCTCGTGGTTGCGCAGGTACTGGTGCCCGGCATCGCATTGGTTTCCGCGGCGCAACTGTTCCTCACCGGAGTCAGAAAGAATCTCCGCACCGCGATGGCGCGCCGCAAAACCAACCATACCGTCGTCTGCGGCATCGGCGACGTGGGCATGCAGATCGTGCAGAACCTGCGCGCCGCGCATCATCGCGTTGTCGCCGTCGATCTGCTGGGGGATTCGCCCAACGCCGCGACCTGCGAGAACAGCGGAGTCCCGGTGCTCCAAGGCGACGCCAAGAATCCGCAAGTGCTGCTCGCCGCGGGCATCCGCCGCGCGCGAACGGCCGTCGTCACCACCGGCTCCGACAGCGAGAACGTCGATATCGCGCTCCAGATCAAAGCCGTCTACGATCGCCCTGCCTATCTCAAGCCGGGAAGAATCCAGGTGCTGGCCCAACTGCGCAACGACTGGATGCACAAGCGGCTGATTGCCAGCGACAAGGCGTCCCTCGGCTCTGCCGACGTGGATCTACGCCTCTTCAATCCCTTCACCGCGGCGGCGCGCATGTTGATCAAGCGTCTCCATCTGCCGCCCAGCCCCGAATTTGAGGCCCACACCCTCGTCCTCGTTGGGTTCGGGGCGTATGGCCGCGAGATCGCGCTGCACCTCATCCGATCCTCTCCGGTCGCGCTCGGACGCACGCTCAAGATCGTCGTCTTCGACCAGGATGCCGATGCGGAAAGGGAAAAATTCTCCATCACCAATCCTGCCGTTGCGGAGATCGCCGCGCTCGAGTTCGTTACGGCTACGGTGACGCCGGGATCTCCCGACCTGGCGCGCGTCGTCGAGCGCAAGCTCGAATCAGCCGGACCCTTGCTCGGCATTGCGCTTGCCCTGGGCGACGACGAGGTGAGCCTATGCGCCGCGCTCGAAATGCGCTCGCTGCTCGACCGCAAAGGCCATCTCCACGTTCCCATCTACGTGCGCCTCGAGCACTATCGCCGCCTGGGCGATGTGGTGCGCAGCGTCGAAGACATCTCCTGCTTCGGCGACCGGCTGCAGGTCTTCGGAACTCTCGAGGAAACGCTCAGCCCGGAAGTGTTATTCGGCTCAAAACTGGATGCCTTTGCCCAGGCCCTCCACGAAGATTACCGGCATCGCTCGCAGGACACGATCAATCCCCAGGCCAATGTCCCCTGGCACGACCTGCCTGAGTTCATGAAAATGTCGAATCGCTGGCGCGCCGACCACACGCCCCTGCTCATGGAGCTGGCCGGCCTGCACCTGGCAGACGATGTACACTCGCCGGCTGTCACCTCATTGACCGGCGAACAGGTCGAGCTACTTGCCCAGCTCGAGCACCGCCGCTACACCGTCGAGCGCCGCCTCGTTGACAGCCGCTTCCCGCCGCGCGCGCGCATGGCGCAGTGGAGCGAACTCAGCGCCGAGCAGAAGAATTGGAATCGCCTGGAGATAGCTCGCCTGCCCGTGATCATGGCCGGCCTCGGCATCGAACTGCATCCCGTGCGCCCCGTGCGCCTCTATGGCAAGCATCTGGCCGGCGCGCCCGCGGAACTCGATCGCTTGCTCGCCGCCCCGGCCTCCGCCCATTGCAGCCTGGTCGTCGATCTCGACGAACCCCAGGCCGTGAACGCCGCCGCGCGCGCCCTGCCGCTGCCTTCGCTGGGCCTCTGGCTGTTCTCCCGCGAAGAGCCTCGGGAGTTCTCCCTGCGCAGGCAGCAAATCCAGGGGAGCAGCCGCTCCGCCTTGATTCAACGCGCCAACGGTTGGGCGCAACGGGACTCGGTGGCTCTCGACGCATGAACCGTGCCCGCGTTCACCCTTGCGTACCGGGCTTGCGAGTTCGGGCTCTGGAATGGCGATTCGGGTTTGCGCCAGATGCTGCCCGGCAAACGCCGGAGTCCGCCAGGCCTGCCGAGGGCATGGGCGGGCCGGATCTGAACGGTAGATGCCCCAGAAAGCAATTGACGAGTCCTTCCCGTTTCTGCATGATGTATGCAAAATCCCCGTGCTTCTCACACCCGTACGAAGCCTGGAGGGCCCAATGCACACAAGATTGTTTCTCGTCCGGTCCTTTTCTCTGCTGTCCGTCTCGATGATCTTTCCACTACTGTTTGCCGGCGCTATTCGCGGACAAACAACCAAGACCGAGATCGACTATACGGGCAGCCTGATGGGTTACTACCGGATCGAAGCCACCGAGACCGCTCCTGTCCTTCAGCCAGTTCGAGATTTTCTCAAGTTTCGCGATGACGAAGCCCAGGACCCTAAGGACCGCCGCCTGTTGCTGGGAATGGGAGACGACTTCGGTCCCGAGTTCGGCGCTGCGCTGCAGTTCGAAAACATCGGTCTGGGCGATTGCAAGTTGCCGCAAAAAACGGGACTGCCCGACAACGATGGCCCGCCGGAGAGCCTCTATAAGGACGACGATCGCATTGCTCGCGCCGCCTATTGCGACAATGTCCTCAACTTCTTCATGACCGCCGGATTCCGCGCCGTGGTGCCGGGACGCGAAGACTTTATGTATTCGGCGGGCTGGCTGCGCGGAGTCGCGCGCCTGCTCGCCAACGAGAGCGATAAGTACGGGCCTCAAGGGTCTCCCCGGATCAAGAGCGACGATGGCCGCCTTTACCTCCTCGCGGCCAACCTTCGCATGGCGCTGACAGCAAGGCTTAAATTGCTGCCCAATGACGGTCCAGGTTCTGCCTACGGGCTGAAGAACAATTGCCCATTGCTTTTCGCCGGCGATCCGTTCGCCAGGGGCTCGGTAAAATGCGTCAACCAGGGCAGCGGGGCCGGGGGGGGCGGTGGCGCAGGAACCGCCCCGGAAGTCGAGCCGCTCGACTGGCTCGACCGCCTCGACCGGCTTAGCTCGGAACGAGGCAAAAATCCGGCCGTTACCGCAATGCGGCAACTGGCCACCGGAACCACAATCGTACGCAATGCCATGGTCAGTGACGAGGTCGCCATTATGCAAGCGGCGTGGTGGTCGCCACAGGCATTCAAGTCAGCCGACAAAATTCAACTTCCTGCTCTGCCCGGAAAATTCGCTTTCGGAGGACACGAAAGTGGCAGCCCGGACCTGGATCCGGATTTGATAACCAGCCTGTCAGCAATTTTGCACGGTCTCGATTCCTCCGTGTGCCAGGCCGGAGCGGCCTTTAACGATCCCGCCAACAGGGACAATGCCCGCGATTTGTGCGCTTACCGTGACAGGCTGCTGCAGATCCTCGTGAATTTGAAGGACAACTTGGCCAAGCCCGGTGAGCCGCTTGAAAATTGCACGGCAGACAATGGAGATTCCAGCGCGGGCGTATGCTTTCTTCTCAGCGAGGCGTCGCGCAAAGCCGCAATCCGCGGATTGCTGCGCACCATCGCCAGGGAACAGAAAGACGTCGGCTATACCGTCGCCGAGGAAAATGGGCAGAAGATTCTGGTCATCGGAGTCGTCGGACAAGACACCATGGAGGCGGTCTCAGAAACCAACCTTCGCCTTTGCATCGGCGGTAAGGGCAGCCAGGACATCCCTAACGAAGCGTTGAACGGCAAAAACTGGCCCAAGGACTTTGGCCGCTGCGACGATGCGGTGCCCGCGGCGGAAGTGGTGGTGACCGATCCCACCGTAGTCACCGGGGCCCTGGTACGCGGGGCCAGTCTCGAATATGGGTCTTTCGACGCCGTGGTTGTGATGGCGCAAATGACGCACACAGAAGCCGAAGTCCTCGCCACGCGCGTGTGGGCCAGGCTGAGGTCCGCGGGCGAACGCCCTGTCGATCTTGTTTTGAGCGAGCCCGAGGCCGGCTACGACACGCCCGCGCTCGAGTTATCCTACGCGCTTCCCGCCCAGAGAACCGCAAATGCCGGGCAGGCAAACCCCGCCGGCGCTCAAGGATCTTCGGCTCCCGCCCAGGCAACAGCGAACCCGGCCCAGGCTGCGGCCTCCGCGAACGCCGCCTATCCCGCCCCCGTCCTGACCCCGGTGAAGGGCTACTCCTCGTCGGTGGGCTACTCCTCGTTCGGCAATCAATTCCCAGGCACGGTGTCGCGCGTCACGCTCGTCTCCCCCTCCGGGAGCAGCGGCCCCAAAATCGACAATTCCAAGAGCGCCTTCGTCCCCAAACCTGCCGACAACCGCATCACTGCCGTTTCGCTCCTCTTCGACCTGATCCACAAGTTGCGTGGCGACCAAGCATCGCCAATCGTTGCCGCCGGCGCCGATGCTGAAATCGAAAACGAAAACAGAGCGGAATTGATGCTCCTCCAGTACCTCGAAAAGGCATCGCAGCCCACATCCGACCTGGTACTCCTCGAGAGCCGCGACATGCAGTTGGACACCATCGGGCAACAGGCAGTGTTGGATTCGAACGGGAAGCCGGCCCCGCTGGATGACTTCGGGCGTCAGGTCGTGTTGGATTCGAACGGTCGCCAGGTGCCTGTTAACGACTATGCGGACTACGATATGTGCCTCGTCTCGCCCGAGAGGCAAAAAAACATCTGCATGTTGCGCGTCGCCCTCGACCGCATCCTCTGGAAGGGCGATTACATGGAGAATGTGGCCGTCACCGGAAAAGACCTCCAGGCCATGCTCGCGGCTTCGGAACAGTTGATCGAGCAGCAGTCCGACCTGGCCGACAGAGACATTACCAAGGAGTGGCTCGCCTCCTACGGCATCGTTCAGGCCTCGTTGTCGAATCTCACCGAGGTCAACCGCAACAACGAGCCTCTTTGGGTTCCCGTCGATCCATCGTGTACCCCATCCCCGACAGCCAGGAGTACCTATTGCATCGATGGAACGCCCGTCGCTGACGATGCCTACTATTGGCTGCTGACCACCGATCAGATGGCGCAGGATAAGCTGGTTTATGGGGCCCTCCAGAAGCTGCCCCAGGCCTATCACCAAACCAGCCGCTATTTCGTGACCCACCGGTTATCGCACTTTCTCATCGATCGTTTGCAGGACCCTGACGTTGAAATCGCACTTACCGGCCTGGCCAACGGGCAACCCCGGCCGGTCGAAGAAACGGTCACGGCGTCGAACGAGCGCTTCCAGCAATTGCCGATTTGGCAGGTGGATTTCACCAAGCTCGTCGCCGGCTTCACTTCGCGGCAACCGGTGGGCGGAAACGCACAATCCGAAAACTTCCAGGGTGTCTCTGACTCGCGCGCCTCCGTGCCCACTCAGCAGGAGCTGGACCTCGAACTGGCAAGCCGCGTCACGGGGAGCTTCTTCGGTCCGGCTGGCAGCGGCAAATCGTTCGCGCCGGTTTCTTTTGGCATCCAAAGCGCGTTCGCTTATGACCGCTCCGTCATCGGCAATCTCACCAACAGGCCGATCAACGCTTCGTATTCCCTCAACAACGTCACCGAAGCAGGCTTCATCCAGGTTCGCCTTGGCGGCAAAAGCGGCGACTCCGTCCGCGGCGTGCACTCGCTCCCGCGCGCCCTTCTGGTCTTCACCCCGCGTCAATATCAGCTTGAAATCGACAACCCGTATTTGTTCTTCTCTTTCGCGGCTTCCGCTGGGCCTGGCGAGCTCACGGTCAAGCTTCCCCGCATCTCGGCTTGGACCGATCGCGGCGGCTTAAGGGCTGAGTTCGCCGGCAACCGGCCAAGGTCCTTCTCCTGGTTCTGGTTATCGGGAGGAAGCTATCTGGAGACGGGCATGGAGTTCAGCACGCAAAACAACGTCCTGTCGGCGCTCACGCTGCAAGACACCAACCAGACGACAGGCGCGAAGACGGCACATACCTGCCAGGTCACAGCGAACGTCACGCTGCAAACCTGCTTCACTAGCGCGAAATTTACAATCAACAGCACGACTCAGGTTGTCGGCGCGCCCGCCGTGAAGACACTCCATTCCCCCGGCTACTATTGGGATCTCCACTTCCAGAACCACCTCTGGCCTCGCGGAGGAGGAGAGAGTGGCCCCGGACCCGGCAAACAGTGGAGCCTTGTCACCGACTCGCAGGGCGACTATTACTTCGGGCGTCCTTCTGCGGCCGAGTTGCCCACGCAAACGGAGTACGCCATCCCGCTGAGCCTGTCGCTGGTCATTCCCGCTTACGGGAATCTATCCTTCGCGCCCACCTACTCCGGCTTCTTCTACAAGTCGCAATTGAGCGCTCAAAGCCTGCAGGTGAACTCATTTTCCATCACGGCACGGTGGTACTTCGCCCGCAATGCTCGCGTGCCCGTCCGCAGGCAGACCCCGCTTCCCGGACCGGCGACCGCGGATCAGACCCATACTGGAAAGGGGCATTGATAAACACGCTCTAGGGCCGCGGCAGGAATGCGGTAGAGCCGGCAGTGGCGGCGGTAGCCTGCGGACTCCGCATGTTCCCCGCATTGGCGCTCACATAGACAGCGCGGAGTGTGTTCACGTGTCCCCGAGCTTGCCGGCTCACGACTGGGGCCGTTCGATCTCCTTCTTGCCGCCAAGCAATCCATAGCGCCGCATCATGACGAGCCAGAGAATCACCCCGGCGACAAAGAGCGCCAGGAAAAGCGGAAGCACGGACCACTGTGTGGTTACCGCGAATTGCCCCGCGTGGAAGTACGGACTCAGATAGGCATCGCGCAGGAGGTCTCGCATGACCGCCATGCATGCGATGGTCACCGCCAAAGCGCCTGGGGCATACAACGCAGCGGCACGGATATTCTCGTTCCGCAAGGCTCCGGACATGACGAAGATGGCGGCCATGCCGCCCGCGATGCCAACCAGAAGCAGCGTGGTCGCCAGGGGGCTGTCGCCCATGAACAGCATACGCAAGCCGCGTGGGAGGCTGACGAGGAAGATCAGGCCCACCACAAACTGCGCCATGGTGGCGTACATAAACGCCTTGCCGCCAAACTGGAGCAACTGCTTGGCGTATTCCTTGTCCCGCTTCCAATTGGCCAGGGCGACGAACACCAGGAAGATTCCTCCCACCGCCAGGGCCGCAGTGAAAAAGTGCAGGAAGCGCGGGATCAGAGTCGCTTCCGTCAGATTCAGATTCCAGCCGCCCGGATCGGCAAAGTACTTCGCGGCCCATCGCGCGGGAGTCTGGCTCAGGGTGAGATTGTTGCTGAACATGAAGCCGATCAGGAAGACCAGGATCACGCTGACGAGCATCACGCCGCCGGCTTTTCCCCCATGCTGTCCGCTGCGGAACGAGACGTAATAGAAGCCGTAGTAGGCGGCGGTGAGCATCGCCAGCACCAGGAACCAGGGCCAGGCCATCACGATCGATGAGGTGTAAAAGAACTGGCCGTAGAGCACCTGCACGAAGAGCAGCGGAGCGATGCCCAGAGTGATCGTCGCAGGCAGCAGAACCGGCAGCTTCTTCGCCACATCGGAAAAGAGGCGTCCGCCGAACCCCCCGTTTTTCGCGCGCCATTTGGCGGTGAGCGCAAGCACTCCTCCGCCCAGAAGGAAGTTCATGGCGAGAATGTGAAGGACGAACGTCACAATCAGGAGTAGTTTGAAGACCCAATACGGCGCGGGCAGCGGGTTCGGGTCAAGAGCCGGAATCAGATTGGACTGCATCATCTTCACTTCCCTCCTTGCGCGGGGCTACCGAACCCTTTGGCGCTGCGCTGCGCATCGATCCACCCCGCCAGCGCCGTGCGCTGCGGACCGGTGAGCTTCAGGTCCGGCATCAGCGGAAACAGAGCGGTCAAATCCTTCAGCGCCTCGCCGGCCGCGGCCGGATCGCTTGTCAGGTTCTTGAAGAGCGGATCGTTGGCGTTCACGCGATGGCACATGGAGCAGTTTTGGTCAAAGACCGTCTGGCCGCCGGCAGCGGCTGCCGCGTCCTCGCTGGATACGGGTTCGATGGTATTGAGATAAACCGCCAGAGCGCCGCGCTCCGCATCGGTCCCGGCGAACGGCGGCATCACGCTGTTGTGCATGAACTCCAGGCCGCCCAGCATGGCTTGTATCTTGCTCTCATCCCATTGACGCAACGCGATGTAATGCTTGAGCCCGCGATAGGCGTTCGCCGTGTGGCAGCTCTCGCACTCCACGCGAAAGATCTCGTGCCCCACCGCGGCTTGGTTGCCGCCCGCCAGGTCGCGGTCGCTCACCCATTTCGCCGACGGCAGAACCCCCGCCGCATTCACTTCGTCCACGCTGAAGCCGCCGTCCCCCGGAATCTGCGTGGAATAGAGCGAGTTCGCATACAGGTAGTTCGAGATCACGAAGGGCTTGCGAATGGCTTCACGAACGAACTCGAACGAACCCATCGCGCCCAGCGCCACCAGCGCCACCAGGAGGCTGAAGGCCAGATGCATGCGGCCCGGCTTGAGCAACGAAAGCAACGCCAGCACAAACGTCACGGCCAGCAGCACAACGGCGAACCCGGCGTAGTGCGTAGCCGTGGGCATGGGGCCGCGAGCACTGGCCCACACATCGGCGGGAATCCGGCGGATGTACCACCACCCCAGCAAAGGCAGAACGGCCAGCGAGGGCACAATCCACCACGCGCTCCAGCGCACGATGCACGCCTTCAAATTTGCATCCTTCTCGACGCTCGCGGTGATCAAGGCGTAGATTCCCGCCAGCGCCAGCGCAATGGCCGTACGAAACGCCAGCGACGGAAAGTAAGTGGGATTGAAAAAGCCCTTCCAGAATTCGTGATTCTTGGTCCAGCTCCCCGAGGTCAGCATGAAGGCGATGATTCCGTTGATGATCACCAGGCTCAGGTACGCGGCGCCGAAATAAATCCACCCGTACCACAGGTGCAGCCGCGGTTCCAGCTTCTCCCACCCGTACAGGTAGAGCAGAGCGGCCGTGATCTCCAGGAAGAAGAACACCCACTCGATGGCCCAGCCCCACACGTACGCATGAATCAGGTTGCTGGTGGCCGTGGGACCGATCAGCGCGATCGTGAACCAGATGCCTACCCCGCTGATGGCGCCGAAAACCACTGTGACCAGCACAAAGAACTTGGTGTGCTTCTTGAGCCAGCCAAGCAGTGCGGCGTCGTTCTTGCGCCGGGCCCTGTGTTCCGTCACCACCAGAAACAGCCCGCCACCCACCGCGAAGTGGGACACGAACACGTGAAGAATGGCCACCAGGGCAATCAGCAGTCCTGCGCCAAACGCAACGTCCCAAACGGGATAATTCATGCGGGCCCTCCTGTTCCGGCGCTTGATTTTTCTCTCGTTCGGCCAGCAAGCACACCCGTGCGCTGCGCCTGCTGCTCAGGACTTCCATTCCCCCTCTCGCCGGTGACAACTCGCTGTGATCGGCATCACGACGATCGGTGACCCGCTGCGGAACCGCAAAACCGATGCACAATCTCCGCCTGGAATCTCGAGGACGCGCGCTCCGCCCAACCGTCCCGGGAACGCATCGCTCCCGATCTGCGCGCCGCCGTCAGAGGGGCTGGACGTGGTTGTGCGGCCGGTCTCGCAGGATGCCCTTGCCCTTGGTAAGCCAGGCCACGCCGAAGGCCATCAGAGCCAGCGATTCGCTCGTCAGCAGCGGATCGAGGGGCTGCAGAATTCGTGCCGCAGCCGGGAAATTCAGGCTGACCATGACGGTGTCGCAAACGAGGATAACAACGCCGCAGACCTGGTAGACCGCATTTCTATGCCGCTTGCGGCGGGTGCGGCTCGCTCCCGGCGAGGACTTGCAGAACAGGACCAGGCAAAAGTACGCGAGGGCCAGGAACATCAGCGCCGCAAACGCGGTGTGAGCGAGATTGAGTTCGAGTTGCAGCCGCGTGTGCACGGGGTCTCGCGGGTTCACTGAGGGGCACAGAGCCAAGCCAAACGCAAATGCTCCCGCCAGGTAGCCGGTAATCTCGTCCGTCAGGTCATATCCGCGCGAGCCCATAAGAAATGCACCGATCGCGCACAGGCTTCCCGCAAGGCAGTTGGCCATGGGAGTGTACCGGTAGTCGCTGATCGAGTGCTCCAGGAGCGGATGAGGAAGCGTATGGCCCGGCCCGATGAGCGCAATCAGGATGACGCCCAATGGAAGCGCAAAGGGAAGCGACAGCGCGACGATGCCCACCGTTCTGCGCAGCGAGTAGTAAGACAGGACCGCGGGATTCCTAGGCGCCGTGTGAGCTGACATCGAGCCTCCCACGAATGGATTTTCCACGACGAAGCAGAATATCGCATTTGCGCGGATCGCCGCAGCGCCTGCATCGCCAAAGTCACGGCGCTGAGGGCCTTCATCGGCGCGATGGCCTCACACTTTAAGGCATTTCTCCCCATCCTCAAGAGTGCCAACCGCGTTGAAGGTTGCCGCTCCCTGGTGCTCGCGTCAACTTGGCTGTTTGGAATGCCTATATACCATGGGGAGAAATGCGCTAGCCCTGCCGCGCCTCCACCCTCGCGGCGAACGCCCAGTTGTGCCCCAGCCAGAAGTTCACCAGCGAGCAGCAGAGGATCGCAATCGCGTTCGATGCAACCACCGGGATGCGGGCCTCCTCGACCAGAAGCGGCATCAGCGCCAGATTCCCCAGCAGCGAAACCAGCCCGTTGGAGAGATGAAAGCGCACGAACCGCTCCGGCAATGCCGAGCGGTCGCGCCGGTCGCGCCACGTGTAGCGCAGGTGCCACACAAAGTTGTGCACCAGCGTCAACTCCAGCGCCGCGGCCGTTGCCACAAGGTAGCGGCCCGCGGTCAACCGGTTGAACAGCGCCAGCGCGGCAAGCTGCACCGCCATGCCCATGGCGCCCACCACGTTGAACTTGCCCCAACGGATGAGTGCGCTCATGGCAACGGCTCCTGCCGGTAGAGTTGCGCGGTGTGACGCGCCGCCACGGCAATCGCCATCGCCGCCATCCCCAGCGTCGCGATCATCCCTCCCAGATCGAAGAGCAGCACTCTGTGGCCCAACACCGTCGAATATGGACTGCGCAGCGCGGCCAGGTTGCCGAGGATCAGCAGAATGCGAATCTCCGTGGGCCCGAAGATGCCTTGCGAAAGCTCGAAACACTGGAGCGTGTACGCGGCCAGGTAGCTCTCGCTCGAAAGCACCAGAAACGCGATCAGCATCGCCATCGCCGTCGGCCAGTGCAGCAGCCCAGAGGCGCCCAGCCCGCACATCAGCGCCACCGCTCCAAGAACGTCCACCATGTGATCGACATAGAATCCGTAACGCGGCCGCTCCTGCCGGCGCACGCGCGCCAGCGTCCCGTCGAGGCTGTCGCCCAGCCAGTTCAGCGCCAGGCACACGATCACCAGCAGCAAAGCCCGGCGGTCGAAGCGCGACAACGCATAGCAGATGCCCGCCCCGATCTGCGCGCCGAGGCCCAGCGCCGTCAGCCGGTCCGAGCTCACCCATCGCGGCGCGCGCCCGGCCATCCATTGCAAGGCGCGCTTCTCCAGGCGGGCCGTCAACCCCTGGTTCACCCGGCGCGCGCTCTCAAACCCCGCTTCATCCTTTGCTGTTGTTGTAACAACTTGTTCGCCCATCTTCGATTCCTCTTCTGCAAACCAGCTCCCGAAACAGGTACCGTATCAGGTCGCGAACCCAGGGGCCTCAGCCCACGATGGCGCGTCCTCTTTTCCCGCCTCTCACGGCTTGCGCAGCGCGTCCCGCGCCGCTCGCAGCGTGAACTCCAGCGATTCGCGCGGAATGCTTTCAATAAACGGCCCAATCGCCCACCCCAACCCCGTGGGAATGGATCGCGTAAGCGAAACCGACTCGATCTGGATATACAGTCCGCCGTCGCGCTCCTCGTAGCTCCAGTAGGTGTTCAACCGCCACAGAAACCCGTGCTCTTCGCTGGGGCTCAACGCGCGCTCTTTCGCCGTGCCCGCCGACTCGATCTCCACAATCCGCGTGCTGCGCGAAACGCTGTACCCGTACTGGGCGCTCGTCCCTCCGAAATTGTCACGTCCAAACGTCACGTCGTACGTTGTGTCCATCACCACCGTCAGAATGTGCGTCTGCCGCACCCGCAGCGTCACCCGGTAGCGATCGCCCTCCTGCGCCGGCGCCGTGGACTTGAGCACCTGCGGCGAAAAATAGCGGGGATAG
>Ga0187865_1000146_pt1 | contig 100448 bp, 84 predicted proteins | sample June2016WEW_11_1_2_FD_132989 | JGI IMG/M metagenome (GOLD analysis project Ga0187865, IMG submission 132989) | Peatland microbial communities from SPRUCE experiment site at the Marcell Experimental Forest, Minnesota, USA - June2016WEW_11_100 | ecosystem: Environmental > Terrestrial > Soil >... | reverse complement strand
GTACGCCTACGACACGCTGAACCGGCTGACGGCGGGGCACAACACGGCGACTACCGCGGCTTCAATTCAGTACGCCAACATGTACGGTTGCTGGGCCTACGACTCGTTCGGCAACCGGACCGCCAACGACCCTCTCTGGACAACTGCCTGCCCGGCACAGGAGTCGAGCCTGACGCCATGTGACAGCCACACTGCTACTGGCTTGCAAGGCGTTCCCGTCGCTATCTGAGGCAGAGTGCAGCGCGCTAAAACAGGTCCGGCGCGCCGTAGGGAAAAATACCTACGCTCACCGTTTTGGGGGCAACTCTGGGGGCAATAGTCAGAAATCAATGAACGCTCAGTCAATAGAATCAACTAGATACACCTGTAATTCGATAGGCGCCTCGCCTACCATGTGGAGTTGATCGTTTGCCGTCGCAGATCGATCCCTGCCAATCCGGCAAATGTTCAATCCCGCAACCTACGCGCTTAGCAGTTTCACCAGATTCGCGTAGCTGATTGCGAGGCTCTCAAGCGGCGGCCTGTCCGTCACGTCCTGCTCCACATACATATTTGCAATATGGTTCTCGGCAGCCAGCCGCAGAATCTTTTTCCAGTCCAGCGTGCCCTCGCCCACCTCGGTAAAATGCGCGGAGCCGGGGCCCGTGTCGAACGAAGTCGTCACGTTCGGCTTGCGATCCTTCAGGTGCAGCGACTGCATTCGCCTGCCATGTTGGCGCAGCATCGCCACCGGGTCGTACCCCGCCTGCGCCACCCAATAGCAGTCCATCTCCCACTGCACCAGCGCGGGGTCGGTGTTTTTGAGCAGCACATCCAGACCGGTCACGCCGCCGTAGTCTCTGAACTCCAGATTGTGGTTGTGAAAGCCGAATCTCAGGCCCATCTTCTGCAACTGCGCGCCCCAGGCGTTGTATTGCTCCGCCACGCGCTTGTATCCGTCGGCTGAATTCGCCAGAGACGCCGGAGGCATGGAGCAGACCATGCACTCCAGACCCAGTTCTTTGGCGTAGTCTAAGCGGCTTGCAAATTCGTCGTAACCGAAATGCCCGCTCGGCGCAGTCAGCCCCGCGTCGAGGATGACCCGCCGCAGATTTTTCGCACTCATCGTGTACTGCAATCCAGAGGTCTCCACGGTCTCGTAGCCGATCTTGCGAATCGCCGCGAGTGTACCCGCCAAATCCCTGCCGGCAAGGCTGCGTACCGTGTAGAGCTGCACGCCCAGCGGCCGATCCGCCACTTTGCCAAATGCGCGCGGCGCCAACGCCAGCGCAGCCAGTCCAGCCGCCGCTTCCGTGGCAAACACTCTTCTCGTCAGCATGGCGAATTCTCCTCACCGGCCATTATAGGCGCACTCATCCGGCATCTCGGGCAACGTCTCTGCGCCATGTTCGAGGATTTGGAGGAGCGTATCTGCTTCCCGCACGCGCAGATGGGAAATCACCAGGCCTAACCTCAGATCATCTCTGCGTCCGGCATCGCCCGCGCGGCAGCTTCGTTGTAAGCGTTGGCCTCCGCCTCAAAGCTCTCGTCTGCCTCAATTCGCGGCACGCAGAATCGCTCCACTCCGCCCAGCACGTCGGCTCCGGTTCGCCGCTGTCTCGGTGGCGCCCCGATGTAAAACTTGGCCCATAGTGCCTCCTTCCACCCGTGGGAGCAAGAATGCACCATCAAATGCCGGGACCAAACGCAAACATGAGGTTGAGTATTCGCCGTGACCACATGCATTCCCTGAACAGACTCGATACGTATCGCAAAAATGCACATAAAAAGTTCCCGGGCGGGAATCTCTCTTGTAAGGTCTAATTGATAGCGTCGATTTGTTCCCGTACGGTAATTTTTCCTTGACTTTATTCTGAAAAGGCACGATTATTCCCGTACGGGAATAATCGTGGTGAGCAGGTGAAATACACAGCGCAAGCAATCGGCCAAATGATCCGCGAGAGCCGGAAACGGCTGGGCGTCACGCAACGAGATTTGGCGCTGACCTCCGGCACGGGTCTGCGCTTTGTCATCGACCTCGAAAAGGGCAAGGAGACCTGCCAGATCGGCAAGGTTCTGACCGTCCTGAATACGCTGGGAATCCGGATCGCGCTGACGCCGCCGACGGTCTCCGAGAGCAAGGAGTAGCGCATGGCGAGAACCCTGGATGTCTACCTGCACCGCGAACTGGTCGGCCACCTGATTCAGGATGAGGGCGGCCAGATGGTCTTTGATTACGCGGAAAGCTGGCTGCAAAAACCCGACGCCACGCCCTTGTCCCATTCACTGCCCTTGCGGCGGGAGCGCTTCAAACGCAATGAGTGCCGGGGCTACTTCGCTGGCGTTCTGCCCGAGGAAAGTAAGCGCGAGATTATCGCCCGCAACCTGGGCATCAGTGAGCGCAACGATTACGCCATGCTGGAACGAATCGGCGGGGAGTGCGCGGGCGCCGTTACGTTCATTCCTGCTGGAGAAAACCTGCCTGCCCGCGACGACCACTATCGGGCGCTTACCTCCCACGAACTCGCGGAGATTCTCAAGGAACTGCCGCGCCGTCCGCTATTGGCCGGCGAGACCGGAATCCGCCTCTCGCTTGCAGGCGCACAGGACAAGATCGCCGTTCGCGTGGAGGGCGATGCAATCACGCTCCCCCTGGGTGGCGCGCCGAGTACGCACATCTTGAAACCGGCCGTGGAGCGATTCGCCGGGGTTGTCTTCAATGAAGCCTTCTGCATGAGACTCGCTGCGGCGTCAGGCCTGCCCGCAGCCAAGGCTGAGATCAGGTGCGTGGAAGAACTTGAATACCTGCAGGTCGAGCGCTACGACAGGACACACCGCCAGAGTCCAGAGGGCGCAACGCTGCTCGAACGGTTGCATCAAGAGGATTTTTGTCAGGCATTGGGCATCGTCTCGGAAAACAAGTATCAAAAGGAAGGCGGACCTTCGCTCAAGCAATGCTTCGCTCTGCTGCGCGAGGTCTCCAGCGCGCCGGTCCTCGATTTGGCGCGTCTGCTGGACGCGGTGGTTTTTAACTTTCTGGTCGGCAACAATGACGCGCACGGCAAGAATTTTTCATTGCTCTATCGCGGCGTGGGTACAGCGAACCGGGAGATTCGGCTTGCGCCTCTTTACGATGTCGTCAGTACCTGCTACTACTCTGAGCTCGCCCGCGAGATGGCGATGAAGATAGGCGGCGAGTATTCCTCCGACAGAGTCTCGAAAACAAACTTCGAGCAACTGGCGGAAGACGCCGGACTTGCCAAGCCGCTCGTGCGTAGTCGTGTGCCGGAATTGGCTGAAGCGGTCCTCTTGAATCTGGACAAAACCGGGATCGAACACCCGGTCGCCGAAGCCCTGGCAGGGCAGATTCGGGAGCGCTGCAAAACAGTGCAAGACAGCTTTGGCAAAGCGTTATGAAAGGATCGCTAGCGATGCGCTGAGGCCGAAAGGCCTGTGGCGGTGGGAAGGGTGGCGCGGTAGCTGGCGTCGAGAGCGGGACCGAGGAGGAGGATGGCGGCGATGCTGCCTTGACCTTGGTGGCCCCAACCGGCGGTGACCTTTAGGGCCCAATCGAGGTTTGGGTCGGGCGGGAACCGTTTTCCCGGCGACCACCATCAGGCACGATCGCCTTTCTCAGAACGCTGCCTTGTCAAACGCAAGCCAAGCCCTCGCCCGATTCGTCGAGGGCAACCACTCCTCAATCACAGAGTTCATGCAGCACGTGATTGCAACCCTCCACGCGCCCATATACCTGCGAGAAAACGAAGGCGCATTACGACGCGGCTGGCCCCGCATCCCACTCCCAGCCACAGCCGATCTGTTGGCCCACTCCGCTTTGACGAGAGTTCATCATAGACCGCACGCAACGCCGGTCACGCGCAGCGCGGAGCTATTTCCGTCTGTCGTGGAATTCCTGGCCGATCTCTGCGATGGTGCGACTGCCGAGGATCGCGGCCGCACGTGGGAATACGATTTGCTCCTCCACCTGAATGTGCTCCTCATAGAGATGCTTGAGCTGCTCTGTACCGGATCGCAACCGCTGTCCGTCTTCCGGGCTCAAGAAGCCGTCCGCGATCCATGCCGTGTAGAAAGCGTCGACCGCCTGGTGCAGATCATTGGCGTGGCGATGGTCGCTCTCAAGCTCGCGCAGTTCTTCGACGTTGCCGGCGGCGGACTCTGTGCGGAGCCTGGGAAACAGAGATTCCTCCTCGTCCGCCGTGTGCCGCTGCCCGCCCACGCGAAAGTAATGGAGCGCTGACTGCACGGCTTTTGCCTCTTCGTCCGTCAAGGCCCTGCTCTGAGCACGGTTGACCACGACGCAAAGCATGTGGAGGAATCGCTCGATCCTGCGATGGCAGTCAATCAGCATTCCGATGGGGTCGTCGAATCCGCTATCCGGCTTTGCTCCAATTTGTACCGCCATCATTTCACCTCCGCAGCAGTATGCTTGCGATAATCGTTGATCGTCGAATTGCAAGTCATGACGCGCAATCGATTGCGGCATTTCTGTCACGCACCCTGCAGTACATGCAGATGCGTTGCCCGCTTCACGCTCGAAGGAGGTGGAACATATCCTTTGGGCATGTATGCACAGCAGGGCTCTTCCCCATAAGGGTTGCCGGTGAGGGCGTAGGCTCTGGCGCGCGAACCGCCGCAGATTTCTTTGAACTCGCAAACGCCGCATTTTCCTTCGAGCTTTGCAGTGTCTCTTAATCCTTGAAAGAGCGGGGATTCGCGGTAGACCGTGCTCAGTGGCTCGTGTCGAATGTTGCCGGCGGACACAGGCAGAAATCCGCTGGGGAATACTTCTCCAACGTGCGAGATGAACACAAACCCTTTCCCGTCGTTCAGTCCGCGCGGAGCTCTGCCGATGGCATCCGCGACCTTCTCCGGAATGACAGCCTGTTCACCGGCCTTTCGTTCCGCCACTCTCTGTTGCAAGAGAAACCGCCGATAGTGCGGGGCTTCTGTCGTTTTGATATCGAAGCTTGCCGACTTTGAAAGGCGGTAAATTTTCTCAAATACCTGTTCGAACTCGGCGGCGCTCTGAAGATCGTTCAATTTGCCGCGGCCTGTGGGAACCAAGAAGAATACGCTCCAGAGAGTGATATTGAGGCTCTTCGTGAGCGCAACGATAGCGTCGATTTCGCCGATATTTCTGCGGCTGAAGGTCGTGTTGATCTGCACAGGCAGGCCGATTTCATTAGCCCAACGAACGGCATCGAGCGTTCGCGCAAACGATCCGCTCATTCCCCGGAACGCGTCGTGGGTCTCCGCACTTGCTCCATCCATGCTCACCGCGAGCCTGGCCAGTCCGGCTTCCTTGAGATGCGCGATAATTTCCCTCGTGAGCAATGGCGTTGCGCTCGGTGTCAAAGATACTCGTACGCCGCGAGAGCGGGCATGGCCAATGAGTTCGAATAAATCCGGGCGCTTAATTGGATCTCCCCCGGTGAGTACGAAAACAGGCACATACATTGCCACAATCTGATCGATCAGCGCCTTGCCTTCGCTGGTACTCAATTCCATAGGATGACGGTCCGGTTGAGCCGATGCGCGGCAATGCACACAGGCCAGATCGCAGGCTTGGGTCACTTCCCAGATGGCGATGAATGGCCGCTCGTTGAAATCAATCGCGTTGACTTGCGGGTTCATGAATCCATCACACCGCGCCGTGGTTGCGTCGCGCAGTGACAAAAGTCCCAACTGCTAGAATTCCGGAGTGACCACCCAACGTATCGATCTCGGTGCAGTCCTCGAAAAGACAGCTTTGTTGTCCAGTCTTTCACCGTCTGAGCTGCAGCTGCTCGCTGTTCGCACGGTACGGAAACTGTTCAGCGCAGGCGAGTTGCTGTTCTCTGAAGGCGAGCCCTGCAATGGGCTGCACATCATTGTGCGGGGCAAGGTTCGGATTTTCAAGACCTCCATGAGCGGCAGGGAACAGGTGCTCGCGATGAATGGTCCTGGGGAATCCGTTGCGGAACTGCCCGTCTTTGACGGAGGCCCATACCCGGCATCGGCCGTCGCCATCGAAGACACGGAGATTGCTTTCATTTCGCGGCGCGACTTTAACGCCTATTGCCTGGAACATCCAGAGGTTGCGCTCAAGGTTCTCTCCGTGGTCGGTACCCGGCTTCGCCGCCTGGTGGGAATTATTGAAGAATTGTCGTTCACCACGATTCGACAGCGCCTCATCTCGGCATTGCTCAAACTCGCTCAAAAGGAAGGCAAGAAGACAGAGCGCGGCATTGAATTTCAACTGCCGGCAACGCACCAGGAACTGGCCAATCAGCTCGGAACGGTACGCGAACTGATCTCACGCAATCTCATGCGTCTGCAGGCCGAGGGATTGCTGGATGTGGACGCGAGAGAGATCGTGGTAAAGGACATGAAGGGCCTGAGTGCGCTTCTGGATGCGGCGAACTAGCCGATTAGAGCTCCGAGTGACATAAGTTACTGCGCGCCATTTGGACACTCGCTACTGTTGCAGGTGGAGAGTGCTTATGCCTACCTCAACACAGTCCATCCGCGAGATCGTTTCCACGCAGCCATCGGCAGCGCAAATCTTTTTGCGCTTCGACATTGATCTTTGTTTGCATGCTGACGACTCGCTCAACCAGGCGTGCGCGGAGTTGCAGCTTTCGGTCGATCAAGTCCTCGAAAAGCTCGCGGACGCCGAGGCCACGGCGATCGGCGCAGCGCCTGCGGATCCTGCAAGCCTGCCCGTGGGCCGGTTGATTCAACACATCGTTCGCGTTCATCACCAGCGCGTGCGCCAGGAACTGCCCGGACTGGCCGAAATGGCCCACAAACTTGCCGCCAAACGTGGCAGCCGTGCTCCGGAACTGAAGAGTGTTGAGGCGCTCGCCGAAGAGTTGCGTGCGGATTTATTGAGCCATATTCAGACAGAAGAACAGGTTCTGTTCCCATTCATATCTGAAATGGACCAGAATTCGACGGTTGGAACGCCTCCTGCCCATGCGTACTTCGGGTCCGTTGCGCGCCCCATCTCCATGATGATGCTGGAGCACGAATCGGCCGGCCGAACTATGGCAGAGCTTCGCCGCCTCACGCGCGGCTTTGAGCCGCCTGCGTGGGCGTGCGCAACGCACATCGCTCTCTTCGGCGGGCTCCGCGCATTCGAGCTCGATCTCGAACAGCATGTGCATCTGGAGAACGAAGTACTATTCCCACGCGCAATTGAAATGGAAGCCGTGCTGAATCACAGAGGTTGAACATGGCAATTGATTCCCTTATGGATGCGACACTCTCTGAAGGCGGGACGAAATTGACGCAGGAGATTGTGGCTCGCGAACGCCAAAAGAGCCTCATGCTCCGTGCCTGGATTCTTGCCGGGCTCTTCTTCATGGCGCTGCCGGGCACTTTGCTGGGCTTTTCAAATTTGATGGCGATCAGCACTCATCACGGACTCGCCAGTCTGCCGGCGGCGTGGATCCAGGGTCACGGACATGCGCAGGTATTCGGCTGGATCGGCAGCTTCATTCTCGGAATCGGATTCTATTCGCAGCCATCGCATGGGCGGTCGGCGATGTGGATTCCGCTGACATGCTTTGTTCTGTGGACCTCGGGCGTTGCGATGCGATGGACAGCAAGCATTTACGGCTGGCATTGGCGCTTGGTGTTCCCGATCTCGGCCGGATTTGAATTGATCGCAGTTCTTTTGTTCATCGCTGCCGCGTCACGGCACAAGCTGCCAGAGCGGGCGCAAGGTAAGCGTGCAAAGCCGCGAATGGAGCTGTGGATGGTCTCCGTGTTGATGGGAACCGCCGGGCTCGCAGCTTTGGCCATCTTCAACTTCGTTGAATGCGTACGCCTGGCAGTCACTGGAACACTTCTCGCCTTTCCGCACGCTCTCGACCAGAAGTACCTGGTATTGCTTGCCTGGGGATTCCTCGTGCCAGTGGTCTGGGGATTTTCCGCGCGTTGGCTGCCTACCTTCCTCGCGATTGTCCAGCCGAGCACGCCAGTATTTTGCACCGCTTTGTTCCTGGACCTGTTGGGCGTTCTCTTCGGCGTCTCCGGTTGGACCGTCGCGGCGACGATTTTGCTCACCTCGGGTTCAGTCGCAATCGGGCTCGCATTGCATCTGACACAGCGGCCTCACGGAGCCGCAAAGGTCCAGGGAATTCATCCCAGTTTTCCGTCGTTCATTCGACTCGCTTATGCGTGGCTGGTGATCGCCGGCTCAATGAGTGTCTGGGCCGCTCTTGCCGACCAACACGGAGGCATCTGGGGCGCTTCTCGCCACGCTCTCACGGTAGGATTCGCCGCCACCATGGTTTTTGCTATCGGCCCGCGCATCCTGCCGCATTTTGCAGGCATCAATTCGATCTTCAGTAGGCGCCTGATGTTTGTCAGTCTTCTGCTTTTGCAGACGGGTTGCATGCTGCGCGTATTGTCCGAGCCGCTTGCTTACGAAGACATCCTGGCCGCCGCGTGGAAGGCTCTCCCAGTTTCGGGAGTGCTGGAACTGAGCGGGGTGCTGGCGTTCGCTTGCAATATCGCGCTCACTTTTCTGCTGGGGCGGTCCGCATTTGCGCTGAATGGTTCGACCGAGCGCTCTATGGCGTGACGAGAGCCAAGGATAAAAGTGCAATCTCCCGCTCCCGAGGGCGCCTCAGTTCTCAGTCATTCGTCGTGCTCCAGATCCCCACTCCCAACCACGGGAGCGATTCCTGCGGGATTGTGCTTTCGCCACAGGGGATAGGGCACCCCCGCAAGCCGATTGATTGCGAGAGCCTGTGCCGTAAGCAGGATCACTGCGACTTCAATGATGACGAGCTCTCGGGGCTGGGAGATGATGCCGAGCGAAACGATGAGGGTCGTGGCTCCTGCCGGCGGATGGCTTACCCGGAACAGCGCCATGAGCGCACCGGTAGCTGATAGTGAGAGCGCAGCGGCCAGGACTCTGGCGCCATGAACGCCGGGGTGCATACCGAAAGGCGGGCTGGAAGCCACGGTAAGAGCAAAGGCGGCATAACCGCAGATGAGTCCGATTGCGTGGCCGAAGATGGTATTACGCGGGCTCGAGGCCTCCGCCAGGGGAGAAAAAAAGAAGAGATACGCAGTTGGGCCGAGCGACGGAAAGACAAAGGGGCTGCCCGTAAGAAGGGCCAGCAACGCGAGCAGTCCGATGGTGATAAATCCGTTGATGCATACATAAATCGCCCACACAACACGCGTTGGAAAGTGCTGTAACAGCCACTCCAGTCGCAAATGAGCAAGTAACACAGGGACATGTTCAATGCTTCCGGGACTGCCGTTCGCGGAGTTCTGATCGCTCATAAAAATCATCAGATGTTCGGTAGCAGATCGAAGTACTCATCGTCTTCATTCTTACCGCCTTCTCCCTTGCCGAGCTTCTTTTCCGATTCGACGAACTCGATGCGCTCGATCCACTTCACCATCTTGTAGCCGAGCTGGTTTTCGACCCGGAGCCGCAGCGGAGCTCCATAGACCTCGGGCAGCGGCTGGCCGTTCATCTCGGATGCGAGCAGGCACTGCGGCTTAAGCACATTTTCAAGGCTTTGCGTGTCATAGTAGGGGCCGCCGTAGAGCGCCTCGCCAAAGGAGAAGAAGGCTACGGTGCGCGCTTCGGGCAAGGGGCGGACGAGTTCGATCAGTTTCTCCATGGGGATGCCGCCCCACTTGGCGATGCCGCTCCAGCCCTGGATGCAGTGATGCATGGTGATGTGATCCACTTCGCCGAGATTGCGAAGGTCGGAGAGAGAAAGCTCGACCGGCTTCTCGATCAGGCCGCTGACCTTGAGCTTGAAATCGCGGAAGCCGCCCTCGGCCAGGCGCTTCCAGTCATCGCGCACGGGCAATTTGCCGTTCGGCCACATGTAAGGCGAGATGTCCTTCTCCGAATACATCTGCTGCGGCACGAGCCGGTTCAGCGTGAGCAGTTGCATGGGATAGGTGACGACCTTAAGCGCATGCTGCAGCGCGCGCGGCTGATGCCAGGAGAGATAATGAGCCACGATCCAGCAAACAAACACCACGCCAATGCCCACGAAGCCCAGCCAGATGCCCAGCCGGCCCTCACCGTTGGTGCCGAGCACGATGTGGTTCATGTTGCGCGCGAATCCGGTCATGATCACTAGCGTGATGTGCACCACCAGAAACGCCAGAAAACTGAGCATGGTGAGGAAGTGTATGGAGCGCGCCGATTGCCGCCCGCCGAAGAGGCGCGCATACCAGGTGAAGTGATTCACAACCGCCGGTGACATGGCGATGCCGGTGAGAATCGCCAGCGGCCCGAAGACGAAGACCACCGTGAAATAGGCGATTTGCTGCAGCGCGTTGTAACCGTAAAAGCCGTTTGGTTCAGCGGGTAGATGGAACGTGGCGTAGTGGACCCAGGTATTCCATGCCTGCAGAATCACGGTTGGCGAGGTGGGGATCAGGCGTTTCCATTGCTCAGTGGTGCAGAGCATGGCGACGAAGTAGACGCCGCAAAGGATGAAGCCGTGGACGTTGATGAAGTGCCACACGCGCGCCACGCCGATGGTGTGCCGGTAGCCAGGCGTGCCCACGAGCGGCGTGAGATAGCGGGCATCGTCCTTGGCCGTCCACAAGCGGTCGCGCGGGACTTTGATGGGCGTGAAGCGGATCCACTCGCTGCCCGGCGTGCAGTCGTCGTTGAAATAGAGCCGCGGATGATCGGCCAGGATGGAAAAGCCGCTGCGGATGAGCATTGTGACGAAGAGGAAGTTAAAGAAGTGACAGTAGCGCACCCAGAGCGGAAAGCCGTGAGGGCCGGCAAAGCTGTTGGGGTACACCACGGGAACCGGCGGAATGTGCGGCAGGCCGGCTGTGGCTACTTCAACCCACGCCGCTGCCACAAGCGACGCGATTAGAGCGGCGGTTCCGATCAGAAGCGAAGGGCGAATCCAGAGGCGGTGGCGACGATCCGGGGGATAATGAACGGCGGCGTGCTCCGCGTCAAACTTGATCATTCGGTGCCTCCTTTAGCGGCTGGGACTCTGATCGCTCCGCACGCGCAAAACCAGATCCCTCCCTACCCCCGCCAGCATAAATGTGCCTACCGGCTCCCGAAGCGACTTTTGTCACTGGAAATCCGCGTGCAGCCCCTATAATGTTGCAACGCAAGTGTCACGGGGAGAATCTGGGCCCCCTGCCGGCCGGAGAAGAATGTGCGGTCATCATCCTCCCAGTGACTAAAGTCCCTGCAATCCATTTCTTCCCGTACTAACTTTTCAACTAACAGCAACTTTTCCGAATTCTTAAACGCGAATTGAGGCAAACCATGAACTACAGGCGTTATTGGCTGGCGTTGGCCGTCGTCATCATTGGATCTTTCGCTGTTTTAGGCGGCGTGGGACGAAAAATGATCAGTCAGGCCCCTCCTATCCCGGATGTCTACACGACAGACGGACAACTCCTCTTCTCGGGTACTTCCATCACCAATGGCCAGGGCGTCTGGCAATCCATCGGCGGCCAGGAGATTGGGACCGTGTGGGGCCACGGCGCATACGTCGCTCCCGATTGGAGCGCCGATTGGCTGCATCGCGAGTCGGAGATTCTGCTCGACAATTGGGCGGCCAGGGCCGGAGCACGCGACTTTACCGCCCTCGGCCTGGATCAACAGGCTGTTTTCAAGGCTCGACTCATCCGCGAGATGCGGACAAATACCTACGATGCCGTGCGCAACCGTGTGACGATCGATGAAGATCGCGCCGCCGCGTTCCAGCAATTGACGGCATATTACGCGAATGTCTTCGCCGCGGGGCGTGCGGCGTATGCCATTCCGCAAGGCGCCCTCACAGATGCCGCCAAACAAAGGCAGATGGCGGCATTCTTCTGGTGGACCTCCTGGGCTGCCAGCACGGAGCGGCCCGGCTCCACGGTGACCTATACCAATAACTGGCCGCACGAGCCGCTGGTGGGCAACGAACCCACTCCGGGCGCGGTGCTTTGGAGCGTAGTTAGCTTTGTGGGTCTGCTGGCAGGTATCGGCGGCCTTGTGTGGTGGTACGCGTCGCAGGAGAAGGTCGTTGTCCATGGTCCTTATCCCGAGAGAGACCCCTTCCTGGCAATGCAGCCTACACCTTCACAGCGCGCCACGATGAAGTATTTCTTCGTAGTGATGATTCTCTGGGGCGTGCAAATCCTGATGGGCGTGCTGACCGCGCATTACGGAGTTGAAGGCCGCGGATTCTACGGCTTCCCTCTGGATCGCTATTTGCCTTACGCCGTCACGCGTACCTGGCATCTCCAGCTGGCAATCTTCTGGATTGCCACCTCGTGGCTTGCGACCGGGCTCTTTGTCGGTCCGGCAATCAGCGGGCATGAGCCGAAGTTCCAGCACATTGGGGTCAACGTGTTGTTTGGTGCGCTCGTCCTGGTGGTTGGCGGCTCGCTTGCCGGCGAATGGCTGGGCATCCAGCAGCGTCTTGGCAACATGTGGTTCTGGTTTGGTAGCCAGGGTTATGAATATGTCGATCTGGGCAGATTCTGGCAGATTCTGTTGTTCATCGGTCTGGTTTTATGGCTTGTCCTGATGGCTGCGGTTCTCAAGCCGGCACTCGTCCGCAAAAGCGAAGATCGCACGCTTCTCACGCTTTTTCTCATCTCCAGCATTGCGATCCCGCTCTTTTATGCCGCCGGCCTCATGTACGGCCAGCGCAGCAATCTGGTCACAGCCGAATACTGGCGCTGGTGGGTTGTGCACCTCTGGGTGGAAGGCTTCTTTGAAGTGTTTGCCACTGTTGTCATCGGGTTCCTGTTCACACGGCTGAAGCTGATCGAGATTCGTTCCGCGACCAGAGCCGCGCTCTTTTCGACCACGATCTTTCTTTCCGGCGGAATCATCGGCACTTTCCATCACCTTTACTTCGCGGGCGCTACGCCCGCGGTGATCGGCCTCGGTGCGATCTTCAGCGCGTTTGAAGTGGCGCCGCTCGCATTGATCGGTTATGAGGCGTGGGACAACCTCCGCATCGCGCAGCCGGCCAGGAAGTCGCCATGGATTGCGAATTACAAGTGGCCCATCTATTTCTTCGTGGCCGTTGCATTCTGGAATATGGTCGGCGCCGGGCTGTTCGGTTTTCTCATTAACCCGCCCATCTCTTTGTATTACGTGCAGGGTCTAAACCTCACGCCGCTTCACGGCCATACCGCATTGTTCGGTGTGTACGGGATGCTTGGGCTGGGCCTCACGCTCTTTTGCCTTCGCGCATCGAATCCCGGGCGGCCCTGGAAGCAGGGTGCTTTGAAGCTCTCTTTCTGGTCTCTCAATGTCGGCCTGACCCTCATGTCCATCCTCAGCTTGCTGCCGGTTGGGCTGTTGCAGGCCTGGGCATCTATCCAGCACGGCACATGGTATGCACGATCCGCGGAGTTCATGCAGTCTGGCTCGATGCAGACGCTGCGCTGGATGCGAGTTCCCGGCGACATCGTGTTCTCCATCGGCGCGGCAGCGTTCGCCTGGTTTGTACTGGGGCTAATGACCGGGCATTCCTACGACAACGGGCAGTCATCCGGTCAGGATCTACGGTCGTACGAAACGCACGATGAACGCGAAGAAGCGCTTGCGGCGCGCTGATTATGGCGGCAGAAATCCACGCGGCGTCTTCGATCGAGGGAATCTTCCTTCGAAGGCGCCACAACTAACCGCGTGGGAAGCGGAGATGCACGCGAAGGAGAGTCGATGAACTATGTATTCCTTGCAAATCTGCAACAGGAGATTGTGCTGCCGGAAAAGGGAATCTTGAGCCAGGTTCTCAAGAAGGACAACAAAATAAACGTTACCCTCTTTGGCTTTTCGAAAGGCGAGGAGCTTTCCTCGCATTCGGCCCCGACGCCGGCTATTCTCTATTTCCTCGAGGGAGAAGCCGAAGTCCAACTGGGAGAAGATAAGGTCGACGCGCAGCCAGGCTCATTTGTTTACATGCCTCCGATGTTAGCCCACGGAATCCTGGCAAGGACTCCAGTCAAAATGTTGCTCGTTCAGATGAAAAATGAGGCGGCTTGAATTTCGTTGAAACCCGGGAGCAGGCTAGACGTAGCGGAACGTTGCGCACGATCGAGCCTGCGGCAGCGGGGACGGTTTTGCCATTCGAACTGTTTTTCATCCATCGTGGGCGGATCGAATTTCTCTTGCAGGAGCGTGTACGATGATTCAGCTCAAGCGAGTTTACGAAGCATCTTCCGGCACAGACGGCGCCCGCTTCCTTGTTGAGCGGTTATGGCCTCGCGGCGTGAAAAAGTCGTCGCTCGAAATCAGCGCATGGCTAAAGGACGTAGCCCCAAGCGTCGAGCTGCGGAAATGGTTTCACCACGATCCGGCCCGATGGGATGAGTTCCGGCGGCGTTACTTTGTCGAACTCAACAAGAATCCAGCTTCATGGAGCCCGATACTGAAAGCTGCGCGCAGCGGCAACGTCACCCTGATCTACAGCTCTCATGACCCTGAGCACAACAATGCAGTTGCATTGAAGGGCTTCTTGATCCAAAGCCTCCATAAGGAAAAGGATTGCTAGTTTCATTCAGGGCTCTGCTTGCCTGGGTATCGCTTGGACTAAATCTGGAAGGATATGCTTCGTTCCGACTCTCGCGCCACCGCTCGACGCCGTCCCAATAGCAACTCTCGCGCCCCGATTGTTCCACACACGCGCCCCGTTTCCCGATCCACGACCAGCATGTTCATTACTCCCGTGGTCGCCATTTCCTCCGCGGCTGCCCGGCAGGTCTCGTCGCAGTAGGCAAAATTATCCGGTAATGCCTCAAGTGCATCGTTTGCGCCTTCCACTCCGCCCGGCGCGGACAACTCTGTCATCACGTCCGCTACATTCACCATTTCGAGAGGGTCAACGCCATATTCACGCGATAAGTGATATCCGCGGCGGGTGATCTTCTCGGTAAGAATCGAGCGCGGCATAATCAAAGAGGTCACCAGGTAGGACGCAGTACACGCCAATGCAAGCGGCAGTATCGCCGGCAGTGCATGGGTCAGCTCCAGGGAGAAGAGAATCGCCGTAAGCGGCACACCCAGCGCGCCTGAGAGCATTGCCCCCATCGCCATCAGCGCCCAAAGCGCCTGCGTTTCGCCCGGCATATGCGCCAACTGCGCCGCAGCCTCTCCCAAAGCTGCGCCAATCATCAAGATGGGAGCCAACACGCCGCCCGAAGTCCCGGAACTCAGAGAAAACGCCCACATCAGCGATTTGGCGACAATGAGTCCCAGCAAAAGGGCCATCGGAGCGTTCCCGCGCAGAACCTCCGCGATGTTGTCGTAGCCTACGCCCAATCCGCGCGGGAAGAAGTACCCGCCGATGCCGATACCGATGCCGCCGAGGGCCGGCCACCACATCCAATGAATCCGCAGACGGCTGCCGAAGTACTCGAAGCCATCCTCGAATCCGTACATGAGACGGCTGAGCCCCGCGGCGGCAAGACCGGCGAGAATGCCCAGCAGACTGGCGACGAGAAGCGTCGGGCCGAGACGGATGCCCGATGACAGATCGACTGGAAAGAGCGGCCCCGGGCCGAGCCACCGAATGCGCAGTGCGCCAGCCAAAATGCTCGCCACTGCCACTGGGACCAGCGACCGCGGACGCCACTCGAAGAGAAGCAACTCCACGGCAAGCAGAATCGAAGCAATCGGCGCCGCAAACGTTGCGGACATCCCCGCGGCGGCGCCGGCCGCCAGCAGTGTTGTTCGTTCGGCATCCGAAAGTTTGAGCCACTGCGCGACCAGCGAGCCGAAAGCTCCGCCGGTCATGATGATCGGTCCCTCCGCACCGAAAGGCCCGCCGGAGCCAATTGCGATCGCTGCCGACAAAGGTTTGAGAACCGCTACTTTGGGATCGACACGTGCGCCATTCAACAGAATTGCCTCAATGGCCTCGGGAATTCCATGGCCGCGGATCTTGTCCGAGCCAAAGTAGGCCATCAGCCCCACCAGCACGCCGCCCACAATTGGAACCAATATCAAGAGACCTGGTGAGAGTGGTGATCCGGCAGGCCCAACCATTGCCAGCCTCAGCCGGTGGTAGTAGAAGACGTTTGTTGCGAATGCGATTGCACGCAAAAGAATCACCGCAAGGACCGCTGCGCCTGTGCCGATAACGAGCGATACTCCGGTCAGGAGCCATACCCGACGATCCACGGTAAAGTCGCGCAAAGCGGAGGGCCGCGATCTCATCGGGTCACCGCACTAGCGGTGCCGTGGGAGTGCAACGTAATATCCTCCAAAGCCTGTGCCAGTCGTGGGGCCAATTCGTTCAGCTCACGCGCATGGTTGCCTGCCAGACAGCCCAAAACAGCCTTGCCTTTGCGCGTCACTCGCAGAATTGCCCGTCGCCTGTCTTTGGGGTCAACCGTTCGCGCCAGCAGGCCTTCGCGTTCCGACCGATCGACAAGTTCAACTGCACTGTTGTGTTTCAACCCGAGTCGTTCTGCCGCATAAGCGATAGTCACGCTAGTTGACTCCGGCGCACCCGCCACCTGCAGCAGAAGCTGGTGTTGCCGTGGCTGCAGCCCTGCTTCCAGCGCTGCGCCTTCGCTGAAGTGCAGAAAGCGGCGCAGCTCAAAACGAAAGTCGGCCAGGGTTCTGAGCAGAGAGTCAGAAGCATTCTCGGGAGATTCAAGCTTCATACGTATATATCGTATCACGATATATCGTGACGCAATGGCCGTCTTGACATACAAATGGCGGTCAAAGGTCCCGAATTGGCGCTTGCGTGTAGAGAGATTTCAGGTAGCCACGCAATAATGAGGCGTCGCCTAGGACCATAAGGGAGCATCCGCACCTCAAAGTTTTTGCCGTCCAAAGTTCGCCTGCACCGAGTAGGACAGATGCCGCTCCGATGTCTTTTCAGAATCTCAGCGCGGCGCTGCTCGCCTTCGTGGGAGGGTGGCAGCTTGGTTGGCGTAACCTCCTTGACGTAACGATCCACAGCGCTCTCCACAGTCATGCGGTCCGCGGTGGCGCGCTGGATGTAGGTGCCGCGCGCCATCGCATCCTCAGTGCGCCGTGACCGGTCTTCCGCGTCTCTCTTCGTCCGAAATGTCTTGACGCTTGTGGGCCAGCCATTCTTGCGGATAACTGCCTTCCACGTGTTCGAAGGCGTCTTAACAATTGTCGCCATATTGCTCCCGGTACAGTGCTTGCGCTTTGGAACTGTACCGAATGTGTACCGAAGAGCGAGAATATGGCGCAAGATTACGAAAGGTACTCAGGGGAAATATTCAGCATTCAATCATAATGTATTTATTTTGTTTAGCTTATATGGATGAAATTTGGTGGGCCCGGAGGGATTTGAACCCCCAACCAAGGGATTATGAGTCCCCTGCTCTAACCGTTGAGCTACAGGCCCTTCAATGACTTACGGCAACCCTTCCTGCGAGTGTAGCGGATACAGTAGCGGCTGGCAGCCGTTTCGGCTCGTATACAGCAAAACCGCCAGACAGTTGAAGCCGCTCGAAAGCGCGCTCTACAGCTACTGGTGACGGATGAACGTGTCTCTGAGAAACAACCACTCGGCTGTGACCGGCAATCCGCATGATCGTGAAAGCATCCACTGCCGATTCCCCAGAGCCTTGTATGCATTGTATGGCGCAGAGAGAGGAGAACAAAATCGGATGAGAAGATGTGGTGCGCCCGGCCTTCACTTCGGGAGCGAAGAGACCCCCGTGCTAGGGATGAGTGGATCTTCCCTGGTGTGGCTTGCCGTCGCCGCTCGCAGACAACAAGCCAGAGCGCTTGAGACGAGCGGAAATCGTGGCATGATTGTCTGTGGCGGCCGATTCCGCGCCCGGCCAGTTTTGGACCGGCGTTCTCTGCAGCAACGTTGCGCTCGCATTCCGAGCCCTGGGGCGCAGCGATCCGGCCCTATGCTGTCTTGCTGTCGGGCTACGAATCACGTATAAATGATTCAAAAGCCCCCGTAGAATTCTGAGCATTTTCGAACTTGTCCAGCCCTAAAGAACGCGGCCAGGCCGAAAGTGCATCTGTATCGTTTGACTTATCGGCCCTGCTGCCGCGAGAACCTGCTTGACGAAGAGGTAAAAGGATGAAACACGGAGAATCCAGCATAGGTAAGCCGCTGACGATGAACGAGCATCTGGTCCGCTGGGTAGAGAAGATGGCGGAGCTTACTCAACCGGCCGCAATCCACTGGGTGGACGGAAGCCAGCAGGAGTACGACTGGCTGTGCGACGAACTGGTGGCGTCGGGAACCTTCATCCGGCTGAACCAGGAGCAGTGGCCGGGGTGCTTCTATGCGCGCTCCGATCCGCGCGACGTGGCGCGGGTGGAGGACCGGACGTTTATTTGCTCGCTCTCGAAGGACAACGCCGGGCCCACCAACAACTGGATCGAGCCGTTCGAGATGCGCAAGAAGCTGAAGGAGCTGTTCGCAGGCTGCATGCGCGGGCGCACGATGTACGTGCTGGCTTACAGCATGGGGCCGGTGGGCTCGCCGATGTCGCGGGTCGGCGTTGAGCTGACAGATTCGGCCTATGTTGTGGCCAACATGCGCATTATGACGCGGATCGGGTTGCCGGTGTTGGCCGAGATTGACCGCGGCGAGGTGCGCGTAGTGCCGTGCATGCACTCGGTGGGTATGCCGTTGGCTCCTGGGCAGAAGGACGTGCCTTGGCCCTGCAACGACACAAAGTACATCGTGCATTTCCCTGAGACGCGCGAGATCTGGAGCTACGGATCGGGTTACGGCGGCAATGCGCTACTGGGAAAGAAGTGCTTCGCGCTACGGATCGCTTCGAACATCGCGCGCGACGAAGGCTGGATGGCCGAGCACATGCTCATCCTGGGAGTGGAATCGCCGCAGGGCGAGAAGACGTATGTGGCGGCGGCGTTCCCCTCGGCATGCGGCAAAACCAACCTTGCCATGATGGTTCCGCCCGAGGCGTTCAAGGGCTGGAAGATTTCGACCGTCGGCGACGATATTGCATGGATCAAGCCGGACGCGAGCGGACAACTACGCGCCATCAATCCTGAGGCGGGTTTTTTTGGTGTGGCGCTGGGAACGAGCGCAAAGACCAATCCCAATGCGATGGCGACGCTGAGCCGGAACTCGATTTTTACCAACGTGGCGCTGACGCCGAATGGCGGCGTGTGGTGGGAGGGGATGACGGACGAGCCGCCGGCCGAGTGCCTGGACTGGCTGGGCCAGCGCTGGACACCGGAGATCGCTAAGCAGACCGGGGCTAAGGCAGCGCATCCCAACGGCCGCTTCACGGCGCCGGCCGCGCAATGCCCGTCGATCGACCCCAAGTGGGAAGACCAGGTGGGAGTGCCGATCAGCGCGTTCATCTTTGGTGGGCGGCGCTCGACGACCATCCCGCTCGTCTTCCAGGCGTTCAACTGGAGCGCGGGCGTTTACGCGGGCGCGACCATGGGATCGGAGACCACGGCGGCGGCCAGCGGCACGGTGGGCATGATGCGGCGCGACCCCATGGCGATGCTGCCGTTCTGCGGCTACCACATGGGCGACTATTTCCGGCATTGGATTAAGATGCAACGCCCGCTGAGCTCGACGCCTCGCATCTTCCATGTGAACTGGTTCCGCAAGGGCGAGGATGGGAAGTTCCTGTGGCCGGGGTTCAGCGAGAACATGCGCGTGCTGAAGTGGATTGTGGACCGGGTGCACGGGCGCGCGCAGGGCAAGGAAACGCCGATCGGCTGGACGCCTTACTACGAGGACATGGAATGGGCGGGGCTGGCCTTCTCGCGGGAGCAGTTTGAGCAGATACAGGAGGTAAGCAGCAGCGCCTGGCGCAAGGAGCTGATCGGGCATGAAGAGCTCTTTATCGACTTGCACGACCACCTGCCGCCGGAGATGATCGACCAACGCGAGCTGCTGATCTGCCGGTTGTGAACGCGAGCCGGATCGGGGATCGGGCAAAACGGAAATTCTAGGCGAGGCAGCGTTCGACTACCGGGCGGAATCCAAGCCGCGTCCAGAAATCGACGAGAAGAGCGGCGGTTTCGTCGCTGGTGGCCGGGGCGGCGCGCAGCAGAAGATCGGGTTCTGCGCCGGCCGTGAGAGCCGCAGGCGAGGCTGCTATGGCGATACATTTTTCCGGCCGGTACGTGCACGCGGCCAAGTCCGCGATCGACAGATGCGTCGTGGGCGTGGCGATCGCCGTGCGCGGAGGAGCCATGCGGTCGAGCAGCCAGAGGATCTCCAGCTTGGATTCGAGCTCGTCGGGCACGCAATCGATGACCAGGTCGGCGTCGCGGACGGCATCTTCGATGGTGGAGACGAACGAGACGGCGGGCAAGGCCTGGGGGCCGAGTTCCTGGCGGATCGACTCCCGCGCGTGGTGAAGATTGCCGGGCATCACGTCCTCAAGAAGCACGCGAAAGCCGGCGCGGGCGGCGCCTAGCGCAATCCAGCGGCCAAGAGGCCCGGCCCCGATGATGGCGACGGTCTTCACAAAAGATTACTTGGCGTCGAGGGCCTCGGTCACTTCCTCGGCGCTGGGGCTGGCGTGGCGCAGATGCTCGGCGACTATGGCGCGCTCGTCGGCGGGGAGCGTGGGAACGGCCGCCAGCACGCGGCGCAGGGTGACGGCGACATCGTCAATGTAGTTCATCAGGCGGATGGCTTCTCCGGACAGCGGCATGGTGCTCCTCTACGTGTGAGTTCCGCTCTTATTGTAGGGCGTGGGGTTGGGCGGCGCGAAGCCGGCCAGAAGGAAATCCCCGATCGGCGCTGCAATGCGCGGCCCGCGCTACGGCTCTTGTGTGCTTGCGGTATTTTCCCAGTAGACGCAGGGCAGGACTCGGGCCTGCGCCCTGACACCAAATGGGCGGATGAAAGATACTGTGAGTACTCCCAGGGAGGGAACTTTCTGACCCCGGCTGCCGATCGACACTCGCGCAAAGAGCTGGCCAAGGCTTTCCATGCGCATCGAGCGGAGCTTGCCGGCGCATTCTTTCAGGCCGTGAAGGAGGCGGACCAGTCGGCCGGATTCCTGCCGGATCGTTTCGCGGAGCTTCACGGGTGGTGGCAGGCGGTGATGGAAACGGCCATCGGCCTTGCGGCCGATTGGCTGCGAGCTCCCGATGCGCTGCAGGAGGATCTGTTCTCAGGCTGGATTGCCCGATTGAATCACCCGTCGATGCGGCCTGAGGGGGCTGGGGTATTCTCGGCGGGCAGAATTCTCGAACGCGCCAAGCCGAAGTGGCTGGGAATCGTGGAGAGGGAAGTTCCGGCACAGGCGGTGCAGGCGCTGGGAGAGGCTCTGGACCGGTTGATCGAACGGCTCTCGCGGCCCATGCGCAAGAGTCTCCGCGTGCTGTTCCTGGGCGACTGCCTGATGAGCGAAATCATGGCCGGCGTGGCCGGGCCGTGCGCGCAGGCGCAGATTGCGCTCGAGCCCGTGTACCGCTACGACGGCGTGCAGGCGATTCTGCGCAACGAGATTCGGGGGCTAGCGCGGGGCGCGTTCGACCTGGTCTTTTTCAGCCCTTTTTCGTACACCTTCGTGCCGGAGTACGACCAGATGCTGCGCTGGAACGCGGCATTGTGGCCGCGAGCGAAGTTCTTCGGCGTGCTCGACCGCATGCTGGAAGATGTGGCGCAGACGGTGCGCCTGCTGGCCGTGCAGTTTGCCTGCCCGGTTTACGTGCACGACTCCGCCGGCGTAGTGCAGACGTTCGGCTTCTGGAGCGGGCTGGCGAAGAATGCGTCCTCGCTGAGGAACCGGATCCAGGCGCGGCCGTTCATCAGGCAGCGCATCCAGCGCATTGCCGCCGATGCGGCGTTTGAGGGGCGCGTGCGGGTGATGGAGGAAGAGGCGCTGCGGGGGACCGCGGGCGATTTTGCGCTGGGAAGAGTTTTGTTCCAGGGCGACGTCTATCATCCAACGCCATTGAGCATGGGGCTGGCTCGCGGCCCCTATATGGATACGATTGTGGCGGCGGCGCACCTCGCGGCCAGGAAAGTGGTGGTGTGCGACTTGGACAACACGCTGTGGGATGGCGTGATTGGCGAGGGGCCGGTAAAGCATTTCGCCGAACGGCAGATGATTCTGAAAGGGCTGAGAAACAAGGGAGTGCTGCTCTCCATCAACTCCAAGAACGATCCCGCGAATGTGGATTTTTGGGGGGGCGTGCTCGCCATGGAGGACTTTGTGGCTCCGCGCATCAACTGGGAGGCGAAAGTGCCGAATATGGCGAGCATCGTGGAGGAGCTGGACCTGAAAGAGAAGGATTTTGTCTTCCTCGACGACCGGCCCGATGAGCTGGAGCGTGTGCGGAATGCGTTTCCGGCGATGACCACGCTGGACGCGCGGGATGCGGCGGCCTGGCGGTGGCTGGCGCACTGGGAGAAGCATCTGCCTGCGGATCAGTTGGAGGACCGTACACGGCTGTATCACGAGCGCGCCGCGCGAGTGCAGTTTTTGGCGAGCAGCAGCGGGCAGAAGGCGGGCCAGGAGGACGAGGCTGCCGCGCTGGGCAATCTGCAGCTTTCGGTGAAGATTGAGCCGGCGGCGCGAACCGCGGAGTTGAAGCGCGCAGTGGAGCTGGTGAATCGCACCAACCAATTCAACCTGTGCGGAAGCCGCGTGACCATGGCCGAGCTGGAGCGGGGATTCGGTGCGGAACATTGGGTGTTGACCGCGGCGGCGAACGACAAATTCGGCAGCATGGGCGTGGTGGGCGTCATGGTGGTGAGGCGCACGACGGAGGGATTGGAGATTCCCGTGTTCGTGCTGAGCTGCCGGGTGTTTGGATTCGGAATCGAGTATGCCCTGCTGAACGCAGTGAGCTCACTGGCGGCGCGGGAATGCCGGCTGGTGGGGCGCTACAAGGAGACGCCGCACAACGAGCCGTGCCGTGCATTCTACGCCAAGGCGGGCCTGCGCTGGGAAGAGGCCGGATGGGTGGGCATGATCGCCGATCTTGCGCCGCCGCCGCCGTGGCTGACGGTGGAAAACGCAGCCGTGGCGCGTGAGTGAAGAACAACCTGGCAGAAAACGGCAAACGCAAACAGCAAACAGAGAAGGTTGAGCGTTGCCGGCAGGAAACAGCAGCCGGTGCGCATTCGCGTCGCGCAGCCGCTGATCGCTTTTCATTCACCCCTGACCCCTGACCCCTGACCCCTGACCCCTGACCCCTGACCCCTGTCCTACGGTTGCTGCTCGATGGCGATGTTGACGGTTGCCGTAGAGCCGGAGGCGGCCAGGCCCAGGAGATTGGTGGCGACGCCGGCGAGCGAGGCGGGGACGAAGGTGGCCGAACCATCGACGGCGGAGGTGGCCGTGGAGGACTGGGTGGCGAGAAGCGCGCCCTGCGTGCAGACCGTGTGTGCGGAGCAGGGCGAGGCCCACGCGTAGAGAGCCTGGTAAAGCGTAACCGTGCCTCCGGCCATGGGGTTCCCGTCCATATCGAAAAGACGGAGCACGATCTGGCTGGGCGTCCCCGAAGCGGCCAGGCTCTGGCTGGTTCCCGAGACGGCATTGAGCAGGGCATACTCCGGCCGCGCGCCATAGGCGGTGTAGGTGACGCACTGGCTGGCGCCGTTAACGCAGGCCTTGATCGTGGCCGTCTGCCCCTCGGTAAGCGGGCCCACGGTGAGCGTCTTGGCGGCGATGCCGCTGGAGTTGGTGGTGGCGGAGACCGAGCCGGAGACAGCGATGCCGCTGGAAGCCGATTGCCAGGTGACCGTTTGGCCGCTCATGGGAGAGCCGCTCGAGAGCACAAGCGCCTGGACGGTCCAGGTAAAGGTGGCGCCGGCGGCGAGCGAAAGCTCCGAGGTGAGGGAGGCGATGGTTGGAGAGGTTCCGCCGGTAAAATGCGCCTGCAGGCTGGAGCCGTTGGTGAGCGAGGCGGTGACGATGGACGCTGTACTGTCCACCGCGGTGAGATTCATGGTGGCGCGGCCGTCGCCCATGGCCGTGACGGAACAAACGGAGAGGCCGCAGCCGAGCGTGGCCGTGCCGCTGGTGACGGTGTAGATGACAGTGACGCCGCCGGCCGGTGTAAGGTCCGGCGTCAGCGCTGTAACGGTAAAGGGAAGAGGCTCGCCAATCGGCACCGTGTTCGAGGGCGCCGTGTCGAGGGTGAGCGCGTCGCCCGTGCCGGAGTCATAGCTGACGCCGCCAGTGATAATGGCTGCCGCATAGAAAGAGGGTTCGTCGTCGACCTCGACATCGACCGAGCCGGTGACGCCGGAGGCAGCGGCGGGGGCAATGGCCGTGATCTGGTTGGGCGAGATGCTGGTGACGACCGCGGATTGCCCGCCCACCAGCACCGTATCGGCCAGCCGGAAACCCATCCCCTGAATCGTGATAGGGCCGCCCGATGCGGGCAGATGCGTGGGCGAGACCGTGCCAGCGTAGAGGATCCAGCCGTTGTAGGCGTAGTCGGGACGGCCGTCGCCGCGAAGGTCGGCGACGCCGATGCGCACAATGTCGTCGCCGCTGGAGGCGACGCGGAGCCAGGTTTCGCCCGTGGCGAAACCGTTCAGGCCGGGCGCCTCGCCGACGGCCGTGGAGCCTGCGGGATCGAAGGCGTCCCAGACGCCGATGGAGGGCATGGCCTTGGAGCCGGAAGGAGAGCCGCTCTCGTCCAGAGCCTGGGTGACGATGGTGAAGGTGCGGTTGCCGCGTACCGGGAAGGTGAACCAGTCGGTCTGTCCGACCTGGCTGAGCCGCCCGCACCAGAAGCCGCCCGCGGGCATCGTGCGCGGCTGGGACTCGCTGTCGATGGCGTCCGAATAGCCGCCCGCGGCCGAGTCCGAAACGGTGACGGTGAGGGTTTGCGCGCTGCCGGCCGTGAGGCCGGAGAGGGCGATGGCGTTGAGCGTGCCCGAGGGCGTGACCTGGCCCTCGGTGTATGGGCCCACGGAGTCTTCGAGAATGTAAAGCGCGTTGATGGACTCGAAGGTGACCTGGTAGTTGGCCGCGGTAACGCCGGGGGGCAGCGGAATGCCGCTCAAATCGAAGTACCCCTGCAAGCTGGAGTCGTTCGATCCCCACATGGTGAGCAGGTTGCCGCTCGCGTCGTTCCATCCGGTGACGGGATTGCCGTGGTTGCCGTTGAAATAGGCGCCGGAGACAAAGCTGACCGTGTACTGGTAGAGGGGATTGCCGTCCGCGTCGAGCGGGCGCGCCACCACGTTCACGCCCTGCATCCCGTAGCCGGTGCGGAAGCGGATGGTGCCCTGAATGGAGATGGTGTTGGCGGCGGTCAGCTCCTTGCCGGGAAAATTGGCGAGGTTCGAGGCGGTGATGGGGTAGATGCGGTTGAGCGCGGCGATGTCGTCGTAGCGCAACACCGTGGGGTCGGGGATGCACTCCCCGCCGCTCGCCCCGCAGACGCCGCTCAGTGGCTGCATCACAGGCCAGCCCTCCGTGCCGCCGGTTTCGCCGTTGGTGAGCGCGCCGGGATTGACCTGGGAATAGTCGAGGCCGAGGACGCGGCCGAAGGCGCGCTCGATCTCGTAGCTCATCATCTCGATGAGATTGGCGGTGGAGGTGCAGCGGCCGTTGACGAGGATGACGGCGTGGGCGATGGTGGCGTCGGGTTTCAGGTTGTCCATCCACACGTAGACTCCGTTGTCCTGGCAGGTGTCGGGCTCGCTGGTTCCGGAGCCGTAGATGGCGTCGATGACCGAGCCGTCGGAGTCGTAGAGGACGGCCAGCGGATAGTTGGCGGCCGAGGGCGTCACGTCGGCGGGCGCGGTGATCGCGCCGGAGGAGTTCACCTGGATGTTGGAGCCGCTGACGTCTTCGTTCAGCGATCCCATGTCCGCGAGGGTGACGCCGGCGGTGGAAACGGCGCTCCAGAGGGCGGCGGCGGCATCGACCATGGCCGTGGCCTGCTGGTTGGTGACGGTGCTCGAGAGCGGGCCCTGATCGACGTAGTAGTTCACCTGGCCGCCGGACCAGTGGATGGGCTGGCCTACGACAGCGGAGTTGAAGTAGCTGGTTCCGGCCACGTATTTGGGCCCGCCTGCGAAGGCGGTAGTGGAAGCAAGCAGCAGGAGGGGCACGGCGAGGGGAAGAACCACGCGGCGGCGGATCGAGCAACGGCGAGGCGGAACGGCGCAAGACGAGGCGGCGCGGGCGGACGCGGGTCGAGCGATGGGCACAGGATCCCCCAGACGTGGGAGGGGCGGCATCCGCGTGTCCAGAGGGTGTTGGCGATTCTTAGAAAACTCTCATGAGGTCTCCGTGCCCAAAGTGAGAGGATTTTGCCAGATTCTTAGAGCCTGAGGAATCTTTGAGAGGACACGCGAGGAAAATTTCGCCTGCCGCGGAACGGGAGGGCGTGAGCGCGGGCCTGCGGATTAGAAAGCACTCATAGAAGAGAGGCAGAGATGAAAATTCTCTTATGCCGAGGGCGTGCCGCGTTTGTCTTGCGGCCATAAGGAGCAGGTCTCCGCTAGGAGTCGAATGGACTTTGCGCGTCATCTCATCTTCAGCGAAGGCAGGGCCTCAACCGCGGCGCTCGTTCGAGCGGCGGCGAGGCGGCTCTTCCGTCTACAATCGACACGGGACGATCCATGACAGAGATACGCGATACGGTGATTCTTGGCTCCGGCTGCGCCGGACTGACGGCAGCGCTCTACACGGCGCGGGCCGGACTGAAACCGCTGGTGCTGGAGGGCCACGAGCCCGGAGGCCAACTTTCGATCACCACGCTGGTCGAGAATTTTCCCGGCTGGCCGGATGGGATTCAGGGACCGGAGTTGATCGAAAACATGAAGAAACAGGCGGCGCGGTTCGGCGCGGAGTACCGGCTTGCGCACCTGGTTTCGGTGGAGGTGGGCGCGCATCCCATCCGGCTGCACACGTCGGCCGGCGAGATCCACACGCGCACGCTGATTGTGGCCTCGGGCGCGAGCGCGCGCTGGCTGGGGCTGCCTAGCGAGCAGGCGCTTATCGGCCACGGGGTGTCGAGCTGCGCCACGTGCGACGGATTCTTCTTCCGCGACAAGGAGATTGCGGTAGTGGGCGGCGGCGACTCGGCCATGGAGGAGGCGATGTTCCTCACACGCTTTGCCTCGAAGGTGACGCTGCTGCACCGGCGCGATGCCTTCCGCGCCTCGAAGATCATGCTGGAGCGCGCCATGGCCCATCCTAAGATCGAACTGCGCACGAACACGGTCGTCGAAGAGGTATTGGGCGTGGACGAAAAAGAAGTGAAGGGCCTGCGCCTGCGCGACGTGAAGAGCGGCGAGCGCGGCGAGCTGGCGGTGAGCGGGCTCTTCCTGGGCATCGGGCACGAGCCGAATACGAAGATGTTTGCCGGGCAGATCGATCTCGACGAGGACGGCTACATCGGGACGGTGAACAACGTGTTCACCACGCGCAACGGCGCGATTGTCCCCGGCGTGTATGCCTGCGGCGACGTGCAGGACCGGCGCTACCGGCAGGCGATTACCGCGGCGGGCTCGGGGTGCATGGCGGCGCTGGAAGCGGAAAAGTATCTCGAAGAGCACGGGCGCTGAGGGGCGCTGGGTGCGCGATGACGGCGCTTAGAGAAAATCTCGAACAGCTCGAAGAAGCGATCGGCGCGGCGTGCTGCGCGGCGGGCCGGACGCGCGGCGAAGTCGAACTGATGGCTGTCTCGAAAACCTTTCCCGCGGAGGCGATTGCCGAGGCCGCGGCGCTGGGGCTCACGCTGTTCGGCGAGAACCGCGTGCAGGAGTTTGCGGCGAAAGCGCCGGGGCTGGCGGCGCTGCGCGGGAGCGCGGGGCAGCCGGCCAAAGTCCACTTGATCGGGCATTTGCAGTCGAACAAGGCGGCGCGTGCTGCGGAGCTCTTTGACGGCGTGGATTCGCTGGATTCGGTGCGGCTGGCCGAGCGTTTGAACGAAGCGACGGGCAAGTGCGGAAAACGGCTGCCGGTGCTGATCGAGGTGAAGCTGAGCTCCGAGGCGGCAAAGACAGGCGTGGAGCCGGAGTCGGAGGAAGCGGCGCGGCTGCTGGAGCGGCTGCCGGACTGGCCGCATCTGGAGGCGCGCGGACTGATGACGATTGCGCCGTGGGGAGCGGCGGAGGACGTGACGCGGGCGTGCTTTCGCAGCTTGCGCCTCTTGCGGGACCGTTGGGCGGTGGCGCACAAGAACTTGAAGCTCGATGTGCTGTCGATGGGAATGAGCGGAGACTTCGCGCAGGCCATTTCGGAGGGTGCGACGCGCATCCGTATCGGCACGGCGTTGTTTGGCGCGCGCACGCCGCGCGCGGAGCGGCGAAGCCGGGAATCGGAGCTTGACTGATGTTGCGCGCGGCGCCGGACGGAGTGACGCTCGCGGTGCGCGCGCAGCCGGGCGCGAAGAAGACGGCGATCGCGGGCATCTACGGCGAGGGAACGGCGGCCCAACTGAAGGTTGCCGTGCAGGCGCCGCCGCTCGAAGGGCGGGCCAACGAAGCGTTGATTGCGTTTCTCGCCGGGACGTTTGGCGTGCCGAAGAGCGCGGTGGTGCTGGCCGCAGGCGAGCTGTCGCGCAACAAGGTTTTCCTGCTTCGAGGCATCACCTTGGCACGGGCGACGGCAGTTCTGGCGCAGCGCATCGACACCTAAAGCGGGTCTCCTGCAGGTGTAGACCAAGGCACAATCGCTAAGTGGCTTTTTCATCAAGAAAAAGCCACCTTGGATTCTGTCCGAAATGGCTCATAGTTGCAGGAGAACCGCCGTAGCGTGGTGCTCTACGGCGGTTCGCCCATTCCTGTGCGATCTTGAAAGGCGCGCCAAGGGGCGTTTCTCTTTCAGAAATCGCCACCTGGGACCGCCGTTTCACACTGAGCGAATTGGAGAACTGCCATACCCGCGGCCTGGCCTGCTCATTGGTTCCGGCGGCCGCTTTCCTGTAGCAGGAAAGCGGCCATCGGTGAGAAACGGCGGCTAGTTCACGGTCAGGGTGAAGGTAGTGCTCTCGACCGTGCTGGCTGGGTCGTTGCCGGTTCCGCTTACCGTAAAAGTGTACGTTCCGGCCGAAGTGCCGGGGATGGTTGTCGTGCCGCCTCCGCCGCCACCGCCGCAACTGGACAGCGCGCCGAGAGCTACCATCGCGACGAGGATGCCCAGCATAGAGCGCCAGCTACGGCGCCGCGCGGGAATGCCGAAGAAGATGAGCAGCGCGAGAACTGCGCCGGAACCCGCACCTAGCCATCCGCGGCCCTTGCCGGCCGGCTCGGGACGGACCAACCCGGACGTGCTGGCCGCTGTGGTGAAGACGGTGGCCGTGCCGCTGCCGGTTGGCGTGCCCGAAGCGTAGGTGATCTCGCCGGTGACCGAACAGGCGGGTGGGGCGTTGGGGTTGGTTACACTCGACGAGGTGAGTGTGCAGGAACTCAGCGTTACCGTTCCGGTATAGTCTGTGCTGCTCGCGGTTCCGGTGATGGTTGACGTGCTCGAGGAGCCGGGCGAGACCGACGCCGGAGTGGAGGCGCTAAGCGAATAAATGGACTGCGTCACGGTCAGGTTTCCGTTGTTGGTGGCGGCGCCGGACAGGTAGACCACATCGCCGGAATAATTCGCCGTGAGCGTCGGTGTCCCTGCACTCAGGCTGTTGCCGGGGATGGTAAAGCTGGCGGCGCTTCCCGTGAGCACAGTCGAGGAGGAGGAATAGGTGCCCCCGGACAGGGTTACAGTCCCCGTAGGCGGCGCGCCGCTCCCCGTCACGGTAACCGTCACGTTGACGCTCTGGCTGGTATCGATGCTGGTTGGCGACGGGGTGACGGTGATCGTCGGCGTCAGCGGCGTGGCGCCGGTAATGACGATCGTTGCTGTTCCCGAGCTGCTCTCGTAAGTGCTGTTGGTGCTGTTGAAGTTTGCCGTGAGCGTGTCTGTGCCGACGGTCAGAACGTTGGCGTTGATCGTGAAGTTCGCGGTGCCTGTGCTCGAAAGTGTGACAGCTGTAGAACCATCGAGAGACACGGTTCCCGCCGGTGTTGCGGCTCCGTCGGGCCCTTTGACCGTGACCGTGACATAAACCGGATTGTGGACATTGTCGCTTGCCGGCGCCGAAACCAGAACCGTGGGCGTGATGGCCGTCACGGTTACATTTTCCGTGGTGCTCGTGGACGCGTAGGTTTGGTCGCCGCTATAGGTCACCGTCAAAGTGTCGGAGCCCACGGCCAGGCTGCTGGGCGGAATGGTAATCGTGACCGAGCTGCTTGCCGGGGTGGTTGCCGGGGTGACGGCTGCGAGTGTTCCCGCCGCGCCGTATCCTCCGCCGGAGACCACAACCGCGCCGGTGGGCGCTGCAAGGTTTCCGGAGCCCGTGACCGTCACTGTAACGGCGAGCGAGGTGCTGGCGGAGATGGTGCCGGTCGGGCTAAGCGTCACGCCCAGGGTGGAGCTGGCGGTGCCCGCGTCGGAGACCCAGTCTCTCACCACGTTGTAAACGTTGAGGGAGCCGAGTCCCGTGGCCAGGTTGTAGCCGGTGGTTGCGTTATAGGCCGGGGTGGTGCCGGAACTGACGAGGGTACCCACGGTGTCGCCCGAGTTCAACGCGGTGCAGTTCGGCGAGGTGGTGCCTGCGTACACCGGGGCTTCCGGAGGGAGGATCCATCCACCGTCGTAAATGGCGCCGCCGAGACTAGCTCCCATGTCGCAGGGCATGGCGTTGGTGCCCTCATCGATGCTCTGGAAGTAGCAACTTGAGCTGGAGTTCTTTACGGTTTCAGCGCTGCAGTTTGCGTAAGTCTGCTGGGAGGCCAGCTTGTACAGCCCGGGGTTGGGCAAACCCTGCGGCGCGCCGGCCTTTTGGTTGATGAGCGCCATGACGCCGGCCATGGCGGGAGAGCCGAACGATGTCCCGCCGGCCTCCTCCGCTGTGTTCTCTGAGACGCCGCTGTAGGAACAAGTCCCAGTCGCCGAGACGCAGAACAGAGAGGCGCTGTACAGAGTGCCGTCGCCGGCGAAGAAGCTCACGTCGGGCAGGTCGCGCACGCCGTCGCTGGGTATGCCTGTGACGCCAGTCTGCCAAGAGGGTTTTTGCCACCCGTTGTTGGTGAGGGGAATTGAGCCGTTCGCCGTGCCTGTGGTCGTAGCGCCCGTCGAGCAGGTTCCAGCGCTATCGGAGTCGGGATTGGTAGTGTTGACCACGCAGTTGCTGGCTCCGCCGCTGCCGCCAACGGTATCCACATAGAAGGCGAGCATAAACCCGGCATCTTCCACCGAATAAATGTAGTTCCAATCGTTCTGGACAAAGTTGCAGGACGCTTCGGCGTTGTTCACGCCTGAAAAGCTGAGATAAGTCGCGGTAGTTTCCAGGTAACCGGCCAAAATCGGGTTCAGGCACGTGTCGTTCCATGGCGTCTCAGGCACGTAGCCCAGCGCGCTTTCATACGGTTCAGTCGTGGTGTTGTTGCTGGCGGACCAGTAAGCCGGCGAGCCCTGGCTGGTGCTGGAGGTTGGGCAGCCTACAAGAAAGCCGCTGGAATTGACGGTTGGTTTGCACCAACTGAAGTCGGTTCCGCCTACGGCTACGTCATAGGGCGTGGATGCGAGGCCGCTGACCGAGAGGCCGTGCTGCGCGGAATAGGGCCAGCCGATGGAGTCGCCGCCGTTGTCGCACGTAGAGGAGCCGGAGTCGCCCGCGGCCACGAAGACCGAAATGCCCTCGGCCGCCGCCGACTGCCACAGGTTGTAATATGCGACGTTCTCCGCCGTACCCTGGTAGAGCTCGCACAGGCCGTAGCTGAGGTTGAGAATCCTTGCCGTCTCGTTCTGGACAATGTACTGACCGGAATCGTAGACCGTGTCGACGGTTCCTTCGGAGTTCTGGCCAGTGACAACAAGATCGATCGAAGCGCCCGTGGCCACGGCGCCGGACCATTCGACATCGATGGAGTTCTCCTCCAGATCGCCAACGCCGCAGAGCGCGCTGGGACTTGTGCTGGTGCACTCGGTCGCCGCTGGGCCGTACTTGGTGTCGATTTGCTGAAAGCCGGCGAGAGCTGGAAGACCAAAGATAGAGCGGAAGGTGGCTACGTCGTTGCCGCTTTCGGAAACTCCGGAGCCCTGACCGATGGGGCTCTGCGCGATCAGGCTGGTTCCGGCGATGGCGATGGTCTGGTTGGCGCCCGTGTAGCCTGCGTTCCAGGCCGGAATGACGTTATAGATCGTAGCGAAATCCCAGGGAGTCACGTCCTCTACGAGGTAGGGGTTGCCTCCGTAGTTGCCGTTGATGCCAAACTGCGGGCGAGGGCCTGAAGAAATGGCAGGCGCGTTGGACGAACCCAACTGAGTGTTCGTCGTTGTGGAATTTGTGACACGTTGCCACTGACCCGCTTCGCGATTGAACTGTACCTTGCCGTTGAGTCTGTGTAGAGGACGCGGCAGGAAGTTGTGCAATTGCTTGACGCCCACGACCACCGGCGCGAGCGCCGCGGGAATCTGCGGATCGCTCATGTTCGCGTAGTGCGGGGCGCCGTTCACTGAGAGGTTGTGAATCTCGGTGTGGAAGGCGCTTTCGACCTGTGCGGCTGTGCCGCTGAAGCGGATAGCCATACGGTCGGGCGTGACCTGCTTGACCGTGAAGCCGTGGCTTGTGAGCCAGCTAGTAACGGTAGCAATGTCCGCCTGGGCGGGACCAAACTGCTCGCCGATCTCGGCGGGCGTGAGCCACTGGTGGTAGTCGGGCGAGCTGGAGTCGTACTGACCGCTGATAAATGTCTCGAACGCGGCCTCTTGCTCCGGACTCCGGTTCAGGACGAGCGTGAGATCGGGCAGAATGAGGCCGGGGCTGACGGAGCCGCGATCGTTTTTGGCGTTCGCGTGCGGGCTGGTGTTGCCTTTGAGCGTTACAAGTTGACTTTCGTCGATCGGGGTCAAGATGCGGACGGCGGGTGCGGCTTGCTGGGCCAACGATGCCGCGGAGCAGAGAACGATACTGGCCAGAACGCACACTGGGAGAGCGCGCGAATTGATCATTGCGGATTTCCTGAACCCTTTCTTGAGTGAGATAGATCCTCGAAAACCTGAGGAGCTATCGTTGGCGGCAAAAAAGGCGAATCGCCGAGCCCGTTGAGCAAAGCGGCGGAGGTGGGCGACAGCACCATCATACTCAGTCTCGCAAAAATCAACTGGAAAACGCACAACAGAGCCCAAGTGCGCTGCCTGCCGTGCTGCTTTGGGGAAAGTGTGCCCAAAATACAACAATGGAACCCGTAATCGGGCAATTCGTGCCAGGCAACGAACGGATGAAGCCGGATGACGGCAGGAATAAAATACAGCCGCGCCGCGGGATGAACCCCCAAGGCTCGTTGTAATTAGACGGCGACGGGCGAAGAATGTTGAGAAGAAAAAGCAAAGAGAGTTGGAACTTAGGGATGCAGAAAGTGGATCGGAGCGACGGCGGCGAGCGCGCGGCTGGGGCAAGACGCTGGCTCGCTGGGAAGGGATGGAAAAGACCAGCCGGAGGCCGTCGTTGCAATAGACCATTGGTTTCTTAAGGGATATGATGCGGTTTCCTCGTTGCTGCCGTCTGAAACGGGTGATTTTACGCGCGCTTCTCTCTTCGTAACCTGTTATAACGGCACGCTGTTTCCTGAGACCGGACTCGCGGTCGTGCGTCTGTTGGAACGGCTGGGCGTGGAAGTTGCATTCCAGCCGAAGCAGACCTGTTGCGGGCATATGCGCGTCAACACGGGGTTCCGCGGCGAGGCCTTCAGCCAGGCCAGGCGGCTGTGCCGAAAGTAGCCTCGCGAACGCCACAAGGCTCCATTGGAGAGGGAATCAGGGGGCGGAGGCCGGTCTTGACGCCGCGGCGCCATAGGCCGTAGTTTGTCCTTACACGGGAAAGGAGGTTGATCCAGCCTATGAGCAAAGATTCTTCGAGTTGTAACTTACGTGAGGTGACTGAGGCCTAGGGCATCGCGCCCATGACTCAGATAAGACCAGGCGGAGGGTTCTCCGTCATGGCTCTGGCTCTCGCGGCAGCGCGATGGCCTTAGTCCAATCCCAACAGATCACCGGCAGCGGCCTGGGAACGCCAGTTCTCAGGCCGTTGTTGCGTCTGGGCAGGGAAGAGGTGACGGTGATCGGTGGCCCTGCCCGCTGTTTGATGCCGTAAAATCGGCCATAGCATGAAGTGTCCATATTGCGGCTTCGGGCAGGACCGGGTAGTGGACTCGCGCGAGAGCAAAGAGGCCGACTCGATCCGGCGGCGGCGGGAGTGCGAGCGCTGCAACCGGCGCTTCACCACCTATGAGCGCATCGACGAAATTCCCTACATGGTGGTGAAGAAGGACGGACGTCGCGAGCGTTTCGACCGGCAAAAAGTGCTCAGCGGCCTGCTGCGCGCGTGCGAAAAGCGGCCGGTCTCGTCCAGCCAACTGGAAAAGATCGTCGACGCCGCGGAAAGCTTTCTGGTGGACGCGCCGGAGCGGGAGCGGACCACCGCCGAGATCGGCGAGCTCATCATGCAGCACCTCAAGGGCCTTGACACCGTCGCCTACATTCGCTTCGCTTCGGTCTATCGCGACTTCAAGGACGTGCGCGAGTTCAAGGAAGAACTGGAAGGTTTGCTGGCGAGCCACGGGAAGAAGAAAGGCTGATCCTCAGCTTCTAGCCGCTAGCTCCTAGCTTGTCGTGCCGCGTGGGGCGCTGGCGCGAGAAGGGACAGATGGGTACACGAAGAAGTTGGCGCGGTGCGCAATTCCTTGAGGAGCTAGTGTGGTGTGCTCGAAGTTTGTCGCACAAAAGCGGAAAGGCAACCGCAGATCCTTCGACTCCATTTGCCGCAAAAAGCGCGGCAAACTCCGCTCAGGATGACAACTTCATTATGGATGACAATCTCATTGTGCTAGGTGCTAGGTGCTAGGTGCTAGGTGCTAGGAGCTAGGAGCTAGCGGCTAGAGGCTAGGAGCTATGTCAGAGAAAAAGACGCATAAAGTCACGCTGATCCCCGGCGACGGCATCGGCCCCGAAGTGACGCAGGCGGTAGTGCGCATCCTCGAGGCCACGGGCGCGAAGTTCGAGTGGGAGCGATTTGCCGCGGGGGCCGAGGCCTTCGAGATTCACGGCGAGTACATTCCCGCGGCGCTCTATGAATCGATCGAGCGCAATCGCGTGGCGCTGAAAGGGCCGGTGACGACGCCCATCGGCGGCGGCTTCAAGAGCATCAACGTCACGTTGCGCAAGAAGTTCGATCTCTTCGCCAATCTGCGGCCCATCCGCAACCTGCCCGGCCTGGACACGAAGTATCCCGGCGTGGACCTCGTGATCGTCCGCGAAAACACCGAGGGCGAGTACGTGGGCCTCGAGCACGAGGTGGTTCCGGGCGTGGTCGAGAGCATCAAGGTGATCACGGAGAAGGGATCGACGCGCATTGCGCGGTTTGCCTTCGAGTACGCGCGCAAGCATGGGCGCAAGAAGATCCACGCCATTCACAAAGCCAACATCATGAAGCTTTCCGATGGGCTTTTCCTGCGCTGCGCGCGGCAGGTGGCCGAAGAGTTTCCCGGCATCGCGTATGGCGAGCACCTGATCGACAACACCTGCATGCAACTGGTGATGAATCCCTTCCAGTACGACACGCTTCTGCTCGAGAATCTCTACGGCGACATTGTGAGCGACCTGTGCGCCGGCCTGGTGGGCGGGCTGGGTCTGGCGCCGGGAGCGAACCTGGGCGCCGATTGCGCCATCTTCGAAGCGGTGCACGGCTCAGCGCCCGACATCGCGGGCAAGGATGTGGCCAATCCCACGGCGCTGTTGCAGTCGGCGATCCTGATGTTGCGGCGCCTGGACGAAACGGCTGCGGCCAACAAGGCGCAGCATGCGCTGGAGACGGTGTACGCGGAGCGTAAGATGCTGACCCGCGACGTGGGCGGAACTGCCGGAACTACGCAGTTTACCGACGCGATTCTCGCGGCGATGAGTACGTCCTAGCCCGCGTCTTCGATCTTGCGCAACAGCGCCACCACGCCACTCACCGAGCCATTGTCCTTGTCCAGGATCGGCGACGTGCTGATCTCGACCCTCAATTCCTTGCGTCCGCGGGTCAGTAAGCCTGCGGTTCCTCTACATGCGCCTTCGAGCATGGCGCGATAATCGAGAAGAGTGCTGCCGCCCGGCGGGAACGCCTGAACGGGCAGGAGCTCTTCCATCGCCATGCCCGTCAGGCCGCGCGCGCACCAGCCGGAGAGTTCCTCGGCGGCGCGATTCATGGAACGGATGGTGCCGAGTGCGTCCATGAGAATACAGGCTTCAGGGAGCGATTGTATTGTGCTCTCCAGCCATTGGCAGTCGCGGCGGGCGTCTTCCAGAGCCTTCCTCGCACCGGTTACGTCTACGCAGAGCACGCGCATTCCCGCCGGCTTTCCCTCGGCGTCGCGGATTAGGCTGACATGGATTTCGTAGACGCGGAAGGTGCCGGAACGATCGAAGAGAGATCGCGAGATGACCGGCAGCTCTTTGCCCGAGGCCATGTGCGACAGGAAAGTAGCGTAGCTCAGATCTTTTTCGTCCAGGGCCATCAAATCCCAGCCGCTTTTGCCGATAAGCTCGCCCTGTTCGGGATGGTGCAAGGCGAGTGTGGCGCGGTTGGCGCGGGTGATGATGCCGCGGGCGTTTATTTCGAGATAGGGCAGCGGCAGGTCGTCGATGTCGAGCAAGAATGCAGATGCAGCCGTGGCGGGGGCGGTTTCAAGAATTTCGTTCATCGCGCTCTCCCGCCATGGGTCAGCAAAGTAATTTTGTAGAGGTCTTCAGCGGACTGGAGCCGCTCGATGGGTGTCGGATCGAAGGTGATGGGAATACGAAGCATGGTGGAGCGGCCTCCGATGTTGACCGCTGTTTCTCGATTCTGCATGGCGATGCGCTCCAGCTCCGCGGTGAGGATCTGTTCGTTGGCGCGGCCCTGAAGAATGGCCAGCAGCGACGAGTCGCTCCAGTGGTAGATGGCGTCGTCGGAGTGAAGGCTTTGGGTCAGGAAGGCGGCCACGGCCATCAGGCAGTCCTCCACAGCTTCGGCGCCAAAGCGTTGGTTGATCATGTTGAGGCAACTCAGGCGGAAAAGGACGATGAAGCCTTTGCCTCCACTCTGCAGGATGCGTTTGACGTGCTCGATGGCGCTACCGCCGCCGCGCAGGCCGGCCGCATTGTCGTTGGCGGTGGTGTGGTCGGCGGTTTGGAATTGCGACGCCTCCGCGGGGGTGGAGTTGGCGCCGTCCGGGTGCAGGAACGACTCCATCTTCTGGCGGTAGTCTTCGATGCTTACCGACGAGGCGACGCAGGCAATCTTGCGCAGGAGTTGTTCCGCGTTGGCGGCCGAGGGACTGATGCCGAGGCTCTTCAACAACTCCGTGAAGAGCAACGACACCAACGCGCGCCATTCCGTGGTACGATTGCGCAATTCCCCGTCGCTCCGGTCGCGATAGTTCTCGAACTCATGCAGAACGGCGCGAATCTGGGCCAGCTTCTCCTCGTCGGGGATGTGGTCGGGGAGCCGTAGCGCCGACTTGGCCACGCTCTCGCGAAATTCCTTGTACGCTTCGCCGTCGACCTCGGGAACGCCCAGTGCCGCGCCCTCGACAACAAGCGTAAGGAACCTCTCCGAATTCGGCATCTCGGACGCTTTGCCGCCGGAAGAGTGCGACGGGCCCCGGGAAGTGATCTGGCGGAGGTTCATGCAAAGGCGTTTCTGCCAGCATGTATCGGCCAAGGGCAGCAAAGCTTGAGTTTGCGGGCGGGCCTCTCCGGGCCGGATGAAGGCTGTGTTGCCGTGTTGCGGCAGCCGGGGATCGGTGCAGAAGCCTCAAGTGGCTGGGGCGGCGTTCCGCGCCGCTGCGGACGCACCAAACCTCCTGTACACTGGAAAGTTAAGGACATGAAAAACAAATACCCAATCGGCATCCTGGGCGCGACTGGAATGGTCGGCCAGCGCTATATTCAACTGCTCGAAAACCATCCGTGGTTCGAGGTCGTGTGGCTTGCGGCCAGCGACCGCTCCAGCGGCAAACCTTATGGCGAGGCCGCCAAGTGGCGGCTGGATACGCCTCTGCCCGAGCGTATCGCTAAGATGGTCGTGTCGCCGGCCGAGCCCGATGCCGCGCCAAAGATACTCTTCGCCAGCGTGGATGCGGCCATCGCCAATGAGATGGAGCCGAAATTTGCCGCGGCTGGCTGCGCCGTGATCTCGAACTCCAGCGCCTTCCGTATGGCTCCCAACGTGCCGCTGGTGCTGCCCGAAGTGAATGCCGATCACCTGCAGATGATCGAGGAGCAGCCGTGGCGGAAGGCGTCGGGCGGTTTCATCGTCACCAACTCCAATTGTTCGGCGATGGGGCTGGTGCTGGCGCTCAAACCCGTCGAAGAGCGGTTCGGCATCGAGCAGATCTTCGTGACTACGATGCAGGCTGTCTCGGGCGCTGGGTATCCCGGCGTCGCGTCGATGGACATTCTGGATAACGTGATTCCGTTCATCGGCGGCGAAGAAGAAAAGATGGAGACTGAGACGCTCAAGCTGCTGGGCAGCCTGGATGGCCATGCGGTGACGCCGCTGGCCGCGAAGATGACCGCCCACTGCAACCGCGTCGCGGTCGTGGACGGTCACACGGAGTGCGTGTCGATCAAGCTGGGGAAGAAGCTGGGCAGGGAAGTCCGGCGCGAAGACATTCTCGCCGCCTGGTCGGAGTTCAAGCCGCTTGCCGGGCTGGGACTGCCGTTCGCTCCCCAGCAGCCAATCCAGTGGGTGGAGCAGAACGATCGTCCGCAGCCGCGCCTCGACCGCAATCGCGGCAAGGGCATGACGGTGACCGTGGGCCGCCTGCGCCCCTGCAATGTGCTGGACTGGAAGTTCGTGCTGCTCTCGCACAACACCGTGCGCGGCGCGGCCGGAGCAACGATTTTGAATGCCGAGATGCTGGCCAGCCTGGGTAAGCTGGAGCCCGCGGCAGTAACGGCTGCGCGCGGATAAGCCGGCGCGGCGCGGTGGGCATGGTCATTTCCAGGTCTTACGATTGAGACCGGGGGCGCCCGGCGGAAAGGAACGATAGGAAGTTTGGCATGAGTTTAGTCGTGATGAAATTTGGCGGCACGTCGGTGGAGGATTTTGCCGCCATTGAGCGCACCGCGGCGATTGTCGCCGGGCGCGTGGCCGGCGGCAAAAGCCCCGTGGTGGTGGTCAGCGCCATGGCCAAAGTGACCGACCAGTTGCTGCGCGCGGCGGCGGCTGCCTCGCAGGGCGACCGCGCCGGAGCGCTGGCCATCAGCTCGCGGCTCAGGGCGCGGCATCGCGACACTGCGGCCGGGCTGGTGCAAGACAAGACCGCGCGCGCCGCATTGATTCAGCTCATCGACGAACACTTTGACGCGCTGGACGAGGTGCTGCGCGGGTTATCGGCGATTCTCGAGCTCACGCCGCGCATCTCCGATTTGATCGTGAGCTACGGCGAGCGCCTCTCCAGCTGCATCGTGGCCGATGCTTTCCGCGAGCGCGGCATCGATGCGGCGCACGCGGATGCGCGCGAAATCGTCATCACCGATTCGGAGTTTCAAAAGGCCGCGCCGCTCGATGCTGTCATTGACAAGCGCGCGGCGGAGATACTGGTGCCGCTGGTTGCGCAGGGCAAAGTGCCGGTGATGGGCGGCTTCATCGCCTCCAACGAGGCGGGCGTGACCACCACCCTCGGCCGCGGAGGCTCCGACTACACCGGCGCGCTGGTGGGCGGCGCACTCAACGCCGAGACCATTGAGATCTGGACCGATGTAGACGGCATTATGACCGCCGATCCGCGCGTGTGCCGCGACGCTCTGCGTGTGAAGGAGATCAGCTTTGAAGAAGCGGCGGAGCTGGCCTACTTCGGCGCCAAGGTGCTGCACCCGGCCACTATTCTGCCGGCGGTAAGGAAGAACATTCCGGTGCTGGTGCTGAACAGCCGCAACCCTTCCTGCGAGGGTACGCGTATCATCTCGGTGGCGCCGCATTGCAGGAGCCCGTTCAAGTCGATCGCGGTGAAGAAGAAGCTGAGCATCATCGACATTGTAGCCAGCCGCATGTTGATGTCGCACGGCTACATGAGCAAGGTCTTCGCCGTTTTCGACAAGCACAAATGCCCGGTGGACATGGTTTCGACCAGCGAGGTTTCGGTTTCGCTGACGGTGGACTCGAATGCCAGCCTGCCCCGGATCGCCGACGACCTGAGCGCGCTGGCGGATGTGACATACGAGGGCAAGAAGGCGCTCGTCTGCATGGTGGGCGAGGACATCCGCGGGCAGAACGGCATTGCCGCGCAGGTGTTCGCCGCCATCCGCCACATCAACGTGCGCATGATCTCGCAGGGGGCGAGCGAGATCAACATGAGCTTCATGATCGAAGAGGACGACGCCGACGAGGCGGTGCGGTCGCTGCACGCTGCGTTTTTCCGCGATCCCGACCCCGCGATCTTCGACGTGGAAGCAAGAAATGCAGTTCACAGTTCGTAGTTCTCAGTTGTGGCGCGACCCTTAGATAATCACTGCGAACTGTGAACTACGAACTGCAATCTGTTCCGAAGGAACCTATGCTGATTCTCGTGCTTGGCAAAGGGAAGACCGGCTCGCTCGTCGCGGAGGTGGCCCGCGAGCGCGGCCACGGCGTGCGCGCGCTCGACATCAACGAGAACCAGCACGCATCGGCTCTCACAGCGCCGAACCTGGCCGGCGTCGATGTGGTCGTTGACTTCACGGCCCCCGAAGCCGCCGTCGAAAACATGCGCGCCGTGCTGGCACTCGGCGGGCGCATCGTAGTGGGAACGACGGGGTGGTATGAGCATCTCAACGATATGAAGGCGCTCGCCGTTCAGCGTGGCGGCGGCCTGCTCTACGGCACGAACTTCTCCATCGGCGTGCAGAAACTCTTCCGGCTGACGGCGGAGCTGGCCAAACTCGAAGGCTACCAGTTCTCCATCGACGAAACGCACCACACCTCAAAGCTCGACGCGCCCTCAGGCACGGCGCTGACGCTCAAGGAGATCATTTTGTCGGCGCGGCCGGGGGCCGATGTTCCTATCGATTCGCATCGCGTGGGCGACGCCAAGGGCGAGCACATCGTCCGCGCCGTCAGCGACTGCGACACGCTGGAACTGCGCCACGACGCGAACAGTAGGCGCGGCTTCGCGCTGGGCGCCGTCCGCGGCGCCGAGTGGCTCACGGGCAAATCCGGCGCCTGGGAGTTCCGCGAGATCTTCGGTCAGCTGTAATCAGGCCAGAACCGATGCAGAGCACCCAGATTCTTCGCCCCGCCCAGCCCGCAGATATCCCGGGCATCGCCGCGATTGAGCGCCTGCTCGCGGCTCGTTGCTTTGTCGGCCGATGGACGGAAGAACACCATCGCCAAACCATGGCCAGCGCGGATTCCCGCTATTTCGTGAGCCAGACAGAATCCGGCGAATTGCTGGCCTTCGCCATCCTGCGCGGCCTGGCCGAAGGTAGTCGCGCGATCGAGCTCAAGCGCATCGTAGTCGCAACGCCAAGCCAAGGCCTGGGCCGGAGAATAATGCAGGAGCTGATGCGCATGGTCTTTGAAGAGTTCGGAGCGCACCGGCTGTGGCTCGATGTCTGCGACGACAACACCCGCGCGCGTCATCTCTACGAGAGCCTCGGATTCGTCTACGAGGGCGTCCTGCGCGAGGCTGCGTACCGCGACGGCGAGTTTGTCTCGTTACGCCTCATGTCCCTGCTCGACCGCGAATACGAGGCGCGCGCCAGCCGACCTGCCGGTGCTGCCCATTAAGCAGGCGCCTCACCGGGCGAAGGCCCGCCTTTCGATATAAACTTGACCTGTTATGGAAACTAGAGGCTGTGGTACCGCAATTGTGACGCCCTTCCGGGCCGATGGATCGGTGGACGAACCGGCGCTGTGGGCGCTGGTGAACTGGCAGATCGAGTCGGGAATCGATTTTCTGGTCGCCTGCGGTTCGACCGGCGAGGCGGCGACTCTCGACGAGGAAGAGTGGCTGCGCACGGTACGGCTGGTCATCGACGCTGCGGCAGGACGGGTTCCCGTCTGGGCCGGGTGCACGCACAACTCCACGCGCGTATTGGTGCGGCTGGCTGCGCAGTTGCGGCGCGTGCCGGGCCTGGCGGCGGTGCTCTCGGCCAATCCCTACTACAACAAGCCCACGCAGGAGGGGCAGTTCCAGCACTTCCTGGCGCTGGCCCGCGAAGTCGATCCGCTCCCCGTTTGCGTCTACAACGTGCCCGGCCGTACGGCTGCCAATCTTGAGCCGGAGACGGTGGCGCGGCTGGCCGCGGCGGCCGGCAATATCCAGGCCATCAAGGAGGCCAGCGGCAAGCTCACGCAGTTTGCCGAGCTGGCGCACATCCTCCCGCGGGGGTTCAAAATCTTTTCCGGCGACGACAACCTGGCGCTGGCGGCCATCGCCGTCGGCGCGCACGGACTTATCAGCGTGGCGTCGAACGAGGCCCCGGCCGAGGTGGCGCGCATGATCCGCGCCACGCTCGACAACAACTGGGACGAGGCGCGCGAGCTGGAGCGGCGGTACTCTCGTCTGTTCGAAGCCAACTTCTGGGAGTCGAATCCGGGGCCGGTGAAGACGGTGCTAAGCCTGATGGGAAAGTGCGGCGATCATCTGCGGCTGCCGCTTGTACCTCCCGCGGCGGCTACGCGAGCCAAGCTGGAACGGCTGGCCGGCGAGCTGGGCCTGCTGAAGCATGTGCCCGTTCCTGCCGGTGTGCGCTCGGAAGTGTTCTAGAAAGGTTTCTGATCTGCTGCGTCCGGTCAAGACGCTAGCCCCAGGCGCGAGGGAACAATGGAAGGTGCTGAGCTCGTCGAAAATCTCCAGAGCGGTAGCCCCAGGCGCGAGGGAACAATGCAGAAATCCGTGTCCCGAGCCCGCGCAGCGGGCAAAAGACGCTAGCCCCAGGCGTGAGCCTGGGGGATCTGACGCAGAATCCACACCCCAGCCCGCTTTAGCGGGCGAAAGACTTCTGTCCTGGATGCAGATACGCCATTTCCGAAACCACCGTAGTACGTCCGGTCTTGACGCCTGAACCCTGCATCGGAAGTACGACAGGTAGTTCCCGCGCGGTCGGGTTGATGCCCATCGACTGTCGGAGGAACGGGGACACCGTTACCCTGGTAATGCCCGCACGGTAGAAATCCGCGGAATTTTCAACGATCTTTTTTAATCCACCCGCAACTTCTGTGAATCTTTTGGTGTCTAACCAGATCAACGGCGGTCACTGACTCAAAATACAGCTCCTGCCGTTGTACTTAAATTTAGGCGAACGCTCCGTGCGCGAGCGCGCCCTGGAATGGTCCATTTCCCTGCCTGGGTCGTCGAGAACCGAAGCAGGTTCACTGGTTGCACCTTGACTGATGGATGTGTTCCAGCTACGGCTCGATACCTCGGCGGCGTCCCCTGCAGAGGGGACGGGAAGAAGATCTACCCGGCGCTCGCTCTCCAAGCCACGCAGACTCGCGGAAGGTGACCAAACTGCTATGAATCTCAACGCATGTGACAGGCTCTTCAGGTTGGCGCTGATTCCTCTGGCCGCTGTTGTCCTCGTGGCTACGGGCTGCACCAGTTCCATGTCCACCGCAACCCAGTCCAGCGCGGTTACTGGGTCGACCTTCGTGGTCGGAACCGACGCGCCCGCTCCGTTTGCCTCAGTCGTCTCGTTTCAGGTACAGGTCGAAAGCGTTCAATTGGTCCCAGCCGGCGGCGGAACCCCGGTATCGATGATCAGCGGCACGCCGACCGTCGACTTCGCGCGATACAACGGTCTGCAAACTCTGTTGGACATGAATGACGTTCCCGTGGGGCAGTACGGCAGCGTGATCATTACGCTCAACTCGACAGGAACGATCGGCTACCTGGTCACCGGCGCCGGCGCGCCGACCATCTCCACTATGCCCGCAACCATCAGCCCGGCCTCGGTGACGGTCACGTTGAACAGGACCCTGAACGTCGTGAACGGAGGCTCGCCCGTGGGCCTGCGCGTTGACTTCGATCTGGCCCAGTCCATAGGCGTGACGAACGGCGCAATCAACGGCAATGTCGACCCGGCATTCGATGTACGCACAGTGGCCCGCACTGATACGGGCGCTTACATCGACGAGTTGGCCGGCGGCGTGGTCAGCGTGGACCAGACCGCGCAGTCGTTCGTGATTTCTGGACCGCACGGCGAGAACTTCACCATCAACACCAACGGGCAGACGGAGTGGGACGGCGCCGCCAGCCTGAGCACCTTGACCACCAGCAGCATCGTGCAGGTTTCAGGTCAGTTGGATCCGGCCGACCAGACTCTGGATGCCGACGAAGTGGCCGTTCTTACAGATTCGCGCTTCTACGCCACCGGGCAGATTACCTACGTCAACCCCCCGCCGCCCGCGACAGGCGCGGCCTCCAGCTTCGACCTCTACGTGCGCGCTCTTGAACCGGCAGACATTTCCGGATCGACAGGCATGCCCATCTCTCTGGGCCAGATTGCGCAAGTGAATCTGACCGGCAGCGAGAAGTACGACATCTACTGGATGCACAATCCGCTCACGCAGTTCCTTTTCAACTCCAGCGCGCTGGTGGCGGGGCAAGACGTAGCTATCGGCGGACCGGACACCGGGATAACGGCTGGTACGCCTGGCCTTACCGTCAATCGCATTCACCTGCGCAACTGGGGCTTTAACGGTACTGTGGTTGCCAGCAGCCAGAGTTCGGCCAACGGCACCTTCCGGATGACGGTGAACGGCTTTGCCGGGTTACTGATCCCGGAGACCATCACCGTATATCTGGGTCCGAGGTGCGACTTCCGGTATGGCTTCGGTGCATTCGACGATCTCGCCAACGCGACCAGCATTCGCGTGGTGGGACTCTTGCTCAAGAATCCGGCCAACGGCAATGTGGTGCTGATCGCCCGTCACGTAGACGGGCGTGACTTCACCGACTTTACCACCGCCGCCTGGCAGCAGTAAGCCGAACACAGAATCACCCGCGCGCCGGGGCCGGCATCATGCGGGCCCCGGCGTTTTTTGCGCCCTCGCCGGGCGGGAAGCGCGGCTTTCAAAATAGGTCTGCGACCGGCGGAAAGGTGAGCAGCAGGCCAAGCAAGAGCAGTATGAACGCGATCGCGCTCACGCGCGCCATCGCCAGGTTCCGGTTGCGCCAGCTCGCGTGCAGACCGGCCCAGCTAGCGAGCCAGAGAACCACGGCGCACGTGGTAACGCCGGAGAGCGGCCCGGTGGGCTTGTAGAAGTTCATCAGGCTCTTGATGCTGGCGGATTGGTCCGCGAGAATCGCAAAACAGGCGAGGAGCAGGGAGCCGATGCCGGCCGCGAGAACGGCGGCTGCGCCGGCGCCGTTGGGCCGTGCCTCGCGGGCGGCTGAAGCGGAGGGGCTGCGATCGCTCATGGACGCGCTCCTTTCACCAGATGGATGGTGCGTCCACCCTCGACGGGCGCATTCTTGTTGAGCATGGCGCCGAAGAATCCGGCGATGCCGGCGGCAAATAGCGAAATCCAAACGAATCCGAGGACCGCATTCCGAAGCTGGGGATGGAGCTTGAAACTGCGGCCATACTGAAAGGCAACCGTTGCCGCCATGGTGATGCAGATGGGCACGAGCCAGGCTACGTGTTCCTTCCACTCCATGCCTATGGAGTGCCACGCGATTGTGGAAGGGCTCGACATCAGCAGGCGCTGCGGAAATCCGGCTAGGCTTGCAGTGCCCGGCGGCGGAACGGCGCGATACCAGGGATAGATGATGTAGGCGCCTGTGAGCACGGCGAGCCAGGCGAGCGCGGCCATCGCGGCGAGATAGACGCGGAGGAAAGTTTCGTCCCGCGCGGTGACCGGCGCCTGGCTGTGCGAGGAGTAGCGGCGGTGGAGCTCGACGAGCGCGCCCGAACATGCCATCAGATAAAGCGCGCCGAATCCCATGCCGTGGATCATCGTCCAAAGACTGCGTACGGTGATTTCCATTCAAACCTTCCTTTCTCTGCGGGTACCGCGAAAGCTCGCACAAAATGATCGCATCGATGGAACCGTCTCATTGGAACCGTCATCAGTCGCGTGATCGCCGTCTGCACAGGGAGAAATGTTCGTCCAACGAAAGACTCCCCGCGCCGAGAAGCAGAATCGCAAGCAGTCCAACAAACATGCAGAAATCCGTACGTCCCTCGTGCATGGCGGCCCAGAATCCCTGCTTCAATAGCATGGGAATTTTCGTTGTCACGATTGCAACCGCGATATCGATGAGGAGAGGAATCGCGGCGAAGGCGGTAAAAAAGCCGACAATCAGCATTACGCCGCAGACAATCTCCATGAATCCAACAAATGGACCGGTAAACCACGGAACAGGAATTCCGATCCTCTGAAATCGGCCTGCACCAAGAGCCGCAGGAAAGAGAAACTTTTGAATCCCTTCAGAAAGAAAAACCCAGCCGGCAAGTACGCGAAGGAGCAGGAGCCCCCTGGAAGCTCGCTTGTCGGTTATAGTCATCGCTGCCATTTGTTCCTTCCTGTGAATTTGTCGAACCGTGCAAGTGCTTTCTCAGGGGACGTTGCGGTTTGGGGGCGTGGGGAAAAGCAGATTGCCTGACGATTCCTTCTTCTCGTCCGGCGCTCCGCCCTTCGCGTCCTTGCCCCACGTCCAGTACCAGCCCAGGTAGGCGTAATTCTCGGTCTGTCCGGCAATCGAGTGGCCGTAGCAGAAAAGTATTTGCTCGTTGGTGTTGTGCTTGAAGTGGTAGTAGCCGCCCACGTCGATCATCGTGGAAGCCTGCGTCTGCGCCGCCGCGAATCCCTCGGCGCCATGCGCAAAAACCTCCGCGCCCAGCTCCCACTGCTCGCTCAACTCGCGCTTGATCAGCCAGCCGGTGTAAGCAAAGTCGCGGTAGCCGGTTTGCGGCACCACTTGGTAGCCGCCGCCGCCGTCGAATAACCACTTGCCTTGATTCTTCTGTAGCCAGATGGGCAGCTTGTACCAGACTTTTCCCACGCCGAGGCCTTTGTCGTAATTTCCGGTGGGCATCTCGAACATGGTGAAGCTGCCGATCTGCGGCATGTGCTTGCCCTCTTTGATGTATGCGATCTTGGCGCCCAGCTCCACGTCGGTCAGGCCGAAGGCGGCCGGTCCGGTGCCGCCGGGAAGATAAACGGGGTTGTTCGACGGCGCGATGACGCCCCAGGGCAGGATGGCGTGGAGCTGCACCCTCGGGATCGCGCCCCAGTTGAACTCGAAGGCCGGCCCGGTGGAGTCGATCTCCGCGGTGGTCCCGTCCACGCCTCCGAAGATGTAGAACTCGTAGTGATGCAGGTCGACCGGAACCGGGTCGTCGGTCTGGTACGGCGGGCCCTGCGCGCCGGCTCGCGGAACGGCAAGTGCGCACAACAGGAGGAACGCCAAACCGAGGCGATTGCCGCCGCGCCGTACCGGAGATTTCCTCTGACCAGGGAAGAACTGCCTTGCCGGGAAAGCCATCTGCGGCAAACCATATATCGAATTTCGATATGAGTCAAGCCAAAATCGTGTAAACCGCGGTATAGTGTTTCCTGTGAAGAATCACAAGCGGGAGTTTTTTTACGGCCTGATCCGCATCCACGTGCTGCTGCACGCGCGCCACGAGCCGATCTTCGGTCTGGCGATGATGGAGGAGCTCGCGCATCACGGCTATCGGATCGGGCCGGGCACGCTCTATCCGCTGCTCCACGGCATGGAGCGCGCCGGTCTGCTCAAGACGCTTCCCGGGCAGGCTGGCGGGCGCGCGCGGCGGCTTTACCGGATCACGCCTGCCGGAAAGAAAGCTCTCGAAAAGGCTAAAGCGAAGGTCGATGAGCTATACCGCGAGCTGCACGAAGCGCAGCCGAGGAAACTCAAGCCTCATTAAGCGGAATTGGCGCCGGTCAGCGACGGCAAGCCCGGCGGGTACCCTCCGGCTACAGGCGAAAGAATCAGAAGCGATGATGTCCGCCGCCGCCGCCTCCGGAGTGGCTCATCTTGGGCGCTCTCATGTGCCCGCCACCGAAGCTCCTGGGAGCCTTGTACTTCGGCGCTCGTTCACTGCCGAAAGACCTCGGCGCGCGCCCGCTGCCAAACGCCTTGGGCTCCTTGCCTCCGCCAAAGGGACGGAAGCCGCCTGAATGGTCATTCCGCGCCATCGAATTGCCGTAGCCCTGAAAGGAGCGGCTGGAGAAAGCACGCGAATTGCTGCTTTCAGGTGCGCGATAGGAACCATGGGCGTTGGCGAATCCGGGGCGCGTCGCATAGGCCTGCTGCCCGGCGTACGCGTTCCTCGAAAAATTGCCCGTTGACCGGTTCGCATATCCGTACCCATACCCGTAGACGGAATTGCTGGAGGTCTGTGGCCTGCTGGAATAGCCCGGGCTCATGTACGTCCGCGCACGGTTCGGGTAGGTCTGCGGGCGATACCCGTAGCCCTGCTGCGGCGCGCCGCGCGAATACGGCTGGGCCGTCGGGCGGTTGTAGCTCTGCGCCGGAAGCGCGGGATGCGTATAGCCATAGGAGGGCTGCTGGTAGCTGCGATTGTTGGCGTAGCCAGCCCGCGGGTCCTGATGGGATGTCTCCGCCGAGCGCCCCTGCCATTGCCCCGGAGTTCGGTTGTTCGACCAGTTGCCGCGTCCGTTGTAGGTCTGCTGCCCGCCATAGGAACGGTACCCGGAGTCGCGTCCGCGCCCCGGCCCTTCCCGGCCGTAGTAGGCGCGCGGACCGCCATGCGGCAAGCCCCAATCGGCCACTGTCGCGCTGTGCGTATAGTAGTCCGAGTGGTCGAAGAGCAGCGCGTGTCCCAGCCAGTCCAGGCCCCAGGCCAGCCAGCCAAAGGGCATGCGATCGAAGGCCGCCAGCGCGAAGCCGAGCCCGTACTGAATGGGAGCGCCGCCGAAAAAGTTGCCCAGCGCGCCAAAGAGCGAAAAGCCGGGATAAGGCGAAATGGGCTGGCCATAGACGTCCCACGGGTTGTAGGTAGGAACGTAGGCCATCTCTGGATTGGCGGGGGCGAGCTGAATGTAGCCCTGGTCGTTGCTCACGTCTTCCTGCGGCGTGGATTCGAGGTTGCCGGCCTGTTCGGCGCGCTCGCGCAGCACCTGCACCGTCTGCATCACGTCCTGCGGCTGGTTGTAGTAGGCGTTGCCCAGGTTGGTGGTCCACTCCAGGTTGTGGTTCATCATGTCGAGCACATCAGGGAAGGCGGTCAGCGCCTTCACGCTCGGATCCCACGTGGTCTGCGCCTGGGCGCCGGCGGCAATCTGATCCGGTGACCCATAGCCCTGCGCACGCATCTGTTCGAGCCACTGGTCGGCGACGGCGACCTGCGCAGGGTAGGTCGAGGCAGCAAGAATCTGCGCCAGCAGTGTGTCCGGGTAAAGCGCGATCGGCGCCAGAAGCTGCTCCAGATCCGCGGCGCTCAAAGCCTGAACCGGCGTGGCGGGCTGGCTCAAATCCTGCTGCTGGTAGGGGGAAGCCGCGTAAGGTTGCTGCGCGTAAGGCTGCTGTTGTGGAGCGTACTGCGGCTGACCGTACTGAGGCTGCGCGTACTGAGGCTGCGCATACCCGTACTGCGGTGTCGCCGGCTGCGCGTAAGGGTTCGCGTACGGGCTGCTGTTGTCGCCGTAGGGCGAAGCCGGATACGCCTGCTGAGCCGCGGCGCTTACGGGTGCCGCGAGCGCCAACACGGCGACGGCGCCGGCGAGCACCGCGAGCATCGGCCGGAACCCGCGCAGCGGGGAGTCTTCTCTGAGAACTGGAAGCAAAGGGACGCTCATCCACAGCCTGGGCGGCAACACAGAGGGCGAAACACGCAACTGCGTTCGGGGTTTCATGCTCCCTCACAGTCTGCTCCGGCCCGGGTGTCTGCCAGGTTCCGTCGCATCCGCGCCAGAGCCGCCCTGCCAGCCCCGGAGAGGGCTAATTCAGCAAACCCTGTGTGTGGGGATTAGTTTCGCCTGTCTGGAGGAGTTTTGGGGCCGAAAGGGCAAGGTGCCCTGGCCCCATCGCCGGTTCCGCGCGCAAGGGAGTTATCCCTCCAGCCCCTTTTTCACCAACTCGCTCACCGCGCGCCCATCGGCCCGCACTCCCGCTGCCTGCAGCTTGCTCTGGACCGCTTTCATCGCCGCGCCCATCTCCTTCGGGCCGGGCTTGCGGCCCAGGTTCGCCTCCAACTCGCCCAGAACCTCCGACACCACCTTGGCCATCCCCGCCTCGTCCAGAGCCTTGGGCAGGAACTCCTCGATGACCACGATCTCGGCCTGCTCCTTCGCCACCAGATCGGGCCTGTTGCCCTTCGCGAACTGCTCGATTGAGTCCCGCCGCTGCTTGATCATCGAGGCCAGCGCCTGCTCGTCCTCGGCCTGCGTCAGCGGCGCGCGCTTCTCAATCGCCTTGTTTTTCAGCGCGTTCTTGATCAGCCGCAGCGTGCCGGTGCGCTCGGCGTCGTGCGCCTTCATGGCGGTGACAATCTGCTGGCTGATGAGGGCTTCCAGTGCGCCCGGTTCATTCATGGATCTGCTCCTTGCTTGGAACGATTGGCCGCTTCCTTCCTGACCGCCCGTCCTCACGAGCGGTGAGTACAGAAGTGCCAGCCAAAGAAGAATTGTATCGATTCGAGGCACTTCGCGGGCAAATTAGGGCAAACATACGGAGAAAATCAAAAAAATCAGATTTCCACAAAGAAAATACAGCCACAATAACCACAAAGTTGTGTATTCTGTGATTTCACGATCCAAGCCGCTAGCTCCAGGGTTACTCTTCAGCGCTCCAACCACGCAGGAGGAACAAATGATTCGCAAAACCCGTCTTTATACTCCCGGTCCAACCCCCCTCCTTCCCGCGGCGCAGTTCGCCATGGCCGCAGCCGACATGCATCACCGCACGGCCGAGTTTCGTGCCCTCTTCCAGAAGGTGCTCGCTCAGCTAAAGGTCTTCGTGGGCGCCAAGAACGATGTGCTGCTTCTGGCTTGCTCGGGCACCGGCGCCATGGAGGCATCGGTCTCGAATCTGACCTCGCCGGGCGACAAGGTGCTCGTCCTCACCGCCGGCAAATTCGGTGAGCGCTGGACGGGCCTGGCCAAGGCCTTCAACCTCGTGCCGGAGGTCGTCAGCGCGCCCTACGGCCAGACCTTCGACCTTGCGGCAGTCCGCGCCGCCCTCAAGCCCGAGCACAAAGCGATCTACATGCAGGCAACCGAGACCTCGACAGCCGTGCGCCACGACGTTCAGGCCATCGCCAAGCTGCGCGACGAAGTCTCACCTAACACGCTTCTTGTCGTCGACGGCATCACCGGCCTGGGCACCACATATTTCGACGTCGACGGCTGGGGCATCGACGTGCTCATCGGCGGCTCGCAGAAAGCGGTCATGATTCCGCCCGGCCTCGCCTATCTCAGCATTAGTGACCGCGCTTGGGCGGCCATGGAGACCAGCAAAAATCCGCGCTACTACTTCGATCTGCGCAAGGAGCGCAAAAATGCCGCCGCGGGTGAAAGCGCCTACACGCCGGCGGTGGCTCTGGTCGCCGGGCTGGGCGCGGCGCTCGACTACATCGCCGGCCAGGCGGGCGGCGACCTCGAAAAAGGCCGCATCGCGCTCATCGACAACGCGCAGGTAAACGCCGAAGCCACACGCGCCGGCCTCACCGTGCTCGGCTTCAAGCTCTTCGCGCCCACGGCTCCGGCGGCCGCGGCCACCGCGGTCGCGGTTCCCGAAGGGATGGACTCGGGCGTCGTGGTGAAGGCGCTCAAGGCCAGGTTCGCGCTCGTCGCCGCCAACGGCCAGGGCGAGATGAAGGGCAAAATCTTCCGCGTCGCGCACCTCGGCTTTTTCGACTATCTTGACACCGTGGCCCTGCTCGGCGCCATGGAACACATCGCTAAGGACACGCTCGGTCTGCCGGTCGTTTACGGCCAGGCCGTCGCCGCGGCGCAGGAAGTGTACGCAAAGGCAGTGAAGGGATAGCGGGGTTCGCGGTGTTAGCCGTGCTTCGCGCGTGTCAGCGGAGCTAGCAAGAGCAGCGACAGCCTTCTAACTCCGCTAGCACCGCTAACCCCGCTAACTCCGCTTTTCCTATGCAGAGGACACATGGCAGAACTTAGTTTCGGCGAAAAGCTGCTTATCGCCCGCAAGCAGCTCGATCTCTTTCAATACGAAATGGCGGAGCGGTTGGGCGTGCATCCCAACTCGCTCACCAAGTACGAGCGCGGCGAGGGCAAGCCGCACGCTGCGGTGGTGCGGATGTTCGACCTGCTCTGCGAGAGTGAGGGCATCCGCTTTGACGACTATAAGAACGGGTCCGCCGCGGCGGACAAGGGAGCAGCCATGAAGATCGTATTGGCGGAAAAGGTTTCTCCGGCCACGCTGGCCGTATTTGCGGGCGAGCCGGGATGGGAAGTGAAGACGCATGACCAGTTGCCCGGCGGCTTACCCGCGGCCCTTGCAGACGCCGATGCGCTCGTGGTGCGCAGCGCAGTGCAGGTGGGCGACGAGCTGATGGCGCACGCGCCCAAATTGCGCGTGATCGGCCGCGCCGGCGTGGGCGTCGACAACATCGACGCCGAAGCCGCCACGCGCCGCGGCATCGTGGTGATGAATACGCCAGGCGCCAACGCCGTAGCCGTCGCCGAGCTCACCGTCGGCCTCATGATCGCTCTGGCACGCAAGATGCCCGCCGCGAACTCGACCATGCACGCCGGCAAGTGGGAGAAAAAGAACCTGCAGGGCGCTGAGTTGCGCGCCAAGACGCTCGGCATTCTGGGCCTGGGCCGCATCGGTCTGGAAGTGGCCAGGCGTGCGCGCGGATTCGGCATGGAGATTCTGGGCTCGGATCCGTTTGTCTCGGCGGCCGTGGCGCGCGAGAACGGCATTGCCCTGGTTCCCGTCGAGGAGCTCTTTGCCAAGGCCGACTATCTCACCCTCCACGTGGGCCTCACGCCGCAGACCACGGGCATCGTCAACGCCAAAACGCTCGCCGCGATGAAGAAGGGCGTACGCATCGTCAACTGCGCGCGCGGCGAGCTGGTTTGCGATGCGGATCTGGCCGATGCGCTTAAGAGCGGGCAGGTGGCTGGCGCGGCGCTCGATGTGTATTCGGTCGAACCGCCCAAGGACTCACCCTACTTCGAGCTCGATAACGTGATCCTGACGCCGCACATCGCCGGCTCCACGGCCGAGGCGCAGGAAGCGGTGGGCGTGCAGATTGCGCATCAGGTGTGCGACTACCTCAAACTGGGCGTAGTGCAGAATGCCGTGAACGTTCCCACGCTGAGCCGCGAGGAGTACGTGCAACTGGCGCCCTACATCGATCTGGCCGGGCGCCTGGGATCGTTTCTTGCCCAGGCCGGCAAGGGCGGCGGCAAGTCCGGCATTGACGCCATTCACATTGTCTATGGCGGCACGCTCACAGAGGCTAAAACCGATCTGGTGCGCAACGCGGCCATCGCCGGGCTGCTCTCTGGCTCCGAGAATGTGAACCGCATCAATGCGGCCGCGGTGGCCGCCGAGCGCGGCATCCGCGTGCACGAGGAGAAGGAAGAAAGCCATCGCGGCGGCGCCGCCACGGTGCTCACGGTTGTGCTGCACACTTCGCAGGGCGAGAGCCGCGCCAGCGCCACCGTCATCCACGGCGAGCAGCCGCGCCTTCTGGCCTTCGACGGCATCGACGTCGAAGCGCCGCTCGAGGGCGCTCTGGTTGTCTGCCGCAACCTCGACGTCCCCGGCGTTATTGGCCGCATCGGAACCATTCTTGGCCAGCAGGGAGTCAACATCGCCAACTTCGCGCTGGGCCGCGAACGCCTGGGCGCCGGTCCCGCGGGCCAGCCCGTCAAGGCGCTCGCCGTCGTCCAGGTCGACGAGCCGGTCTCGGAGTCGGTGCTCGATGCGCTCAAGGTGATCGAGGCGCTGCTCGAAGCCAAGCTGGTCAAGCTGCCCGACGGAAAATAGGGCTTTTCGGTCGCCAATCGTCGTCCAAAATCGACGAATCAGCGTATCGCGCACTCAAAATCCGGCGATTTCACACGATATCGACGACCTGCAGGTCACAAATTCCCCCGTTTGCTCCACCTGCAGGTGCACTCTTTCGCGAGCGCGCGATGCGACGATTTTTGAGTTCGCGCGACGAACGACTTTCGTACACCCGCAGGTCGTCACTTTGTCGGGTCTTCCACGCGCCCCAGAAACAGAATTGCCCCAGTGCTCGTGTCGCGAATCAGGAACAGAAACGGATGGTCGGCGTCGAAGACGATCGGCGGAGGTTCGTTGTTCGGGCGCTGCATCGCTGTCGCCACCATCTCGATCGCTGTCGCGGCCGCTGCCTCGGTGCCTTGCTCGTTCACGTCGATAAACGCCTTGTGGATCGCCGCCGAGATGGTGAAGTCGGGCTTGCCCGTCATTCCCGAAAAATCCGCCGCGCCGCTGAAGGCCTGCGGCATGCCCATCGCGGAGAGGGTGCTGCTCAATTCAAATTGTTGCGTCATGGTGAAGCGCGGCAGGGTAAGGATGACCTTGCCAACTGGCTCAAGCTTCTGAATCCATTCGCTCGCGGCCGCCGCGGTGAACGACCGCTCCAGCGCCGGCAAGCCGCCAATCTCCTTGGGCAGCAGGATGATCATCGCGAGCTCTTCGCCTTTATAGGGCATTTCGAGTTCCTGGAACGTGCCGCCATCGTAGTAGCGGTAGCTGCCGTTGCGATTCATCATCTGCGTCTTGATGGACTGCTTCGCTGTGAGGTGAAACTCCTCTTCATCGGTCCAGTCCACGTCGAACGGGTCGAGCCAGGTTCCCTTGAAGTAGATGGCGTTGGTCAGCAGCAGGCGCGTGGCCGGCGTGACCGTGCCCGGCCCCAGCAGGTTCTGGATCTTGTCGTTCGTCTGCTGCTCGACCCATTGATTGATCGTGGCCCGCACGGCTTCGGGCGACGACTTGAAGTCGACCGATCGGAATCCGGCTGCGTAGTCGGTTTGAACCAGCGTCAGGTAAGCCGGCAGAAAGCTAGCGTCCTTCTGCGCCCACAGCGCGTCGGCCACGTGCAGCTCGTAGCCCTGGTGCTGGCCGTTCATTTGCTTGAGCAGAGCGCCCTCGGCCGGGTGCAGCTTTTCCTGCGGCAGCGTGAAGTGGAAGACCTTCTCGATCTCCGTCGCCGTCTGCCCGCGCGCTCCGGCATAGGCCATCGCGAAGTCGGCGGAGATGCTTTCCGGCGAAAAGAAAAGATTGCCGGGCTGACCGCGAAGCTGCGCATAGAGATCGATGGCGAAGGCGTTGCTGCCCTTTACGGCCTCAGCCTGATCGGACGCAGACGACAACGGCGCCTGCGTGAAAACCACAGCCGCCTGGAAAAAGAGGATGGGGATCAGCTTAAGAAGAGACGGTTTCACGCGAGCCTCCACTCCGATGCATTGAGAGTAGCACTTGGGTGGCGGAGGTGGCATCCTACGCCCGGCTCAGGTAGGCGCCTTCGCTCGTGTCAACCTTGATCTTCTCGCCCTGGTTGATGAACGGCGGCACCTGCACCACGAGGCCGGTTTCAAGCGTGGCCGGCTTGGTCACACTGGATGCAGTGGCGGATTTCAGGCCCGGCTCGGTCTCGACCACTTCCAGATCTACGGTCTGCGGCAACTCAACGCCCACCGGCTGCCCATCGAAATAACTCACCTTGATCTGGAGGTTGGCGGTGAGGTATTCGACTGCGTCGCCGAGCGTGGAGCTCTTGAGGATAGTCTGCTCGAAGTCGACCGGATTCATGAAGTAATAATCCTCGCCGTCGGCGTAGAGAAAATCCATGGGAATCTCGTCCACGACTACCTTTTCGATGGCGTCGGCGGAGCGGAAGCGGTGCTCGAACATGGCCCCGGATTTCAGGTTGCGCAGCTTGGCCTGAATGAAGGCGCGAAGGTTGCCGGGCGTGCGGTGCTCGACCTTGAACACCAGGTGAAGCTGGTCGTTGTGCTTGATGATCATGCCCGGACGTAGTTGTGTGGCGGGAATCGCCATAGGTGGCGCTGCTCCTTGCTGGAATTGCGCGCAATGCGCGAAGAATGATGCCGTTTGGCCTATGGATTGATTGTAGCCCATGGGAAGGTTTGGACCGGGGCGAAGACCGTGCTCCATTCCCGGCAAATCATCTTCCGGATGGCGGAAGTGGCCGTTCAGCGAGAGTTGTTTCGGGCCATTTTGGAAGGGATTGGGCGGCTGAGGTTCCCCGCAGCGCCATCAGGGTAAAGGAAAAGTGAAAGGAGCCGCTTGGAAATAATGAAAACGGCGGAAGATGTGTCCTCGCGTCGGGTCGAAAAGTGTGCCGAAAAGCACAATTATCGACGAAGGACTACAATCGCCAGAGAAACAGCCGGGGCGGATTGGAAAAAAGACTGAAAAAAACGATTTGCAAACCTGTGCGGCAGGAAGAAAATCACAAAGAAGGCCCACGCCGGTCGTAGGCCGGAAACCAAATGGGAAATGCCAATGAACGATAAGAATTTCGCCGCCAACGACCCTTTCCGCGCGCAGCGTGAGGCCGAAGGCGTGCTCGAAGCCTCCTTTCAAGGCAAGAAGGTTCCCATGATTTTGGGATATAAGGATGTTCGAGCCGCCGCCGCCGATTGGGAGACCTTCAGCAACGACGCGCCTTTCCGCGTTCCCATTCCGTCCGAGGAAGACGTCCGTTCGGTGCGGCAATTGCCGATCGAAACGGATCCGCCGGAGCACGCCGATTACCGGAGAATCATCGAGCCGTTTTTCCGCCAGCCGAAAGAGCCGGAGATGGAGAAAAAGGTGGATGCGCTGGTCAATGAACTCCTCCAGCAAGCCATGCTCAGGCCGTCCATTGAAATTGTGCGGGAGTTTGCGCTGCCGTTGCAATCGCGCGCATTGACCTATCTGCTGCGCGTGCCGGAGCGAGAGGCGAGTGAGTGGATCGGTTGGGGAACTCATGTCTTCCGCGACGGCGCCAATGGCCAGGCGAAGGGTGCCGCGCTCGAACGCTACATTCAGCGGCAGTTGGACCATAGCGCCGAAAACCCCGGCGACGATTTTTTTAGCGCGCTGACGCAGGCGAAATTTCGCGGCCGCACTTTGACGCGCGAAGAAATGATGGGCTTTGCCAATCTGGTCTTCGCCGGTGGGCGCGATACCGTCATCCAGACGGTGGCATTCATCATCGGCTATCTCGGCGGACACCCAGAGGCATTGGACGCGTTGCGGGCAAGGCCGGAATGGTTGAACAGCGCGGCGGAAGAATTTTTCCGGTTTGTCTCGCCGGTGACTCACATTGGCCGGGTCTGCCCCCATGCCACTGAAGTCAAGGGGGTGGCGGTTGAGGCCGGCGAGCGGGTTTCCCTCTGCTGGGCCTCAGCCAACCGCGACGCCTCCGTTTTTGAAGACCCGGACGAATTGCGCCTGGATCGGAAGATCAATCCGCACATTGCCTTCGGCAGCGGGCCTCACAACTGCATCGGAGCCATGCACTCCCGGCTGCTCACCCGCTGTTTGCTGCGCCATTTGTGCGAAGACATCGCCGTCATAACAATCCTCGACGCCAAAGCACACCTCGAACGCGAGTCTCAGTACGAGCGCCGTCTCGGCTACGATTCGCTCCTTGTTCAAATGACGCCGTATCGCCAATCGTGATCGCCTCACGCGAGCGGGTCTTGACCCTGCTGGCCGGGAAACCGGCGGCACGGCTGAACCCGTACCCTTTCAAAACCCGATTTGCGCAACCGGTTCCAGGTGAAATGCGCCGCCGAAAACATGTCTGGGGCCTCTCCGCTCGCCGCTGATACGGGGGTCGCCCGTTCTGACGGAGCCGCTGGACGAAACGGATCATCCGAAGTATGTCCTATAAAATGTGGATGAGCCGGCGAGCGGCTGGAAAGGTCCTTGATTCGCCGGTTTCGCGGCATACAACCGAAAGGGAATTGCGTAACTCCACGAACGCGCCGGTAGAATGACGCAAGGGAGAACGTACGAACGCATGACCAGGCAAGTATCTATCTGTGTGATAGGGTCCGGCTATGTTGGGCTCGTGGCGGCGGCTTGTTTTGCCGACATGGGTCACAAGGTGGTCTGTGTCGATAACGACGAAGCCAGGGTCAAGCTGCTCCGCGAGGGCGGCGTACCGATCTTTGAAGAGCACCTTCCCGAGCTGCTGGCGCGGCACCTGGGCGGCAGGGTGGTCTTTACCACGCATCTCGGCGAGGCCGTGGAGCAGAGTGAAGCGGTGTTTATCGCGGTGGGCACGCCGCAGGGCGATGGGGGCGCCGCGGACCTGTCGTACGTCGAGGCAGTGGTGGCGGAGATTGCCCGCGCCATCAAAAGCTACAAGGTGATCGTGGAAAAGAGCACGGTTCCGGTCTATACCAACGACTGGATCCGCCGCGTGCTGCACCGGAACGGCGTGGAGGCAGAGCGGTTCGATGTGGTTTCGAACCCCGAATTCCTCCGCGAAGGCTCGGCGGTGGAGGATTTTCTGCATCCTGACCGCATTGTTGTGGGAGCATCCAATGAGCGGTCTGCGGAATTGCTGCGGCGGATCTATGAACCGCTGACCTGCGGGTCATATTATTCGCAGCCCGGCGCGGTGCCCGGAGCTTGCAGCGCGGCGCGGCCCGCCCGGCTGCTGGTGACCTCAACGCAAAGCGCGGAGATCATCAAGCACGCTTCGAATGCGTTCCTGGCGATGAAGATCTCTTTCGTCAACGCGGTGGCCAACCTGGCTGAGGCGGTGGACGCCGACATCGAGGACATCGCTGCGGGCATCGGCATGGACAGCCGCATCGGTCCCGGGTTTCTGCGTGCGGGGCTGGGGTACGGGGGATCGTGTTTCCCCAAGGACGTGGCGGCATTCCACTGGGTGGCGCAGGAGCGCGGCATCGACTTCCAACTGCTCCAGGAAGTCCGCAAAATCAACGACACCCAGAGGGAAGTGTTCTTCAACAAGGTGCGTTCGGCCCTCTGGACCTTGCGCGGCAAGCATCTGGCCGCGCTCGGTCTGGCCTTCAAGTGCGATACCGATGACGTCCGCGAGTCTCCCGCCATCGAGATCGTCAAGAAGCTGCTCCAGGCTGGCGCCGTGGTGACGGCGTATGATCCCGCGGCGATGGAGCGCGCAAAAGAAGTTCTGCCGCCGGCCGCAAACATGAAATATGCGGGTGACCTTTACGAGGCGGCCAAGGACGCTGACGCCGTTCTGATTCTGACCGACTGGAAGGAGTTTGCCTCGATCGATCTGGCGCGGTTGAACCGGGCTCTGCATTTTCCCATCATGATCGACGGGCGCAACCTGTATAAGCCGCAGGAGATGCAGAGCCACGGCTTTACGTATGTGAGCGTGGGCCGGCAAGCGGCCTATCATGCGCAGGAAGGTAAGCCGCGCAAGGCGCCGGCGTAAGCGTGCATTTTGACGATCCCGAGTGCGGTGGTGGGACGATTCAACGCATGGAGTGAGACGTAGCTCATTCGCATGTCCATCGTTAACCTTTTTGGGAGTACGAACCCTTGACGAAGCACGTACTTGTCACCGGCGCCGCCGGATTTCTTGGTTCTCATCTGACTGACCGATTGCTGGCCGAAGGCTGCTCCGTCGTAGGCGTCGATAACCTCTCTACAGGCGACGCCGCGAACCTGGCTCATCTCGCGGGTAATCCGCACTTCCAGTTTCAGGAGCGGGACATCTGCGTAAGCTTCGATCCCGGCCCTGTCGATTATGTATTCAATCTGGCTTCGCCGGCCAGCCCGCCGGAGTATCTTCGCCTGGGAATCGAGACGCTGCGGGTAGGCTCCGCGGGCGTTGAGAATACGCTCGAGATTGCCGCCCGCTACGGCGCCAGGTACCTTCATGCCTCCACCTCTGAGTGCTATGGCGATCCGCTCCAGCACCCCCAATCGGAGACCTACTGGGGCAATGTGAACCCGGTCGGGCCGCGCTCGGTTTACGACGAGGCCAAACGCTTCGGCGAGGCGATGGTGATGGCCTACCATCGGTCGCGCGGCGTGAATACGAGCCTGGCGCGCATCTTCAACACCTATGGTCCGCGCCTGCAACCCGGCGATGGACGGGTGGTCTCGAACTTCATGATGCAGGCCCTGCGCGGCGAGCCGCTCACCATTTACGGCGATGGCCGCCAGACGCGCAGTTTTTGCTATGTCGACGATTTGATCGAAGGGATGGTGCGCCTCTCGCGCAGCGAGGAGCACCTGCCCGTGAACCTCGGCAACCCCGAAGAGTTCACCATTCTCGAATGCGCGCAGGCGGTTCTGGAGGTTACGGCGTCGAAGAGCGAGTTGCGCTACGTCGATCTGCCGGTGGACGATCCTACGCGCCGCCGCCCCGACATCGCCAAGGCGCGCACGCTGCTGGGATGGGAACCGCGCGTAGGGCTCAGGGAAGGGTTGAAGCGGTCGCTCGAGTTTTTCCGGAGCAGGGCGGCGTAGAGGCGGTTTGCGAAGGGGCCGGGCGCCAGAATCCCGTGAAAAGTGACGACCTGCAGGTGGAGGGTTTTCGAAGCTGGGACGGAGGGGAAAATCGTCGCATCGCGAGCTCGCTGGAAATGAGACCTACAGGTGGAGTAATTGGGTAGATCTGTGACCTGCAGGTCGTCAGAAATGGTGGATTTCGTCGCATTTTGTGTGCGCGATAGGGTTTTTTGAGGGTGCGGGCGGGGTTTTGGAGGCGATCCCGGTCTAGCGGAGCTAGGACGGGGCACCCGGCAGCGAGGGAGGTTAAAAGCTACGCTTGCTGCTAAGTGGCTTGCTCTCCAGCGGACAGCGCGACTCTGATCATCAATCAAACAACCGTAACTTCGGACGGCAATCATAATGGAATGGTTTGACAGGTGGCTGGGGCGGAAACCTCCTTCTTCGTCGCAGAAATCGGCATCTGATACTCAATTGGTGCCGATCAATTGGGCAAGCAGCCAGCCACATCTGGCCCTGCTCCAACGGTTTCTATCGGCACGCGATGCCGAGGACGGTGCTCCCGATTACTGGGAGCCTATATTTGGGATGCACCCTCAGCGCGTTATTGATGGAATGGTTGCGCTAGGGTTACTGGAACCTGTCCCCCTGCTTGAGAAGATCGAAATCTGTCATACCGGAGCAGAGCTCAAGAAGATACTTTCGTCGCGTGGCTTAAAGGTCAGCGGAAAGAAGGCCGAACAGGCCAGACGGCTGGTCGAAGCCGATCCAGAAGGCATGGAGAAGCTGCTCGTGCATCGCAATGTTGTACGATGCGCGCCTGCGGTAAGTGAGGTTGTTTCAACGTGGGTAGCAGAACAAGAGAAATCCTCTGAAACGGCAACAGATGGCGTAATTGCTGCGCTCCGTAGGCGTGATTTCAAAACAGCAATACGAATTGCTGACGCCTATAGCGAGAGCAGATTTCAGCCCCCTAACCACCCGGCGCAAGATGCCATGACCATCAAACCCACGCCGCGCTCCGCAGAAGAACGTGAAGCCGATCTCGCAACGGTGTTTACCTTGCGTCCAAAAATCCTGAACGGTCTGCAACCTGAGCAATGGGAAGGTCTCTATCTCAATTACGCAGTCTGGCAATTACTGGGGAGTACAGCGCCAGGAAAATTTACGCCTGGATTTACTGGTGTTGGAGTCATGAATTCGGCGACGGCTACGCGAATGCTGAGTTTTTATGTCAAACACCAAAGCGATCTTGCGCGAATGCGTGAATCGGGTATCAAGAAGGCCAAAATTATCGGGGTCGGAGGTTGCGAAGCGTGCGTTGCTCTCAAGGGCAAGACCTTCCGTCTCGACGAGCTGCCTGAATTGCCACACAAAGACTGTACGTGTGAATTGGGATGTCGATGCACCGCCATAGCAGTCTTACCATGGTCGGAAGGGCAAGCCTGATATCGTCGATTCGGCGTCAAGTGAAAATCTAAGACTAGCTCTTCACGTCGCTTTCTTCGCAAAACGGAATTCGGTTTCGCCACGTTCCATTTGGCTAAACTTCACGTCATGGCAATAGCTCTGGGCAAGCTTGATAACAAGGTCGCGGTCGTCTTGCGCTGTTCGCAGTCCGAAACACACTTCCGCTAAGAACACATCCTTGAGTTTGAAAGGGCCGGACTTCTGCCGAATAATCCTGGCTTCTTGCTCGTACGCCCAAGCAGGACTCTTTGTTCTTAGGTACCTTTTCGCAAGCTCTTTGGCAAATTCGGTCATATCCATGGGAGCATTCCCAACAAGCCACGGCACCAACGAATCGTCGAGGTACTCGACATCTTGGGATGTGACTATTTCTTGGGCCGTGGCCATATCCCCCATGAGAGATGCCGCTCGAAACTGGTATTTGAGACGAACGCCCCTGTGATCATCTGCGTAGTGTGCCCACATCAATGTTTCCATCAGTGTTTCCTCAACCGTCTTTTTTGAGAAGGAGCACACCCCCATTTTGTCGAATGTAGCTCGCCAATTTTTAAAGAACTCCGGATTGGTCAAAAAAGATGATAGGGAATCTCTTCGATCACCCGTAGCGGAAATTACGGCACGTTCAATGGCCTTTTGGAGGTCAATACGGCAGTCGAACGGATCATTCAGCTTATCTGGCGTCGCGAAATACAGGGTCTGATTGATCAGCGATTCGATCAGCCATTTATTGATCGCTCTGTACTTGTACAAAACGAACGATTCATTGTCCATACGAGACACCTTCGGGATCGTTGGTAGATGGTGCATTCCTGCCTTGACAAGAAGATGGCGATCCAGCAGTTTTATGTTTTGAATCCAAGACGGCTGCGCTTGTTTTTGTTCTCCTTCAGCCAAGCATTCACGTCATTGACATCCCACCTAGTGTGGTGTCCCCGAATTTCGCGACAAAATGAGCGAAGAACAACCGCAGATCCTTCGACTCCGTTTGGCCCAAAAGCCGGCCAAACGTCGCTCAGGATGACAACTGGATTTATTATGCGGACTTTGGAGACAGGACACTAGTCTCCTGAGTCATTGGTTTCTTGCATAAGTGGCAGGTACGTATGTTGCGGGAGTTGCTGGCGATCATTAGCGCGGCGGCTCATAGGGTTCGGCGCGCAGCAGACTGAAGAGGATTTCGCGCTCGTCGGGCGTGAACTGGCTCTGGTAGCGCGCGGAGTTGAGCACCGTCGAGCGCTGATCGAGCGGCACGGAGCGTAGATCCTGAAATGCGCGCTTGACCATGGCCTGATGATCGGGCGGCAGGGCCAGGTAATTGCGCCCGGCCTGGCGCACCTGCATCTGCTCCTGCGGCGACATGTGTTCCAGCATCTCGCTGCGCGCCAGACGGCGGTCGCGTTGCGCCTCGGGCATCTGGTTCAACTGGTGCAACTGCTGCACAAGACGCTGCTGGGTGGCTCCGGGAAGGCGGTTGAAGCTGGGATCATTGCGCAGCAGCCGCTCCTGGTCCTGCGCGGGAAGACCCTGGTGCCGATTGAGCCAGTCACCGAGATGTCCCGGAGGAAAAGCGCCGGGATAGGCGGTTCCTGGCCGCGCGGCATAGGGATAGGCTGGACGGGCGTAGGAAGGACCCTGAGCGCCATATCGGGCGCCGTTTGCAGGGGTTGCGGGCGCAACACGCTGCCCGCCGCTATATTGCGGGCTCTGTTGGTACGGGCGCTGCCGGTTCTGGTACTGCCTCTGCTGATTCTGGTACGGCCGCTGTTGGTTCTGGTACTGCCTCTGCTGATTCTGGTACGGCCGCTGTTGGTTCTGGTACTGCCTCTGCTGGTTCTGGAACTGCCGTTGCTGATTCGGCCGTCCGTTTGCGCGGGGCTGGGACTGAGTCATTCGCGGCTGCGGCTGAGGAGCATGACGCGCACCGCTACGCTGGCCGGGAGCCTCGACCGCGGCCAGACAGAGCAACAGGACCGCTGCGGCGATCGCCGCCCGACGCATTCTTTCCGCGTTTGAGGTCCAGTTCACGAGTCTTTCTCCCGGCAGGCGGCCGAAATGTCAGAAAAAATCAGTCTCCGTTTTGGTTGCTGGTGAGAGCTTCCATCTGATCGAGCACCTGAGCATTGTTGTCGAGTGTTTGCAGGTCGTGCACCACGACCGCATCTTGGCCAGACTGTTGCGGGGGTTGCATCCAGTCCGTGATGCCCAGATAGGTTCCGCCGCCCACAAGAAGCATGATCGTAAGCGCTAAGGCCGCCAGCGGGCGCGCATGCAATCCGGACCCGTAGGTTACGGTGGCGCGCAGGCGTGCGATGGCGCCGGCGAGCCAACCGGCCGGCGCGGCCTCGCGTTCCTCACGCATCCTGGCGCCTAGCCGCGTAAGAAAATAGGGGCTTGGCTCGGGAGCCTCCCAGGCATCGAGCAACTGCATTGTGGCTTTCGTCTCCTCGAGCTCGCTCTGGCAGCGGTCACACTCCGCAACATGCGTTTGAACCTTGGCGGCAGCCGGGGGCGGATCGAGAAGAAGCCCGGCCAACCCGGCATCCATCCCCGTGCAATTTGTCTTCCTCTGTTTCATGGGTTACCACCTCAAATTCCGCCGGTCAATCTTCGTTTCTCCTCGCCCGGCTTATTTCCACTCTCGCCCTCAAACAAAATCCTTCAACTTGTCCCGCAGTGTTTGGTAAGCGCGGAAGAGGAGCGACTTGGTTGCCGACTCGCTCAACTTGAGCGCCTCCCCGATCTGCTGGTAATCCAGCCCATGGTACTTATGCATCAGCACCGCCATCCGCTGCCGCTCGGGCAACGCCATCACGTGCCGGCGAATAGCGGCCATGCGCTCCTCGCGCAGCAGTTGCTGTTCCGCCGTCAGCTCGTCGTCGGCTACGTCGGGAGCCGTACCCGTCTCCGCGTCCGGCGCGTCCAGATACACCGTTTGCGCTCTCCGCTCGTGCCGGGTGTCGCGAGCATAGTTGACCGCCAGGTTGGTCGCGATCCGGTACAACCAGGTTGTAAAACGAGCTTCGGCCCGGTAACTGCTCCTGGCACGATAGACGCGGAGAAAGACCTCCTGGGCTAGCTCTTCGGCAATTGCCTGGTTCCCAACCATCCGGTACAGGAAGTGGATCATCGGCCGGTGGTACTTCTCCGCCAGATAATTGAAACTGGCTTCGTCGCCCTCGGCCACGCGCAGCATAATGGCCGCGTCGCTTTTGGGGTCCAGCTCCGCCCGTTGGCCCGTACCCGAGCCCGAATTGGCGCCAGGCCGAAAAGCCGAACCCGCTCCCAGGCCCGGACTGTTAAGGACCATGGTAGCCATATCTTTTGGAACACCATCCGCGCCGGAAGGTTGCGGCCCGTAACCGGCTTCCTGACTGGAATTTCCGTCCTCGGAGCGATTCTTTTCAGGGGTTTGCGAGGCGGCCCGCGCCAGAGTTTCGGCCCGGGCCAATCCGGTAGGGAGCAGAGAGCCGCCGAGGCCGGGAACAGGGGACAGCGCAGCTTCCCCCTCGAAGGGAAGTTCGTTCTCCTGGCGGATTGAACGCGCTCTCCAGAGCATGGCTGGTCTTTGGCGAGGCCTCGGAGCAAATGGTGTGCGCCCGGCCCGCAACAGGCGGCCAAGGTTGGACGCAAAGTCCTGCTGGTGTTACTCTACCTTACAGGACGCCTTTTGCGGTGACCTCCCATTGCAGGCGGAATTAACGGCCCTAAATCGGGCTACGGGGGGCAAAAGCCATAAGGCCGCACCTCTTTGGCAGCGGGGATTTTCCGGGGCCGCGAAGGTGCACGTAACCCCTCTCAAAGCCCTTTCTGGGCGCTTAACTCAGCGGTAGAGTGCCATCTTCACACGGTGGAAGTCGCAGGTTCGAATCCTGCAGCGCCCACCATGCGGAATCGACAGGCAGGTTGGGTGCGAGCGCCCATGCCTGCCGGGTAATATGAGGGGATTGTCTGCCCTTTCAACTATATTTGCCTATGAGCAGCTTCGCGCTGCTGAGGCCGTTCATTTCCGCCGCAAAGGGCAAAAGGCCGGTAAGTGCGATTTTGCAGAGCCGCGAACGCAGGAAGACAGAGGGGTAAACCGTGAAACGAGTGGCTGAATTTGTTGCAATCATCATTACAGTGGCAATGACCTTTTCGGCCATTGCAAAGGGAGAAACGAAGATGGCGATTTGGGGTCATACTGCGGACGGAGTTGCTGTTCCCATTTACACGTTGACCGATGGGCAGATTGAGGTGAGAGTAACGGCGTATGGAGCACATCTGGTCAGCGTGAAAGCCCCCGACCGAACAGGCAAGGTAGAGGATGTCGTGCTGGGCTTCGGAACGCTTCAGGGATACCTGCAGCAGCCGAACGCGAGTCTGGGCGCCATCGTCGGGCGCTATGGGAATCGGATCGCGGGGGGCAAGTTCACGCTGGACGGCAAGACCTACCAGATTCCGCTGAACAACGGGCCCAACGCGCTGCATGGCGGGCCGAAGGGATTCGACCAATACGTTTGGAAGTCGCACGAAGTGCCGGACGGAGTCGAATTCACCCTTGTCAGTCCAGACGGCGACATGGGATTTCCCGGAACGCTGACCGCGAAGGTGCGCTACACGCTCAAGGGCAATTCGCTGCGCATCGACTACACGGCCACCACGGACAAGCCCACTGTGGTCAACCTGACCAACCATGCCTACTTTAATCTGCATGGCGACGACAAGGGCAACATCCTGGATCAGCGGATCGAGATCGACGCTGATCGCTACACGCCCGTGGATGCAACGCTGATCCCCACCGGCGAGCTGGCGCCCGTGGCCGGCACGCCGATGGACTTCCGCAAGCCGGAGGCGATCGGAGCACGGATCAACGCCGATAACGAGCAACTGAAGCTGGCCGGCGGGTACGACTTCAACTGGGTGGTGAACGGCAAACCCGGAACGCTGCGGCTGGCGGCCATTGCCACCGATCCAGTGAGCGGGCGTAAGCTCACGGTGGAAACAACGCAGCCGGGCGTGCAATTCTACACCGGCAACTCCCTCGATGGAACGTTAACCGGCCGCCATGGCGTGAAGTATGAGAAGTACGCCGGCTTCTGCCTGGAGACGGAGCACTTTCCCGATTCGCCGAACCATCCCGATTTTCCGACCACCGTTCTGCGGCCGGGCGAGACCATGCGCTCCACAACGACGTTCACGTTTGGCGTGGTGAAGTAAGACCAAGCCGGTTAAGCTGTGAAGTGGATGCCGCCGCGGCACGAACCGTCAGTGCGCGGCGGCCTTCCACTTTTTGAACCATTCCAGCCCTGCCGATGTGCCGGCGGCCGGGATGTATTCGCAGCCGATCCATCCCTCGTAGCCCAATTCGTCGATCAAATCGAAGAGATAACTAAAGTTCACCTCGCCGGTCGAAGGCTCGTGGCGTTCTGGTACTCCGGCGATCTGGAAGTGGCCCACGCGCGTCTGCTTCGGGTTCGCGAGATACTTGCGGATCTTGACGGCCAGATCGCCCTCCTCCACCTGGCAATGAAAGAGATCCATGAGGATTTTGAGGTTGGGAGTGCCGATCTCCGCAACGATGGCATGAGCCTCTCCCTGCCGATTGAGAAAGAACCCCGGCATGTTGCGCTGTGCGATGGGCTCGATGAGCAGCTCCACCCCTGCTGCCCGCGCCTGCTCCGCCGCCCAGGCAAGATTGGCGGTGTAGACGTCGAGGACACGCGCGCGATCCGCTCCCGCCGGGGGAATTCCGGCCATGGAGTGAATGCGTGGGCACTCCAGTAAGCGTGCGTACTCTATGGCGCGCAGAAATCCGTCGCGGAACTCCTGCTCGCGGCCCGGCAGGGCGGCAGTGCCGCGCTCGCCGGCCTTCCAGTCGCCTGCAGGAGAGTTGAAGAGAACCTGGAGCAGGCCATGCTCCTTGAGCAGCGCGGCCAGCGTGGCGGCCGGGTGCTCGTACGGGAACAGGTACTCGACTGCCGTGAAGCCATCACGCGCAGCCGCGGCAAAGCGGTCGAGAAAAACGTGCTCCGTGTACATCATGGTCAAATTGGCGGCAAAGCGAGGCATGGCGGTGGCTCCGTGATCGGGTCGAAGAAATGGCAAGAGGGCGCGGCAATGGAGTAACGCGCCGCGCCGTAGAATCCGGGCATCTCAGAAGCTCTATGTTCGTGCCGCTGAAGATTACTTTGCATGAGTGCTCAGCTCATTCAGCACCCGTTTCAGATCGTCGAGTTTTTGCCCGGCCTCGGCCAGTTTGCCCTCCGAAGTCAGGCGTTGATAGTCGGCGAAGTCGCTGCTGGCTTGTCGGATCAGCTCATTAAGATTCGCTGACGGCTGCGCAGCGCCGGCCGGCGCGGCCGCTCCTGTCGCGGATTGCTGCGCTTCGCCGCCCGTCACTGACGGTGTTTCCGATCCAAAGAGCGAACTCAAAGCGGCTTCAAAGTTCGGCCCGTAAGCCAGCCTGTCCTGCAGCGCCAGCACCACCAAACGCAACTCCGGCATGGGACTGTGCTCTGCCTGCAGATAAATCGGCTCCGCGTACAAGAGCGCCTGCCCGCAGGGAATCACGAGAAGGCTGCCGCGGATCACATGCGAGCCTTGCTGGTTCCAGAGCGTGAGCTGGCCGGAGAGCTGCGCGTTCTGGTCGATGCGCGCCTCGATCTGCTGCGGCCCGTCGACCAGGCGCGTCTTGGGAAAGTCGAAGACCACTGCCTTGCCGTAGCTCGCGCCGTCGCTGCGCGCCGCAATCCAGCCGATCAGATTGTTGCGGTTGATGGGCGTAAAGGGCAGAATCTCCACGAACTCCAGCCCGCTCGGTTCCCCGGGGATCGTCATCAGCACAAAGTTCGGATGCATTTCCTGCGCCGTCTGGTCGCCCTGGTTCGAGCCGGTTTCAGTGGCCACGCTCCACTGGTCCTCGCGGTTATAGAAAACCTCGGGATCGGTCATGTGGTAAAGGCCATACACATCGGCCTGCACGCTCAGCAGCGTTTCAGGATAGCGAACGTGCGCGCGCAACCACGCCGGCATCGTGGACGCATCCTTGAATAGTCCCGGAAAAATGCCGCGCCACGCGGCGAGGATGGGATCGGCGCTGTCGAAGACGTAGAAAGTAACCGTGCCGTCGTAGGTGTCCACGACGGCCTTCACGCTGTTGCGGAGGTAGTTGACGGGCTGGTTTTCGAGGCTGGCCTGCGCCGAGTAGGGGTAACTCGCGGAAGAGGTATAGGCGTCGATGATCCATGACAGGCGCCCGTTGTCGCCGACCAAGATATAAGGATCGGTATCGAAGGTGAGGAATGGCGCGAGCGCCGAGACTCGCGTGAGCACGTTGCGCCGCATCAGCAGCCGGCTTTCGGCGGTGATGTCGTCGCTGAACGGGACCTTGGTCAGGTCGCCGCGATCGAAGGCCAGAAGCACGCGGCGGAAAAAGCCGCCCATTACGATGCCCCCGGTGCCGTCGTACGTGGAGAGGTTGTTGCTCTGGCCCTGGGGATAGTTGAATTCCTGCTGATGGGTCTTGACGTAGACGTCGGTGTTGGTGAGTTCGCCAAAATAAATTTCAGGGCGCGTCACGTTCAGGCCGGACACGGTGCTCTGCACGGGCATGTTGCTCAGGTAGAGCGTGGGCAGGCCCTCTGGCGTGAAGCCGTTCACGGGATTCATGGTGATGCCGTAGCCATGCGTGTAGATGAGCTTGTCGTTGATCCAGTTGCGGCTGCTCTCCGGCAGCTTGTCCACGTTCAGTTCGCGCACCGCAAGCATCACTTGGCGCAACGAGCCGTTGATCTGGTAGCGGTCGATGTCGATGCCCGGAAAATCGTAGTAGGTGCGAATCTCCTGCACCTGGCGCAGCGTATCTTGCAGCGCGCTCACGTCCCACAGGCGGATATTCTCGAGCGTGGCCTGGTTGTGTTCCGGATCGGCGGCCGCAACCGTGGTGTCGGCGGGAAACTCGCGCTGGGCAAAGCGGTCGAGGCCGTACGCCTGTCGAGTGAAGGCGATGTTGTCGGTGATGTATGGCCGCTCGCGGTCGAGCTGGTTGGGCTTGACGATGAAGGTGCTCACATACCATCCGGCAACCCCGGCCACGACATAACAGACCGCCGCCGGAACGATCGCTGCCAGCAGCCAGCGCGCGCCCAGCTTCAGGATTCCGCTGGCGATGGCAATCGCCCCGCCCAACACCAGCGCCGCACTGATCAGCAGCATCCAGACGATGTTTACGTGCGCGTCGGTGTAGGTCACGCCGGCGAAGATGGTGTGCTGCTCGAAGAGGAGTTCGAAGCGGCCGACATACTCACGAATGGCGAGCGCGAACAACAGAAAGCTTGCGGCGATGGAGACACCGCGCCAGGGCAGGCTGGCGGGACTGCCGAACCGCCCGCCGAGCGCGCGCCCCCCGCCTGCTGCAATGAGAAAGAGGACAGCCAGAACGCCGATAATCACCGCCAGCGTCAGGAACCATCCTGCAATGAGCTGCCAGGCGGGCAGGGTGAAGAGATAGAAGCCGAGCGGCCGGCCAAAGATCGGATCCGTTACGCTGGCGGCATGCGGGGCGTACCAATAAAGGGCCAGAGTCGGCCACTGCGATTCCATGGCGAAACCGGTGACGATCGAGATCGCAAGCGTGGCAACGACAGCGATGGTGCGCAGGAATTTCTTTAAGGGCAACTCGAAGGGCCGCCCGCCGAAAAAGATGGTGTGTGTGTCGGGCAGGTCGGCGGCGTGGCTGTGGTGCAGCGCGAGGAACGAGCCGAACAGGATGACGAAGGTGAGCGCCGCAAAGGCGGCGAAGGTTCCCCATTCGAGGCCAAAGCTCTTCCAGAAGACGCTCGCGTAGCCGAGCGCGCCGAACCAGAGGAGATCGACCCAATAGGAGACGGCTGCGCGGCCGCCGATGAAGATGAGGACGACTACGGCAAGGAAAAGGTAAACGGCGAGACGCGAGCGGCGCGGCTTAGACTGCATCGGCCAAACGATGGTTTCGGGCATTCTTCTCCCCACTCAGGCGATTTGTACACGCTGAACTACGCAAGCATTGTACAGCGGCAGAGAGAGGCGGACGCGTCCTCAGATCAGTTCTGAGCGCCCCGTGATGCTCAGCTCCCTCACAATCTTGCCCACGTCCTGGGAGTGGTCGCGGTGGGCGATCAGCAGTGCGTCGTCGGTATCGATAACGACAAGGTTCTCCACACCCACCAGCGCAACGAACTTCTTGGGGCTGAAGATGTAGTTGTCGCAGGCCTCGATGGCCATGTGGCCGACGGTGTCGGCCACGTTACCCTCGGCGTCGCCGCGCAGCCGCGTTTCCACCTGGTACTCGTAGAGCGAAGCCCACGAGCCGAGATCGTTCCAACTGAATTCGGCGGGAATGCAGTAGAGATTCGACAGGTGCTCGCCTTTGGCGGAGCGGGGCTCGATGACGGCGTAGTCCACGGAGATGTTCTCGCACTGGGGGTAAACCGTGTGGAAGACCTCGTCGAAGCCGGGAGTGCCCCAGGCGGCGGCGATGGTCTCGAGCAGCGGCGCGGTCTCAGGCAGGTGCTCGCGGACGGCGTTAGCCAGCGTGCGAGCCGACCACAGAAACATGCCGGAGTTCCAGTAGTAATTTCCGGCGGCGACAAACTCCTCGGCGCGGTTCTGGTTGGGCTTCTCGATAAAACGGCGCACATGCAGCGCGGCATCGTCCTTGGTCAGGTCGCCGGTCTCGATGTAGCCGTAGCCCGTCTCGGCGCGAGAGGGCTCAATGCCAAGCACCACGATGTTTTCGCCGGCTGCGGCCACTGCGACGCCCTTTTGCAGGGCCTTGAGGAAGCGCGGTTCGTCGGCGATCACGTGGTCGGAAGGAAAGACGCCCAGCACCGCCGCGGGGTTGTCGCGCTCGATGAGGAAGGCAGCCAGACCGCAGGCCGGGGCGGTATTGCGGGCCACCGGCTCCTGCACGATCTGCGCGCCGGGCAGACCGGGCAACTGGTCGGCGATCTCATGAGCCAGAAACTCGTTGGTGATAATCCAGGTCTTTTCAAGCGAGGCAAGGGGTTTGAGCCGTTCCACGGTCTGCTGGATCATGGAGCGCTCGCCGTCGAGCGCCAGAACCTGTTTGGCGTGGGCGCGCCTGGAGCGGGGCCAGAAACGCGTGCCGCTGCCCCCGGCCAGAATCACAGGGCGAAAATCGGTTTCATTCGACATTGAAGAAACATCGTACTCGACAAACACTAGGTTTGCACAGGGCCGTGCGAACTATTTTCAAAGGAAATTGAGTCGCCAGGGCAGCGGATGCACCGGCTAGCGCATTTCTCCCAATGGTATATAGGAATTCCAAACAGCCAAGTTGACGCAAACACCAGTGAGCGGCAACCTTCTCGACGGTTGGCGCTCTTGAGGATTGGGAGAAATGCCTTTGCCGTGAGTCACGGCCGTTCAGGCGTGTTTACCGCAAGCCGGTGTTCGGCCAGGCGCCCTTGCCCTGCCGGCCGTGCCCGCAAGCAAGGACCTCCGGTTCGGGAAGCCGAAAGCCGGACACGGCAGGCTCCGGCAAGCTCGCAAATCAGGTAAGCTATCAGGAATGCCAAGCATACGTCAGGGTTCGATCCATCTGTTTCGTTTTGCAGGAATCGATGTGTTTCTGCACTGGACCTGGTTCGCGTTCGCGGTCATTGAGATCGGCTACCTGAGGAGCCGCTATACATCACTGATTTGGAGCGCGCTCGAATACCTGGCCCTGTTCCTGATCGTGCTGCTGCACGAATTCGGCCACGCTCTGGCTTGCCGCCAGGTGGGGGGAACGGTTGACCGGATCATGCTGTGGCCGCTGGGCGGGGTGGCCTTTGTGAACCCGCCGCAGAGGCCGGGGGCCATGCTCTGGAGTCTCGCGGCGGGGCCGTTGGTCAACGTAGCTCTGCTGCCGGTCCTTGGTGTTGCGTGGCTGTTGAGCCGGTCGCTGGGATGGGCGCACACCATGCCCAACGCCTACCACTGGCTCGGCTGGGTTCTGGGGATCAATGCTGTCCTGCTTGTCTTCAACATCCTCCCCATCTATCCGCTGGACGGAGGACAGATTCTTCGCTCGCTGCTGTGGTATGTGCTGGGGCGAGGGCGCAGCCTGGTGGTGGCCACGACGCTTGGCTTTGCGGGCGCGGCCGGTTTGGTTTGCTTCGCCTTGTGGATGCGCTCATCCTGGTCATTGTTGATTGCCGGCTATTTGCTTTTGAACTGCTGGGGCGGGCTGCAAAGTGCGCGCGCGATGATTCGCATGGAGAAACTGCCGCGGCGCGAGGGATTTGCCTGCCCCAACTGCGGGGCAAAGCCGCCGATGGGAGCCCTCTGGAAGTGCGCGCAATGCAGCCAGACCTTCGACACCTTCGAAACCCAGGCGGTCTGTCCGCATTGCGGGGCGCAATTCCCCAACACCATGTGCGGGGAATGCCAGCAAATGCATCCTATCGGCGAGTGGCAGGCTGCCGCTTACGCGCGCCAAAGCGCGGCAGCCGGCGGTTCTCTCGGGAATCGCTCGTTCCAGCCGGGAAATCGGGCTTGAAAGTGCATGTCGGGCACAGAGGCGCCCGCGCCTGACCACTGATCACTGACCACTGTTCCCTGTCTACTTCAGCCCGGTCAGGAATTCGCCCATGCGCCGCGTACCTTCGTCGATGTTCTGCTTGGTCACCGGATAGGAGATGCGGATGTGTTCCCCGGTGCCGAAGGCCTCGCCCGGTACGGTCACCACGTGCGCCTCGTGGAGCAGGCGCGTGGCCAGTTCCGTGGCGGTGCGGATGCCGCCCTTGCCCAGGTAGGCGGAAATATTGGGGTAGACGTAGAACGCGCCCTCTGGCTTGGTGCAGGTGACGCCGGGAATCTTTCTGAGCGCAGCCAGCATATAGTCGCGCAGGTCGATGAACTCGGCCCGGAACTCGGCCACGCACTCTTGCGAGCCGGTGAGCGCCGCGATAGCCGCCTTCTGCACAAAGCTGGTGGCGTTCGAGGTGGACTGCGACTGCAGTTTGCTCAGGTTGGCGGCGACCGGCTTGGAAGCCAGCGCGAATCCTGCCCGCCATCCGGTCATGGAATAGGTCTTCGAGAGCGAGCCGAGGATGACGATGTGCTCTTTGGCCCAGGTGAACGAGCCGCCGGAGACGGGCTTGCCGGCATAGTTCAGATACGCGTAGCACTCGTCCAGAAGCAGAAAGATCCCGCGCTCGTGGGCCAGATGAACGATACGCTTCAGGTCCTCGCTCGATACCACCGACCCGGCCGGGTTGGACGGCGAGTTGAGGATAATGGCCTTGGTGCGCGGCGTGATGGCCCGCTCGATGGCGTTCGCCGTGATGCGGAAGCTCTCCGCCTCGCTGGTTTCGAGATAGACCACCGTGCCGCCGGCGTACTGGATGATGTCTTTGAAGCTCACCCAGTAGGGAACGGGCAGAATGACCTCGTCGCCGTGGTCGACCAGCACCTGGATGGCGTTAAACAGCGCCAGCTTGCCGCCGGCGGTGAAAACGGCCTCGTCGATCGCATAGTCCGTGCCGAAGTCGCAGGCGTGGCGCTCGACGATGGCCTTGCGCACCTCGGGAATTCCCGGCACCACGGTATAACGGGTGAAGTTGGCCTCGATGGCGGCAATCGCAGCGTCCTTGATGGGGCGCGGCGTGGCGAAATGGGGCTCGCCGGCCCCGAAGTCCACCAGGTTGGCGCCCTGGGCGCGCAGTTTGGCCGCCTCGGCGGCCACGGCCATGGTCGCGGATACTTCGATGCGGCCAATGCGATCGGCAAACACTTTTTGCGGAGCTGTCACGGTCATATCACTTCCATCTTGCCAGATTTCGGGATGAGCGCAAAATTTAAGCTGTGGATGGCCGAGGTCAGCTTCCGCCGTTGATCCGCGCCCGCAGCCGCTTCAGCACGTTGGGCGGAACGAGGCCGCTGACGTCCCCGCCAAAACTGAAAACCTCCTTGAGCATCCGCGAGCTGACAAACGAATAGCGCCCGGCGGGCTGCAAGAAGACGGTCTCGATCTCCGGCGCCAGCCGCCGGTTCATCAGCGCCATCTGGAATTCGTACTCGTAGTCGGAGATGGCGCGGATGCCGCGCAGCACCGCCGATGCGCCCTGGCGGCGCGCAAATTCGACCATGAGGCCGTCGAAGGTGGCGACCGAAACGTTCCCGATCTCCGCCGTGAGTTCCTTGAGCATCTCCACTCGTTCCTCGACCGTGAAGAGCGGATCCTTGACCGGATTGACGAGAACCGCCACGATGAGGTGGTCAAAGAGCTTCGACCCGCGCTGGATCAGGTCGGCATGGCCGTTGGTCGGCGGATCAAAGGTGCCGGGATAGAGGGCTTTAACGGGCATTGGAGGCTCTACGGTGATTCTAGCAGCGAGGGAGTGGGAGGGGTTGATCGGCTGGTAAGGCTAAGGCTTGCAAACCCGGCACTGACCGCTGTCGCTGTACCCAAAACTTTGCAGCAATGCGCCTGCTGCACCCCGGTTATCGAAGGGGCCATGCCATTTGCCATTGTGTCCACTGTCATGCGGCTGTGTGCCCTGGCCATTCTTGCATTGGCCGCAATTGCTTTGGTGCACGAGCGCTCTCTTGCGATGCCAATTCTGATAAACGTAATAGCTCATCGGGCTCTTTCGCCTCCTAATGCGAGATCAAATTACCTTCCCGTCCAGGTCCGCAAAGAATCGGATTCCGGGGATAGCGAGCGATCTTAGTTTTTCGTCATTGGTAAAAAAGATGTCGACTCCCGCAGCCGCAGCCGTTGCCAGATGAATTCCGTCCGCCTGACTTACCCGCGTATCAGAGCGGATCATACTGTACCTGTCGGCGGCTTCGAGGTCGAATGGCAGGATGCTGACTTCATCGCTCAACATGAATCCTTTTACGCCGCGTATCCCCGCCTCGTCTTTCTGCTTTCGAAGGCCGGTGAGGACTTCGCCGACGGTAAAAATGCTGGTACATAAGACATCGCCCCGACGCCGCATAGCTTCATGGATCGATTTCACCCGTGGGCCGAAAATCGGATTGTCTTCCAGGAGATAAATGAACAGCATGGTGTCCCAGTAGACGCGGCTCACTTTGCCGCCTCTTTATTCCGCCGCTCAAGCTCCTCCTGTTGGTATCTCTCCCAAACGTCCGGGCCCCATTCCCGCTCGCGCCGCAAAAATTCCTCGCCGCCTCCAAGCGCTTTGAATGTATCTGCGCAGAGCCCATAGAGAGCCAGGAGCCCACTTCCGGTTGGAGTTGCCTTTGCCTGTGAAGCAGCCTTTTCATCCTCGCCCAGCACCCGGAAGACAAACTGCCATGTCGTGCTCGGACCGCCAGACGCGGGACCACCCCTCTTCTCGATTAACTCCACGCCGGCTTCCTGCTGGAATTCCTTCGAGGACAATGTTGAAAAGACTGACGGCGTACGATTTGTCCAGCCCAATTCTTTTTGAACATTTCCGACTCGGACTTGAATGGTCTTTTCGCCTTTCAAGCGCGCAGGCCTTACATAGGTTGAAATCACGTGCCTCTTTGTCTCCTCAGTAGGCTTCAAGGCGACCCTCCTGAATACATTCATAACTATACACTCATTCCTCATTTCCGGTCAAGAAAAGCGCCGCTCGACGGCAAGCTGCTTTCTCAGATTCCGGAAATGTTTATCCCCTGCGTCCGCGTACCGCTTCCTTGGCTTCGGCTGCGCCGCCGGCCGGGACTTCGGGCACATCGGTCTTTACAGCGCCGATGTTCAGCCGCTTGCGCAGCTCGGCGTCGATCTTGGCGTAGACGCCTTTGTTCTCCTTCAGGAACGACCGTGTGTTCTCGCGGCCCTGGCCAATGCGTTCGCCGCCAAAGCTGTACCACGCCCCGGACTTCTCCACGATGTTGTGGGTCACGGCCATGTCCAGCACGTCGCCCTCTTTGCTGATGCCCTCGCCGTAGAGGATGTCGAACTCGGCCTCGCGGAAAGGCGCGGCCACCTTGTTCTTGACGATCTTCACCTTGGTGCGCGAGCCAACCACGGTATCGCCTTCCTTCACGGCGGCGATGCGCCGGATGTCGATGCGGACAGAAGAATAGAATTTCAGCGCGCGGCCGCCGGTGGTGGTTTCGGGATTGCCGAACATCACGCCGATCTTCTCGCGAATTTGATTGATAAAGATCAGCGCCGTGCGGGATTTCGAAACCGTGCCCGTGAGCTTGCGCAGCGCCTGCGACATGAGCCGTGCCTGCAGGCCCATGTGCGAATCGCCCATCTCGCCGTCAAGCTCGGCTTTGGGAACAAGGGCGGCGACGGAGTCGACGACGAGAACATCGATGGCGCCGGAGCGAACCAGGGCCTCAGTGATTTCGAGAGCCTGCTCGCCGGAGTCGGGCTGCGAGACCAGCAGGTTGTCAATATCCACGCCTAGCTTTTTGGCGTAGGCGGGGTCCAGGGCGTGCTCAGCGTCGACAAAGGCCGCCAGACCGCCATGCTTCTGCGCCTCGGCGATCACCTGCAAGCAGATCGTCGTCTTGCCCGAGGACTCGGGGCCGAAGACCTCTGAGACCCGGCCGCGCGGGACGCCGCCAACGCCCAGCGCCGCGTCGAAGCTGATGGAGCCGGTGGAGATGACGGCGATAGGCAGCAGCGCCTCGCGGGACCCGAGCCGAACGATCGACCCCTTCCCGAACTGTTTTTCAATCTGTGCAAGGGCAAGTTCTACGGCTTTGGCGCGGTCGTCGACGATGGCCATTGGGAGGGCTCCTCAAAAATTGAATCACCCCACGCACTCTCCTGCTTCCCTCGCAGGAAACGGCAGGGGTTTGAATTGGATTTCCAACGGATTGTAGCAGGATGGGACACGGAAGAATAGGAGAAAATAGCGAAGAAATAGAGAAAACACAGAAGTCGTTCAAAACAAGTCAAATCCATGAAAATTCGCCGATGCTAACATGAAGCAGTGAGGGATTTTGAAATGGCGGACCATCCGTCTGACGCTAACCGACACGGTCTGGGGATCAGCAGAATATCCGTGACAGGGTTCAAGTCCCTTGCTGCGAAGACCGACTTGGAAATTCGACCGCTGACCGTCTTGGCAGGTGCGAACAGTTCTGGCAAATCGAGCTTTATGCAGCCGCTGCTGCTGATGAAGCAGACGCTGGAGAGCGATTTCAATGCGGCAGGCCCATTTTTTTTGTCCGGCCCCTATTTGCAATACACCGGGACGAAGCAATTCCTTACAAGAACCGGCGGACGCAATGGCTCTTCGCAGCCCTTAACACTTGAATTCGGCTTCAACCCTGGATTGACTGCAGGGATGGCCTATTCGGTGGAACCGGAAGCTGGCCTGAACATCGTCGAAACCTGGGGATCGAATGTAGTAAAGAACACCAAGTGGAAGATCGCTAAGGATTCAACGCCGGAAGAGTTGAGAGCGATGCTTCTTGAGCTCGGTTCGATTTCCCTGTTGATGGAGCAGGTCGGATTTACGCAAGTATCGGTTCAAGATTCCGGTTTTTACCAGAGCGTCCTTTATTCCGCACCAGAACCTCCAGGGAGGAGACGCGGCGAAACCTATTTCATGCAGGAAAACCTCGAACTGAATTCACAGATACGCAGACTGATCTATGTTCCCGGTGTTCGAGGGGATCAGAGGCGGAAGAGGTTGTTTGCAGAAATTGCAGGGCCTGGCTTTTTCCCAGGGTCGTTTGAGGATTACACGCCAACTCTAATTGATTCGTGGGTCGTGCCCGTGCACGGCGATAGCAGGAATATACACGATCTCGTTGGGGCGTTGCGTACATTGGAGCTGGCTTCCGGGATTGGCTCGCGGAGGTTGAGCGAATCGGAGATTGAGGTTTCGATTCCCAGAACGCGCAACTCTACCGACGACGATCCTGTCAATATCGCTGATGTCGGACTCGCGGTCCCTACAGTTCTCCCGGTTCTGGTTGCATTGATTCAGGCCGATCCCGGCCAACTTGTCTACATAGAACAACCCGAACTGCATCTGCACCCGAGGGCGCAATGGAAGTTGGCGCAGTTGCTGACGGATGCGGCGAACCGCGGCGTGAGGCTTGTGATTGAAACTCATAGCTCCCTCTTGTTGCAAGGCATTCTGACATGCATCGCGAAGGGTGAAATTTCTCCGGATCAGGTTGCCCTGCATTGGTTCGCTCGTGATGACGACGGTGTGACGAAGGTGACGACGGCAGCCATTGATCGAGAAGGAAGGGTCGGGGACTGGCCAACTGACTTCGATGATGCTGAACTGAAGGCGAGCAACGAATACTTGGACGCGGTCGACGCCAAGTTGATGGCAAGCAAGGGCGTTGAATGAGGCTAGTGATCGACGCTAACATTGCTCAGTCCGCCGGACGTTCAGAAGTCCCATCTTCGCGCTATTGCCGTGAATGCCTAAATGCGGTCCTCGAATGTGAGCACAAGGCGGTATTCAGTCAACCGCTCCGAAAAGAGTGGAGGGAACATTCTTCTCTGCACGCCAGGCGGTGGTGGAGGTCAATGTCTGCGCGCCGGAGGGTCGAATTTCTGGAAGGTGAAGAATTCGCAGCCCATTTGGACCGCTCCTGTGCCTGCCTTGAGCACGATCGATGGAAGGAGGACTTGCGCAAGGATTTTCACCTCATCCAATCCGCGCTTGCCTCGGATCAAACGATTCTATCGAGGGAAAGGGACTTTCCAAAGTACGTAGCCATTGCGTGTCGCACTGTGCGGGTGCTATCTACGCTGTACTACGCCAATCCAGAGGCCGAAGAAGAGCCGTGCATTCTCTGGATCAAGGCCGGAGCCGAGAAGCACACGGACCGGCGCATCGATGTCTGGGTTGAGAACCACACTAAAAGCAATTGACGGTCCGACGGACTGTTGGGAGGTCTTCAGTCCGTGTACGCCCCCACTCGCGCTTCGCGGCTGGTCAGCGCATCGCACTTGCGGTCCAGGACCTCGTACTCGGAGTCATGTGCTTTGCGGAACGCGCGGAAGGCCTCTTCGCTGGTCCAGCGGTCGATGGTCAGGTAGCTGCCGGGAACGTAAGCGTCGCGCAGCAGCTCCGTTCCCCGGTAGTCCGGCGAGGTGCGGAAGAGCTGCGCCCATTCGCCCTCGGGCCCATATGCGGCCTCAAAATCGGCCACCTTATCCTCGGCAATTTCAAACTGCCAGACTACGACAAACATTTGGAACCCCAATCCTGTGTTTATGGTAGCGCAGCCGACCGGGGAGGCGAATAAGGGAGGATGAGGCGCCGCAAATTCCATTGCAGGCGGGTGGAGGCAACTGTACCATCTTCTAAGACGGCATCCCTTGAAATGGCGCATACTGATCGTGAGCTGATCTCAAGGAGTAACCTTCCCCTTAGGTCTCCTGATTGCCGTTTCAGCTGCTCGACTTGCATGGAAATCGATAAGGGTTTTTGACGGGCTGCCTGAGGCTCGCGCAGAGGCGTCGATGTGCCGCGCATGACGCGGCAGGACGTGGCTGCGAAAAGGATTGCGCGCCACGCATTTCGTCGTCCCAACGCAGTGTAAGAGCATCAAAAAAGTAGGAATGGTGAGGAATCTATGAAGGCAGCTCGCTATCCAGGCATTCGCGTTACCGCCAACGGAAACCAGCTCGTCAGCTACCACACCGAAACGCGCATCGCCGATGCCGGCGTGTTTTACCCCATCACGCCCTCCACGGAAGGCGGCGAGCTCTTCCAGCAGGCCTACGCCGAGGGACATCTGAATGTTTTCGGACACAACACGCTGGCTATCGAGGCCGAGGGCGAGCACGCGGCCCAGGGCGGAGCCATCGCCCATTCGGTTTGCGGCAAGCGCGTGGTCAACTTCACCTCAGGCCAGGGAGTGGTCTACGGCGTCGAGCAGGACTATCACGCGCCCGGCAAGGGTTCGACCATGGTGCTGGAAGTAGGCGCGCGCGCCCTCACCAAGCACGCCCTCAATGTTCACTGCGGCCACGACGACATTTATGGTGCGCTCGACACCGGCTGGATCATGCTCTTCGGCAAGGACGCGCAGCAGGCCGCCGACCAGGCGCTCATTCTGCGCCGCGTGACCGAGCTCTCGCTCACGCCCGGCATGAACATCATGGACGGGTTCCTTACCACCCACCTGGAGCGCACCTTTTACAAACATGAATCGGAGCTGATTCGCGAGTATCTGGGCGCGCCGGACGACATCATCGATTGTCCGACAGAAGCGCAGAGAGTTTTGTTCGGGCCGACACGGCGGCGTGTGCCGAAGATGATGGATCTGACGAATCCGGTCCTGCTCGGTCCCGTACAGAACCAGGAACACTACATGCAGGGCGTCATCGCTCGGCGCAACAACTTCGCCGAGCCGATTCTCGAGTTCCTTGAAGAAGCCTACGAGAAGTTCGCCGAGCTCACCGGCCGCCGCTACGGCCTGATCAGTGAATATAAGACGGAAGATGCGGAAACGGTCTTTGTTTCGCTCGGTTCCGCTGCGGAAAACATCGAGGCCGCGGTCGATTACCTGCGCCAAACGCGCAACGCGAGCGTAGGCTCCATCCATGTCAACGTCATCCGTCCCTTCCCCGAGGCCGCTCTCGTCGCCGCGCTCAAGGGCAAGAAGAACGTCATCGTTCTCGAGCGCACCGACGAGGCCCTCGCCGGCGACAATCCGCTCGGCCGCGACATCCGCACCGCATTTTCCAAAGCATTGCAGAGGACCGGCGGCCTGCCCGCCATTACGCTCGCCGAAGTACCCCGCTTCTTCGGCGGCAGCTACGGCCTGGGCTCGCGCGATTTCCGCCCCGAGCACATCATCGGCGCCTACGAATTCGCCGCCGCGGGCCGCGCTCGCAAGGATGGCAAGACCGCAGCCGACGACGTGAACTTCATCGTTCTCGGCGTCGACCACCCCTACTCCGTCATCGCCGACGAGATGCCGTCATTGCTTCCCGCGGGCGCGGTCGCCGTTCGCTTCCATTCCATCGGCGGCTGGGGCGCCATCACCACCGGCAAAAATCTCGGCGCCATTCTCGGCGACCTGAACGATCTGCTCTTCGAGCGCGACCATCTTGTCGACGAGCTCGGCAACCCCAGGGAAGTCATCCACGTCAGCGCCAATCCCAAGTACGGCTCGGAGAAGAAGGGTGCGCCCACCAGCTACTTCATGGTCGCAGCCAAGGAGCGCATCCGCGTCAACTGCGATCTCCGCCACGTCACCGTCGTTCTCTGCTGCGACCCCAAGGCCTTCACCCACACCAATCCGCTCGACGGCATGCAGGAGGGCGGCAGCCTGGTGTGGGAGTCGGACGTGGACGGCGCGCATGCCTGGCAGAACCTGCCCATTTGGGCGCGCCAGCAAATCATCCAGAAGAAGATTCGCGTCTTTACGCTGCCCGGTTTCGAAATTGCGCGCAAGGCCACCGACCGCAGCGATCTGCAACTGCGCATGCAGGGCAACGCGTTCCTCGGCGCATTCTTCGCCGTCAGCCCCATGCTGCAGGAGTTCGGCATTACGCAGGAGCAGTTCCGCGAAGTCGTTCACAAGCAATATGTGAACAAGTTCGGCAAGCTGGGCGACGCGGTTGTCCAGTCGAACATGGAAGTCATGATCCAGGGCTTCGAGCGCGTGAAAGAAATCGCCATCGGCGAAGTCGCAGCCGCCGATCACTCCAGCCTGCGCGGACAGGCGTTGCTTCCGATTCTGGCGCAGGCGCCGGCTTTTGTTGAAGTGGCGGCAAGCGCCGTTCCTGGAATGCGCCGCTCCACGCCGCCTCCCGCAGGCCAGGCGCCCCGCACGCCGGTTTCTTCGATTAATGTTTTCGACGCCGAGTTCCGCTCGCACTTTGGCTACAACCAGCCGGCTACGCCGCTCTCCGCCATGGGCGTCATCGCCGCCGCCACCGGCGACACCGCATCCAAGTACGTTGCCCGCCGCGAAACTCCGCTCTACATTCCGGAGAATTGCACGCAGTGCATGGAGTGCATCTCGGTCTGTCCGGATACAGCCCTCCCCAACTGCTCGCAGGACCTGAGCACCATTCTCGGCACCGCGGTCACGCGCTACGTCGCCGACCCCGCCGAGCGCAGAAAAATGATCGACAAGTTGCCCGAAATCGAGAAGCTCACGCGCCAACGCATGTTGGCGGAGATCAAGCAGGGCACGCCGCTGCCTTCGATCATTCGCGAAGTCACCGAGTCCCTCGACGGCTTCTCACCCGAAGCCAAGACGCAGTTCTTCTCCATCATCGACAAAGTCCCGATGGCCTACCAGAAGACCAACGCCATCTTCTCTTCGCCCGAGCGCAAGACGCCGGGCTCGGGCGGCATCTTCTCCATCTTTGTCAGCGATCTGTGCAAGGGCTGCGCGGCCTGCGTCACAGCCTGCGGCGACCACATGGCGCTCAAGATGGTTCAGGAGACCGAAGAGGTGAACGCCGAGCACGAAACCGGCACCGCGTTCCTTGACCTCCTGCCCGATACTTCGCAGAAGTATCTCGGCCTTTACAACGGCGCCAATCCTGCCGACTCAAAGACCGCCACGCTGCGCAACATGCTCATGGTCCGCACCAACTACGACGCGCTGGTGGCAGGCGACGGAGCCTGCGCCGGCTGCGGCGAAAAAAGCGTGCTGCGCTCCATCGCGGCGGTCACCGAGGCATACATGCGTCCCGTCTTCCACGCCAAGTCCGACCGCTTCGTCGCCAAAGCCGGCGACCTCGAAAAGAACGGCGCGGCCCGCCTCGCCGCCATCAAGGAGAGCAATCCTGCCGACTACGCCCGCCTCCGCCAGGCCATCGCGCACCTGGTCATGGGTCTGGGCGGCGAAGAAGACTCCGACACCAAGGCGCGCATCGCGGCCTACAAATCCGAGCATGGCCCCATCACCGACGCGAAGTTGGTCGAGGCCATCGCCGCGGTGCTGCTCACCGAGGCCTTCAACCACAAAAACCTCCAGCCCATCGACGGCCGCCTCGCCAACGGCATGAGCGTGATGGCCATGGCCGCGCACACAGGCTGCAACACCGTCTACGGTTCCACCGCGCCCAATAATCCGCATCCCTATCCCTGGATGAACTCGCTCTTCCAGGACGGCGTCACCGTCGGCTGGCTCATGGGCGAGAGCTTCATTGTCGATCACGCGCGCCGCTCCGTCGTTCCCGAGCGGCTGGCCGACATTCTCCTCACACGCGACACCGATGTTTTGAGCGAAGAAGAGTACTACCAATTCGCGCACTTTACCGACGCGCTCATGACCGACCAGGAGATTGTCGAACTGCCCAAGGTCTGGGTTGTCGGCGGCGACGGCGGCATCGGCGACATCGGCTACCAGAACACCTCGAAGGTGATGCTGCAGAACCGGCCCAACGTCAAGGTGCTGATGCTCGACACCCAGGTTTACTCGAACACCGGCGGGCAGAACTCCGATTCGACCCCCATGCCCGGCGGCAACGACATGAACGTCTTCGGCTCCGCCACCCAGGGCAAGAACACCGAGAAGAAGACGGTGGCCGAGACCTTTCTCGCCGGCCACGGCTCGCCGTTCGTCGCGCAAGTCTCCATGGCCAACGCGCCCAAGCTCTACCGCGCCATTCTCGACGGCCTCGAATATCGCGGCACCATGTTCCTGCAAGCGTTCACCACCTGCCAGCCGGAGCATGGCGTAGCCGACGACATGGCCCTCTTCCAGGCGCAGCGCGTGCGCGACTCCCGCGGCGCGCCGGAGTTCGTCTTCGACCCGCGCAAGGGCGAAAGCTACCAGGAGGCGCTCGACATCAAAGGCAACCCGTCCATCGATCTCGATTGGTACGAAACCAAGTCCAAGGTCACCAACGAGCCGTATCGCTACACCGTGGCGCACTGGTGCGTCACTGAGGCGCGCTTCAGAAACCATCTCAAGAAGATAAGGCCGGACCAAATCCAGGGAAAAATCCCGCTCGACAACATGCTCGTCCGCATCACGCAGCAGGATGTGGTCTACCGCCGCTACCTGGACCCGCAGCACCGCAGCTACACTCCCGACTTCGGGGTGTACATCACCTTCGATCAGGACGGCAAGACGGTCTACTACGCGATCAGCCGCCAACTGGTGCTGTTCTGCGTGGAGCGCCGCAAGGCCTGGCGCCTGTTGCAGTCCAAGGCCGGCGTCGTCAACCGCGAGTACCAGGCGCAGAAAGCCATCCTCGCCGACCTCGACGCAGGCAAAATCTCGAAGGACGAGTTCTTTGCCCACGCCCACGAAATCATGGCCGAGCGCCTCGGCAAACCTGTCCTCGCAAAAGCGTAACCGGCGATCCATCCCAACAAACGCGAAGCGCGGACCCGCGGGTCCGCGCTTTTTCTTGCACGATCGGAGAGTTGGGAAACGAAAATGATTCGCCATAAAGGGCCTTATAATTCGTTCCGAGGCCTGATCCTGCTAATGAGTGAGGTCGAAATGACCAATGGGCCAAAAAGCGGAGACCTGCTGGGTTTGGCTCCTTACGAGGAAGCCGTTAAAGTCGCCACAAGCGACGCATCGGGATTTCTTCGCGGCTTCCTTGAGAGAATCTGTTATCCAGTCGCAGAAGAACTTGGACTCACTTTCCAAGACAAGGTCCGTGCTTGGAGATTTGGCAACCTCAACAAGGTTGCAGGTAGGGCGAACGCGCTCTTGGACGGAAGGCCCAATGCGCAAGAGCTACGGGCGCCTCCCCAACTGGTTGCCAAAATAGTAGAGGCGGCGTCGTGGATCGACTGCGAAGAACTACAAGATATGTGGGCCGGCCTTCTTGCGTCGTCATGCACAGAGGAAGGGAAAGACGATGGGAATCTGGTTTTTGTCAATCTACTCAATCAGCTAACATCAGGCCAGGCTAGAGTCTTAAAACACTCCTGTGAAGGGAGCGCGAAAGGCAGATCTCAAAACGGTTGGTTATTCGCAAACCCGCTCTATGCGACACGCGAAGAGCTCGAGCAAATCACTGGGATCAGCGATCCATACCGCCTCGATAGGGAGCTGGACTGCCTTCGGGCCCTAGGTCTTATCGAAAATCAAGGGGGCTTCCAAACATTTTCGCCAGATCCCCGTGCAAACATCCAGCCATCCGCTTTAGCGCTCTATCTCTACGCCAAGTGTCGTGGCCACGCGGGGACGCCGGTTGATTTCTATTTCCCCCAACGCGCCTAACAGATCACGAAATCAAACGGATAATGGAAGAAACTACTTGGGTGATCGCGCAAGACCTCACCTTGCTCATCCTGTGCGCAAAGGACTGAAAACAATCGCAAAATTCTGCTCGCGAAGTTTGCCGATAATTACCACCAATCGGCGCACAATATCCATATGCTCGATCAAAACCAGTCTCCGCTCCTTTGTTGCAGTGTCAGCAATGTCCCCGGTTCAAAATGTCAGCCATGTCCCCGGTCCGTACCACCGTCACCCCCTACCCCCTCCCCCCTATTTTTGCGATTTCTAGTGTATAAGTCATTTATAATCAACAAATCATATGAATTTCCGCGTCGAAATTCGTCGCTTTCTGTTAATTTTTTACGGGATTTGTTACCGATTTTGAGGGATTCGTTACTGAATCAAAGCTCCGGCACGAACTGATCGACGCATTCGTTCACGGGCATCGCTTCCAGCCGCTCACCGTCGAGCGAGGCTTCGAGAACCCGTCGCTGTTGCGCCCGGTCGCTCGTGCTCCCAGCGGGCACAGCTAAAGCCCCGATTCATTTGGCACGATGAAGGACACCCTTCGGCAAGCTCAGGGCAGGCTTTCGGCTCCCACCGCTACGCTCCGGCCGCTCTGGATGACAGATGTAAAAGGTGGTGAGTTTGCTTTCCTGAGAACCGGGGCACACGCCGGAGGATTTCGTCGCGCAGCCTCCCTCTATGCTGCCTATCGAGCCGGCCGCGAAGGTTGTACGGTCCGCTCGGATAATGCAGCAAGCATCTGAGTGCTGGTTACGGTCGGCGCCCAATACTGTTCGATGTATTCGATCACCAGCTGAGTGCCGGCCGCATGAGAGACATAGGGCCTGGATGCGGGATTATACATAGCATCCGTCAGGTCGCGCACCAGTACACAACGCACACCCCACCTGGAAAACTGACGGATCCCAAAGGTCCGGTCCAGGATGCACATGTTGGCATGCACACCCATAAAGAAAACCGTGTTGATATGGTGTTGCCGGAGCACGTTGTAGATCTCCGCACCGCTATCGGAGATTACATCGCCCGGGCCAACGGTGAGAAGTGGAGTCTCCCGGCTCCAGGCGCGGTGGTCTTTGTCTCCAGGAGTATCACAGCCACCGTCACTGGCGTCGATGGGCAACGGAGGGTTCTGCAACGCCAGCTCCTTTGGAGGTTCGAAATGCGGGGCGTCTTCAGCCAGCCGCCTGCCGGGCGTGTTCGCGTAAAAACTCATCGTGTCGGAGGGCGCATGGATGATGAGGATCCCGGATGCGCGCGCCTTCTGCAGCAGCGGCTCCATCTTGCGCGCAATCTCACCGACCCGGACGGTCGCCCCTCTGCACCAGTGCCTATCCCACATGTCGGTTATGATGATTGCCATGTTCGCGGTTGAGAAGCTCTGCTCAACATTGGCTTCTGCCCAATCGCCGCCAACATGAAAGGGCTGGATCCGGGTCCGGAGTTCAAGGTTCATGGATGCGCCTTTTTCCGGCGGTCGAGAGGCCGTCAAGAATTCCGATGCGAAAAGGACCAACGTTAAGCCAACTACGAACCTCGTTCTCATAGCGCTCCCCGGCAAATTTTCTCTGATATTCCAGCATGCTAAGTACGCGGGACAAGTATAGCAACTTCCCAACATGACCGGAGCCCGAGTGTCCTGAGTCATAAGGTCGTTGAAGAAATGAGCCGTACAAATGCAGGTCCCCTTCGACTTCGCTCAGGGCAGGCTTTCGACTGCGCTTGCCGCAAAAAGCGCGACAAACTCCGCTCAGGATGACAATTTCATTGTGGTACGAACTTCTGACTCACCACACTAGCTCCGCAGGGGCAAACTCCCACCCATCCTTACCGCCGGGTACGTTGACACATTCGTCGCGAAACCTTGACCTGCGCAAATTCGCTGGACACGGACCTCGCTAACTGATATATCATCTAGTCGGCGGCCGTTGGCGAGAGGCTGCACAATTCAAGGCGCGCTCGTATGCATTGCCGGCATGGGTGCGGCCCGTTTGAGGTGACAAACACGATGGAACTGGCAGGTAAAGTATGTCTGGTTACCGGAGGGGCAAGCGGTATTGGCGCAATGACGGCCCTTGCCTTTTACCGGCGCGGAGCGCAAATTGCAATCACAGGGCCAGGTCCGCGAATCGATTCACCGGAAACGCGGAAGGTCGCGCCGTCGGAGGATGTACCCGGCGCTCTTTATATTCAGTCCGATGCAAGCATCGCCGAGGATTGTAAACGCGCCGTAGCCGAAACCGTTGCCCGCTTTGGACGCCTCGATGTTCTGGTTCACTGCGCGGGCGGAGCCGTCCCCGGCGGATTCTTCGAGGTCAGTGAAGAAACCTGGCTCAAGGCCTTCGATGTTCATGTACATGCCGTGCTGCGGCTGGCACGCGCCGCGGTGCCGCATATGATCGAGCATGGAGATGGCGCAATCGTGCTCATCAGTTCAGCAGCCGGCCACCGGGGCTGCCTGGGCGCGCTGGCATACGGAGTGGCAAAGGGAGCCATACCGCAATTTACCCGCACACTGGCGCGGGAACTGGCGGAATACAATATTCGCGTGAATTGCGTTTCTCCGGGGATCATTCGCACTTCCTTCCAGGACATGCTCACACCGGCGCAGGTGGAGAACAATATCAAGAACCGGATTCCTCTCCATCGCGAAGGCAAACCGGAGAATGTAGCCCGCGCAATCCTGGATTTTGTGGAGAATGACTTCATCACCGGAGAAGACCTGGCCATCGATGGCGGCATGGCCATGCGCATCGTCTAGAACCTGTAATTCACTTTGTTCCTTTGTAGGGCGGCAAGGGCATACGTGCCTTGCAGCCTCGGCCCGTTGAACTGTGGCTCCGCGAATTGCCTTTATCGGCGAAATCCAGGACGCACGTGCGCTCGCTCATGCAAGGGCTTGCGGAGTTTGCGATGTGGGCCGGTCTGCCGGACATCAGCCGCAATCCGGTCTCGCCGGTCCAAAACAAGGGAGCCACGCGACGGATACAGGGCTGTGCTCACCCTTGAGTTTTCGACTTGATAGACCGTGAATTCGGCAGGAACTACTACGTCAGCAATCTGTGCCTGTGCCATGTGGCAAACCTCGAATCAAAGTGGGTTATTTGATCCAGGCTTTGCCGAGTGGCTAGAGCGGAACAAACGGAGTGCCTCGTAACAGAGCTGATTCGCAGCGGAAAGAATTTGGGTATATTGCCGGGCATATTCTGAACGGATCGTCTGTAAATTATTGATTCTATATAGGATTTGGCTCCTCAGGTAGGACTCGAACCTACAACCCTTCGGTTAACAGCCGAATGCTCTGCCATTGAGCTACTGAGGAGTGTCGTGGCGCTTGATTGTCCCTATTTAAGTTAGCAGAGGCCGACAAGTGCGTCAAAAGTCCTGCCGCCCTCCAGCCGGGCAAAACCCCGCCATGGGAACGCAACCGTCCACGGGCCCGGAACGATACCATGAGGAAGAACAGCCAGGAGGCTCAATGTCCCGGATTTCCCGTCTCGACCGCAGCGAAGTGACGCCCGGCATCGCGGCTCTCTTCGACAAGGTCTACGCCCAGCGCGGCAATGTCCCCAATATGTTTCGCGTGATGGCCCACCGCCCCGAGATCTTCTCCACCATGCAGGCGCATTTCGCCGCAGTGCTCTCCACCGGCACGGTCCCAACCAAGCTTAAGGAATTGATTATCGTCCGCACCAGCCAGGTCAACGAGACGCCCTACTGTCTTGCCAGTCACACCATTCTCGCTCGCAATCTGGGCTGGACTGACGACCAACTCGCCCATCTCGCCGACTGGCCCCGCCGCGACGACTTCACTCCCGCCGAAAAAGCCGCCCTGCGCCTTGCTGAAACCGTTACGCGCGACTCCAACGCCGTCAGCGACGCGCAATTTGCCGAATTGCGCGGCTTCTACTCCGAGGGCGAAATCGTCGAGCTACTCTGCGCCATCGGCCTCTTCAACTACTTCAACCGCTTCAACAACGCTCTCCGGATGGAGCCGACCAGGCCCGGCGAGGGCGGCCCGCCGCAACCCGCGCCCGCAGCCGAGGCCGCGGCTGCGCGGTGACGCAGCCGTGCTTTCGTTGCCCCATCCGTTTCGCGTCTTTTGCGAAAAGGGTGGGAAGCTGCCACATCTACTTCCAGCTGCTCTTTGACCCAACCCCAAGGAGTTCCCTGCAAGCATGAAGCTTCCATTGCCCCCAGGAACGTTTGACGCCTACCTCTTCGACTGCGACGGCACCGTCGTTGACTCGATGCCCCTCCACCACATCGCCTGGAAGCAAGCGCTCGGCGAGTGGGGATGTGCCTTTGATGAGGATCTCTTCTACACGTGGGGCGGCAAGCCTCCCGTGGAAATCATCGCCAGGTTGAATCGGATGCATAAACTCAGCATGCCCGTCGAAGCCGTCGCCGAGCGCAAAGAAAGCCTCTATTACGAGCTTCTCCCCCAGCTCAAGCCGGTGCCGGAGGTTCTGGAGCACATCAACGCCCAGCAGGGGCGCATCCCCTTCGCCGTGGTCTCCGGCAGCACCCGTGAGTCCATCGTCAAGTCGCTCACCGCCGTCGGCCTTCTCGACCGCTTCGCCGTCCTCGTCGGCTCTGAGGACTACGCGCGCTCCAAGCCCGCCCCCGACGCTTTCCTCACCGCCTCCGAGCGCCTCAGCATCGCGCCTGAAAATTGCCTGGTCTTTGAAGACACTGACGTGGGCATCCAGGGCGCAACCGCAGCCGGGATGGCTTCGGTCCGCGTTCCGCCGCCCCTCGAGCGCAATGGAACCGGGTCCTGTGCGACCCCATAGACCAGCTCGGTAACACGTCAGGAGACAGTGGGCGAAGAGCACAGGCCGTGCGCGCAGCGCGAGTTATTCAGTCGGCGGCGCAAGCTGATTCACGGCTGCTTCGATGGCGCGTTCAAGGTGAACGCCGCGCGAGCCTTTGACAAGAACGACGTCGCCGGGACGCAGATTCTGCGCCAGCCACTGACCGGCAGTTTCGGCGTCACGAAGAAACACTGCGGGGACTCCGCCGGCACAGGCGGCCGTAGCTAGATGTTCCGCGTTGCCTTGAACGGCGACCACGAGATCGAGGCCGGCCTCGGCGGCGGCGCGGCCGCAGTCAATGTGCAGCGCGGGGCCATGCTCGCCCATCTCGAGCATTTCACCGGCCACGAGGATGCGGCGGCCTTTTGCGGGGCGCGTGGCCAAGGTGCGGATCATGGAACGCAGCGCTTCGGGGTTGGAGTTGTAGCTGTCGTTCAGAATGGTTACGCCGGCGATTTCGATGACCTGGCCACGCTTGTCGCCGGCAGTGAGCGAAGAGATGGCGGCTATGGCGGCGTCGGGTTCCACGCCCGCCTCGAGCGCGACGGCGAGACCGGCGATGGCGTTGGACGCATTGTGCGCGCCAAGCAGATGCAGTGTGAAGTTGCCTTCACGACGGCCAGCCCGGCAGCGGACGTGAAGGCCATCGGAATCTTCGACGGCAGAGAGGATTTGCGGGTCGGCGCAGGGACCGCTGCCGAAGTAGACAACGCGACCGGGAAAGTCGCGGCCGAACTGTGCGGCATAGGCGTCGTCGCAATTGAGGAAAGCGACGCCGCTCGAGGGCAGCGCGGCGACCAGCTCGAACTTGGCGCGTGCAATTCCTGCCTGGCCTTCGGGAAAATACTCGATATGCGCCGTGCCGACGTTGGTGATGACGCCCCAGTCGGGCGCGGCGATGCGCGCCAGCGCGGCAATCTCGCCGGAGTGATTCATGCCCATCTCTATGACGGCGAATTCGTGCTCCGGCATAAGGCGCAGGAGTTGCAGGGGCAGGCCGAAATTGTTGTTCAGATTGCCCCGGGATTTGAGCACGCGGAACTTTGCGCCCAGCGCGGCGGCTGCGGCGTCCTTGGTGGTGGTTTTACCGGCTGAGCCGGTGATGGCCACCACGCGGCGGCCCCACTGGCGGCGCACATGCGAAGCCAGCGTTTGCAGGGCGAGGAGTGGGTCTTCCGCGATGAGGAGCGGATGGGCCAGCGCGACATCGGGCAGGGAAGCGGCGCGCGCGCGCGCGACAACTGCGGCCAGGGCTCCGCGCTCAAAAGCGGCGGAGACAAAATCATGGCCGTCGTGGCGCTCGCCGCGGACGGCGAAGAAGAGCTCGCCGGGCGCGATGGTGCGCGAGTCGATGGAATAGCCGGTAGCCAGCATTGCGCCTGCGTTGGTCACACTGGCCGGCGCCTCGAGCACGGCTCCGGCGCCCATCGCCGCTTCTGCGAGCGTGAGATTCATTGCCCCTCACCATAGCCCAATTGGGCCAACATGGAAAGCGCAACTTCGGCATCGTCAAAAGGGATCGTGCGGCCCGCGAGAATTTGTTCCTTTTCGTGTCCCTTGCCGGCAATCAGAACCACGTCGCCGGGAGCGGCCGCCTCAAGCGCCTGCCGGATCGCCGCTGCGCGATCCACCTCAACGGTATATTTAACGCCGCTGGACTGCAATCCGGGTTCAATCTCGGCCAAAATCGCCGCCGGATCCTCGGAGCGGGGATTGTCGCTTGTGGCCACGACGAAATCGCTGCCTTCGCCGGCGGCCTGGCCCATTTTGGGGCGCTTGGTGCGGTCGCGATCGCCTCCGCAACCGAAGAGAGTGATGATGCGCGCGCCGGATTTCGCGGTCATCTGGCGGGCGAGCGCGGTAAGGTTGCGCAGCGCGTCGTCGGTGTGCGCGTAGTCCACGATCACCGTGAAAGGCTGGCCCGCATCGACCGGCTGAAAGCGGCCGGGGACGGGCTTTAGCTTAGAGACAGCGGCGGCGAGCTGTGCAAACGGGACGCCGCGCGCGTGGGCAGCGGTGAAGGCCGCGAGCAGGTTGAGGATATTGACTTCGCCCGCCAGATGCGAGGTGAGCCGAGCCGAGCCCGCGGGTGTCTGGAGCTCGATGGTTGCGCCGGAGGACGTGAGCGTGTGGCTGGCGGCGCGCCAATCGCCTTTTCCGGTGCCGCCAATTCCATATGTCCGGATCTCCGCGCCGGCTGCGCGAGCGGTAGCAGCCAATTCTTCGGCGCGCGGGTCGTGAATGTTGATGACGGCGACGCGCGGTGGCGGATAGACCGTGCCGTCGAAGAGCAGGCGTTTGGCGGCGAAGTAGTTCTCCATCGTCTGGTGGTAATCGAGGTGATCGCGCGTGAGGTTGGTAAAAACGGCAACGTCGAATGGAATTCCGACCATGCGGCCTTGATCGAGCGCGTGACTCGAAACCTCAGTGACCAGCTCGGTAGCGCCACGGCTCGCGCCCTCGGCCATCAACTCGAAGAGATCGCGAGACTCAGGCGTGGTGTGAAGGGAGGGGCGGGTTTCGCCGGCAACGTGGCACTCGATGGTTCCGATGAGAACGCTCCTGCGGCGCGCGGAGTTCAGAAGCGACTCGGTCAAAAATGCAGTCGTGGTTTTGCCGTTGGTGCCCGTGATTCCTGTAGCGGCAAGCGAGCGTTCGGGGTGGCCCAAAAAAGCCGCGGAAGCCTGGGCGAGCGCGCGGCGGCCGTGCTCGACGTGAAGAACGGGTACTGCGGGCTGGTAGACGGTGAGATGGTCGAAGGTCTGCGCGGAGTCGGTGAGGATGCCGAGGGCGCCCGCGGCGATGGCCTTCTCGACGTAGCGATTGCCGTCCGTCGAGCCGCCTTTCATGGCGACGAAGACCGAGCCGGGCCGGACGCGGCGCGAGTCGTACTCGACGCCAGTGACGGGCGCCGCGGAGTTGCCGGCGAAGCCGACGGCGGTGATTTCGGCGACGAGATCGTTCCAGTTCATCTCGGCTTTGATTGTAGATTGCGGAGGAGGTGCGGACGGCGTCGATTCGGAGAGCTGACGTGCGGGTCAGGGATAGTCTCCGATGAATTCGTCGATACCGTCCATCAGAACCTTCCGGCCGCCGTCGATTGCAGCGGTTTGCTCCGCCGCTTCAAGAAGCGCTGAAAGAGCGCCCTTCATCTGCTCGTACTGCGCATTGGCTTCATCTTCAGAGGCGAAGAAGCGCGTGTGCAGCATCCAGCCGTAGATGCCGCAGGTGATGGCAAACGGCGTGACACTGGTAGCGCGCTCGAGGGCGATGCGTGCGCCAAGGTCGTGCTCCTCGTCACGCAGGATGATGCCCCGTTCGGAGCCCGGTTCACCGAGGGTTGCGCCCTCCTCGAAAGGGCGCCACGAAATTTCTACCATAACCCACGATTATGGCGGTTCCGGCTCTCCCTTGTGAAGAAAAGCACGCCGCACCGGTGGTGGATTGCCCGCGAGAATTCGCCCGTAGAAATCATGTCGCGGAGTCATTGGCATCCGGGACCGGTTACCGTTAGGTACACCAATGGACTCTGCCGGCGAGGCCGAGAAAGTTACCCCCGATGAGGCGGTCCAAACACGTCTGATTGACGGGCCTACCGGACTCTGATAAAGCAAAAGAATGGTCCCCTGCAAGGCAAAAGTCGTAGCCGCCAGTGTGCTTGTGTCGCTGGCGCAATGGACCCTGTCCGGATGCGCGTGGGAAGGGGATTCTGGCGACGGCGGAGGAGTAGTTGTCACCTCGACGCATGGCGGCGCCAACGATTTTCCATTCCCGGATGGGATTGGCGTTTCATCTGATTTGGGAGCCACGGAAGGTGTGGCGACCGGCCCCGACGACAACGTCTACGTAAGTTCCCAAGAAGTGCTGACCGCTTATAACAAGAAATGGCGGGTACTTTGGAGCAATACCAACCCGCTTGCCGGCATGCCTTCGGCAGTGGATCATTTGGGCGACATCGAATACGGCAACGGGTACATCTATGCGTCGGCTGAAGCGTGGAGCAGCTGCAGCAGCTTTTCCCCCGTGCTGCTCGCTGTGTACGACGCCCGCACAGGGCAACAGGTCACATGGAGCAATATCACCGCGGATGGACATGAAGCCAGCGCAGTAGCGGTGGTTCCAGGCTCAAATCAACTGGTTGTGACGAGTTTTTGTCCTAACCAAAACGGCGATACTACGCTGTGGAATTATGACCTGAACGCGTTGACTACGAACCCGTCCGGCAGCACGATGACCTATAGCAGTACAACCACGCTCTCGAGCGCGATTTCGGAGATCCAGGGAATCAGTTGGAATGCCGCAGCCAATCAGTTCGCGGTTTCAACGGACATGGACGGGACCGCTGGGAGCCTGTGGCTTGTCACTCCGGCGGGAACGGTCAGCGGCCCGATCTACATTGTGCCGGCCTCGGTGGGGACCGAGCTAGAAGGCGTGGACTATATTTCAGGGGATCTGTATTTCCTCGAAAGCGGGTACGTTTACGGGGTCGGAGCCGTGCCAGCCACACCGGTTATCAATCTAGCGTCTGGTACTTATTGTGCGGCGCAGGCGGTAACCATCACTGACGCTACTACGGATGCGATCATCTACTACACCACAGACGGCACAATGCCGACCACGAGCTCAACGGTTTACGCCGCAGCGATCGCGGTTTCGACGAGCGAAACAATCAAGGCAATCGCGATGGCCGGCGGCTTAGCCACCAGCGCCCAGTCGACGGCAACTTACATGATCGACACGTCAGGCTGCCCGGCGGTGGTCAAGGGCCACTGACGATTCGGTTCCTGGATTGGGTGCGGGATCGCTTTTGAAGCGCCAAACCTTTATCGTTTCGGAACGCACAATACAATCAACGACCGCAGCGGACAACGATCTTGGTGCCTGCCGACACCACAGTGCCGGGGACAGGCGCCTGCTCGCGGGCTGTGCCGCTGCCGACGATTTCCACCTCCAGGCCGGCGCTTCCCGCCTGCTCGATGACCTGGCGCACCGAAAGGCCAATAAAGGATGGGACACGCAGTTGGCCGGTCTCGGTGATAACGATGCGATCCGCGGGGGATGAAGAGCCGGTTCTGGCTGGCTGCGGAGAGGCTTGGGCAGGTGCGGTGTGGGAGGGCTCGGATGCAGCGCCGGTTTTGGAATTTTCCGATGAGTTTGCGGCCTGAACAGAGTGCGGCGTAGCGGCTGAGACTGCTTTGGCCGACGAAGCGGGCGCGGTGCGCAGCGGATCGTCGCTGGGCAGATCGTTGGCGGCTTCGTAGAGAGCCTGAACGTCTTCGCCCTGCGACGCGGCGTCGTCTTCGGTAACAGGAGGCTCTTTTTTGGAGGCCAGGGATGCGGGACGCAGATCGATGTCGTGCGCAACGCCAAGATATTCGAGGACCTGCTGCGCCACCTCGGCGAATACTGGCGCGGAGACCTCGGCGCCGTAGTACTCGCCCTTGGGGGAATCGATCACCACTGCCACAGAGATAGCCGGATCGTTAACCGGCGCGAAGCCCGCGAACGAGGCGATGTGCAGGGTCTTCGAGTAAGTGTGCGTGGCGGGATCGATCTTCTGCGCGGTGCCGGTTTTGCCGCCGGAGGAGTAGCCGTCGAGTTGCGCCTCCTTGCCGGTGCCGAAGAGCACCACGCCCTCCATCATCTTGCGCATCTCCGCCGCGGCGAGCGTGCTGATGACTCGGTGCGCGCCCGGCGGGAGGGGATCGGGCAGATCCTCGCCTGTTTTCACCGGGGAAGCCTGAAGCGGCGTTTGCGACCCTTGCTGCGCGTCAGGCTTTTGGTCGGTGTTCGTGGCGGGGGTGGGCTGGTCGAACAAGAGGATGTGAGGGGGTAGATACACGCCGCCGTTGGCGATGGTGGAAACCATGGTGACCAGTTGCAGCGGGGTGACGGCAACCTCCTGGCCGATAGCGATGGATCCGATGGACGAGGGGTTCCAGCGATTGACAGGACGGAGGAGGCCGCGCGTCTCGCCGGGCAGCTCGACGCTCGATCGCGAGCCGAAGCCGAAGCCGCTGATGTATTGATAGAAGCGGTTGGGACCGACCTTGAGTGCCAGCTTGACGGCCGCCACGTCACTGGAGCGGGCGAGGGCCGTGGCGACGGTGACCTTGCCGAGGCCACGATCGCTCTTGTCGTCGTGAATCACGCGCCCGGCAAGCGTGATTTGGCCGCCCTGGCAATCGATCGTGTCGTCCGGCGTGGCGGCCTTCGCGTCGATCGCGGCAGAGTAGGTAACCAGCTTGAAGGTGGAACCGGGTTCGTAGACATCGCTGACGGCGTGGTCGCGGAGCAAATCGGGCGTGGTATGGCGAAACTGGTTGGGGTTGAAGGTGGGACGGATGGCGAGAGCGAGGATCTGACCTGTGTGCACGTCCTGGACCACGACCGTGCCGTTGGCCGCCTGCGTCTTCTCCATGGCGTGATCGAGCGCGCGCTCGGCCAGGAACTGGATGTTCTCGTCGATGGTGACGACGAGGTTGCGGCCTGGTTCGGGTTCGTGCTCGCTTGAGCCCAGAACCTTGCGGTGCGCATCCATGGCCGTATACATGAGGCCGGGGCGGCCATGGAGATCGCTGTCGAATTTTTCTTCCAGGCCCCCGAGCCCGTTGTCGTCGACTCCCACGTAGCCTAGCACCTGGGCGGCGATCTCGTTGTCGGGATAGAAGCGCTGAAACTCCTTCTGGAAATAGATGCCCTTCATGTTGAGGGCTTTGACGCTGGCTGCGACCCGCGGCGTGACGCGGCGCGCGATCCAGGCAAAGTTGTGCCCGTCGTTGAGGCGCTCGGCGATCTGTTGTTCGCTTGTGAGCCCATCCTCGGGGCCGGTGTGGACGAGCGCGGCAAGCGTGCGCGCGGCAGCTTGCTTGTCGGCGATCTGGCTGGGATCGGCGTAGATGGAGTCGACCAGGACGGTCATGGCCAACTCGCGCAGGTTGCGGTCATAGAGAATGCCGCGGTGCGGAGCTACTTCAAAAGTGCGCTGCTGCTGCTTTGCAGCGCGCTCGACGAAGTCCTGATGGCGCACGATCTGGAGCCAGAAGAGGCGCGTGGCGATGGCGCACACCCAGAGGAAAAAGAAGAGGCAGATGATGAAGAAGCGAGCCCGCTTGAGGGGTACGCCCTTGGGCGTTTGGGAACGGCTGCGAATGGCTTGGACGGTTGCCGACATCTCGACTGAGTCTAGTGGGGTGGATTACTGCGCAGTGGGTGCCTGAGATGTTATTTGGGCAAGCGCGGGAGCGGCGGAGGCGGGACGGGCATCGGAGTGAACCACCTGACCCGGCTGCGGCTCGGCGAGCCCAAGCTGGCGAGCCATCTGATCGATGCGGCTGGGCTGCGTGAGCTCGGCCTCGGTGAGACGCAACTGGCGATTCTGCTCCCGCAATTGATCGAGCGTTTGCTTTTCGCTCTCCACGCGGTAGCTGCTCTCGATGGCGTAGAAGTGCTGGAGGCCATAGACCATGATGAGCGAGAATAGCATGGCGACGGCGACGGAAAAGACGCGCATCTCGCGAGCGCGCACGGGGTCGGAGGCCTTGACCAGGCGCGAGTTGTCGAAATGCTTTACGAAAAAGAATTCCGGCGTGCGCACGCGGCGGCGGCGCGGCGCCTGCTGCACCATCAATTCGGCGTTGTGCTCGGCGATCCGCGCGCCCCATCCGCGCCCGGTCTCGAAATAAGTTGTTGCACATGCCGCCATTTCTGTTCTCCTTGCCCCTCGGTTTATTGCCGTTCCGCGGCTCTGAGCTTTGCGCTGCGCGAACGCGGGTTACGGTGGATCTCTACTTCGCCTGCAGTCACGGGTTTTCTGGTCAATACCTTCCAGATTCCCCGCTGCGCGCCCTCCCGGATGCTGTCTTTCGCAATGCGATCTTCAAGAGAATGAAAGCTGATAACGACGAGCCGTGCGGAGGGCTTAAGCAAGTTTGGTGCGGCCTCAAGCAAAGCCCGGATTTCGTCCAATTCCTGATTGACGAAGATACGCAGCGCCTGAAAAGTTCTGGTAGCCGGGTGAATATGTTTCATTGGCGGGACGGCCGATGCTACGATCCGTGCAAGCTGCCCGGTGCTAGTTATCGGCCGCCCCCGCACAATGGCTCTGGCGACTGTCCGCGACCTCCTTTCCTCACCGTATTCGTAAATGAGATTTGCCAGCTCGCGCTCACTCGTCTCATTCACCACTTGTTCGGCAGTTGGGCCGGATCGCGTATCCATTCGCATATCCAGCGGCCCGTCCGCCTGAAAACTAAACCCTCTGCGCGCCTCGTCGAATTGCAGGCTGCTCACGCCGAAGTCGGCGAGCAATCCATCCGTCGAGACCGGCACTACATGCTCGGCGATGCGGCTAAAGGCTTCGCCGATCAAAGTCACTTTCGGCGCTTGGCTGCCCAGCTCATCGCAAACCCTCGCGAGGCGGGCCCGTGCTAACTCAAGCGCCTCGGGATCGCGGTCAAAACCGATCAGGTGACCCGCCGATCCCAGTTGCCTGACGATGCCTTCCGCGTGTCCCGCCAGGCCCAGCGTGCAGTCGACAATGGTTGCGCCCGGCCGCACGCGGAGAAAATCCAAAGCTTCCTGAAAAAGAACCGGCACATGGCGTGCTCGCGGCTGCGACATGCGCGCCCCCCTGAGGGGCTTACGAACTGCTCCGGCGGCTCAACAGCGCCGCCACCGCCTTGCGATCGTCGGGGGTCAGAGCGTTGGCGGGCAGTGACTCCTCGAAGAGCGCCAGATTGTGCACTTGCAGGTGGTTGATTTTGCCCATGACAGCGACCTCGGCATCGAGCTTCGCTGCCGCGCGGAGGATCTGGGGGAGGAGAACGCGCGACTGGGTGTCCATTTCCACCTGCTGACCGTAGTAGCTGGTCAGGTTCAAATACTTGGCCACGGCGTCGTCCATGGTGCTGGACTCGGCCAGGAGATTCTCCTGCCTTTCCCACTCGGCCAGGGGCCAGATTTCGGCGCTTTTGCCATCCACGGAGGTGATGTAGAACTGGGCGACATGCTGGGCATCGAGGAGCTGCTTGAAGGCAGCCGGAAGCTTGAGCCGTCCCTTTTCATCGACCTTCGCCGGATGGTTGCCGCGAAACATTTGCTTGCCCTATCCCCGTCCGCGACAAACCACATTTCCGCGCCGCGGTCCAATCAACGATCGATTCGACTCCGTCCGGGTTAGCCAGGCTGGTTCCCCAGCCGGTTCGGCGCCCGGAAACCCATTGCCAAGAGGGAAATCGGAGTAAACTTTGAGATGAAAGCTGTTGAGCGGCTCCAGTAGACTCCACTTGGCTCCAGAATTTCCCACCTCTCGGTCGATAGTATCCCTGTTCTCACTTTTCGCAAAGAAAAAAATCGGTGGAAAGCTTAGGAAAACCAGGCCCTCCACGGGAACCTCGACTAATAGAAGAGAAAAATCGAGACACCACAAGATATGGGGTTAACCGCTTTGATTACCCGTCTGGACAGGTGTGGAAAGGTGTGATAGGGGAAGAAAAGGCGAAAAAGACAGGGACCAAGGGAACAAGGGGACCAAGGGACCAAGGGAACAAGGGAACAAGGGCGAGGAGGAGCTTCTAGCTCCTAGCTCCTAGCTACTAGTGTGGTGTCCCCGAATTTCGCGACAAAATGAGCGAAGAACAACCGCAGATCCTTCGACTCCGTTTGGCCCAAAAGCCGGCCAAACGTCGCTCAGGATGACAACTGGATTTATGATGCG